>Ga0302127_10000920_pt1 | contig 17057 bp, 10 predicted proteins | sample CB4_SCM_MG_FD_204452 | JGI IMG/M metagenome (GOLD analysis project Ga0302127, IMG submission 204452) | Marine microbial communities from Western Arctic Ocean, Canada - CB4_SCM | ecosystem: Environmental > Aquatic > Marine > Oceanic | place: Canada: Western Arctic Ocean | collected 2017-09-24
CCTTGTTCTTCACCCTGGCGGAATGCGATGTCGAAGGGGCGCACATTCAGGAAGAACATGTCGCTCTCGATGGACTTCGCACTGCCGCGGTTGTCGCGAACGACCGCGTAGTACGAGATCAGGTCGCCGGGCTCGAGCTCCCACTCTTCCAAGAAGAGGGTGTACCCGGTCGAGACCTCGGGAAGCGGGGTTCCGCTGTTTCTGAAGACGCTTGTTGTGTCCTCGGCTCCACCGTTCACGGAATAGACCAGTCGCACATCACCGATCCCATAGTCGTCCGTTGCTCGGACTTCGAGATAGACCTCCTCGATTGGGGAGGCGGGGACGTCCCGGCCTGGAGTCGTGAACTGAATCGACGGCTGGTTGTCGGTGAGGACGTCGATGGTGTACTCGGGAGACGCCGGCACGAGTTCGCCGTTTTCACGTGCGAGTTTGATCGAGTAGAAGCCTCGCCCGGAAACCGTGAAGCGGGCGACGAGCGAGCCATCTTCCGCCGTTGTGAGTTCCTCGGCAGGGTCCCCGTCCAAAAGAAGCTGACCACCCGACGTGATCATTGTGGGGTGGATCTTCAGCTCGACTACGGTCCCAGGAAGCGCTGCAACGTCACCGCCGTCTTCTCGAGTCCGAGGCTGTAGGCCGGTGTAGCTCGGGAAGTAGTAGGTCAGGTCCAACTGGTCGACGTACGGAAGGTCCGCCACGTCGATTGTATACGTGGGCGATCGAATGCCGGTGGATTCCACGAAGTACTCGGTCCGGTCGTCCACACCCAGTAACAACGCTTCGAATCCTCCCGCGTCATCCGAGAGCATACTCAAGCGCTGGAAGCTCTGATCCGGTCCGGTGCGCGTGAAGATCGAGACATCACCTGCTTCGAATCCACTGAGGGCGGCTGTGACAACCTGATCGGTGCCGCGCGCGATCGTCGTGTCGCCAGGAAACACGGCCACGGCGTATGGGTTCACCGCGGCGGCGTCGGTCATGGGCAGCAAGAGTGCCGAGAGGCCGTTCTTGAGGTGCGAGGGCCCCGCCAGCGTCAACAGAACCGCCGTTACGGCGACTGCCGTGAGAGCGCCGCCGAAGCGGTATAAGGCAGACTGCTCGACGCGACGACCGTAGTGGACCTTCTTCGCGCGTTCGAGCGCGCTCGCTACGAGTTCATGTCCGAGGGTAGGAGACGCGCTGTCTCCTGCCTCGAGGGCTGTCACTACAGCGTGCTCGAGAGATGGTTCGTGCTCTTCCAAATAGAGGGCGACTTGTTGGTCGCTGGGGCTGCGGAGCAGTGGACGGAGAACGAACCAGAATGATGTAAGTGCGAAGGTTCCCCAGGTCAGCGATCGGAGCCAAACTACGGCACCCGCTGAGAAGCGCATCTGCTCCAGCCCGACTGCAGAGAGGAAGAGTACCGCACCAGTGATGGCTCCCACCCACGTGAGGCCGCTCAGCAATACCCGGGCGCGCCAGCGCCAGCGGACGCTGCGAACAACATCCAAGATCCTGCTCTGTGCCATTCGTCTGTCTGAATTCTTCATGTCCCTCTCCTTCATCCGTCCACCCAACGTACGGAGCGTGTTGCCCCGTCACTACACACCCACCTTCCGCTTCTAACCCGCCGCGAGCCCCACACTCCCTTTCCGAGACACCCAATTGGAGATGAGTGTTTCCGTAACGAAGAGTGCGAATGCCGCAATAAGGAGCCAGCGCCACCATGATTGTCTGCGTTCCTGGTCCTCGCGGCGGAGATCTGTGCCGTCCGCGAACTCTGGACCCGCCTGGGGCCCGACGCTCGGGGAGGTGATCTGCGCCACAAGTTCTTCGGGGTCCAGTCGGGCGAGGCCCGACTCTTCCAATTCGACATTCACTGCGATCACGAACGGCCGGTCCGGGTCAGATTCCGGCGGGCGCACGGTGTAGAATCCCGCCTCATCCAGTGACAAGTAGCGCGGACCGAGTTCGGTCGGAAGCGCGATGGACGAGCCTGACGGTGTCAGGGCCACTTGCTCCACTCCGTTCACGAATCCCGCGGCCTCTGCTGAGACCAAGCCAGCGGCCTCGAGTGCGTCCGGGTCCGCGAGGTCCACGACTTGGCCCACGTTGAACCAGGGGAGGGCCTCTGAGCGTCCGGTGACGTACTCGGACAGCCGGTGCACGAAGGGCAGGTAGACGGGCTGAAGCGCGAGATCGTTCCAGAACGAATCCAGCGTCGACGTCCAAACGAGAATCGTTCCCCGCCCGTGCTTGAGCTCCGCGAGTGCGATCGAACCGTCGTCGAAGCGCGCGAGCACGGTAGCGGAGTCACTCGGCGTGAAGCCACGAGCCCGGAAGAAACGCGCACCCGTGAAGTCGCCACTGCGAGGGCCCGAGAAGGCTTCGAAAATCGGGTGGCCGTACTCCAAGAAACCGAGCCGGCCGCCGCGTCCCTGCTGACGGTCCTCTGCATTGTGGATCACGCCTGGAAGGAGGTCCGCCGCGGATGCTGGCCATCCTCCTGACTGTCCTAGAGCGAGAAGGACACCACCGCCGTTCTCGACGAAGGTGCGGAGTCGTTCCGCCGAGCCCCCGTCGATGCTCGCGTCATTTAGGATGACGCCGTCGATGCCGTCCAGATCCTGCGGCCGCACACCGTTCGCTCGCCTGAAGCGGATATCGAATCGGCCGTCCTCAGAGATCTCCAAGGCTCGGCGGAGATAGAGGCTCGCGTCGGCGCTTGTCGACCCGCCTTCGATTACGAGCATCGACATCGCCGTACCCGGCGAGACGACGAAATGGCGGGCATCATCGGCCGGTAGTCTGTCCGTCGGCACGCTTACTGAGCCGCGAGTGTGTGGGCCTGAGAGCGTGAACGGCTGGAACGTCACCGTTGCCGACCCGTTCGGTTGAATCGTGACGGCTCTGGTCTGGATCTCCTGTCCGTCGAGCTCCAGCGCGACCATAACCTCTCTTGGAGTGTCCCCACCACGGCGAGCCAGGCGCGCCGTGGGTGTGACACGCTCCCGACCTTGGATCACCTCCTTGCCCAATGCGATGTCGGTGACCTCGATGTTGTCGAGGACCGGCACTGGGCCCAGGGGCACTGTAGTGACCACGGAGCCCGGTGGCAGGTTCACGCCCTCGTCACCGGTCCACCCTGTTCGTTGAAAATCGGTGAGCAGGATCACTTCGCCACTGGGGAGCTCCGATTCTTCGATGATCGTCTGGGCGACCTTCAAAGCCGGACCGTAACGAGTGACCGAGGCTCCGACTTGGACGGTGTCCAATGCGCCCTGCAGACGTTGCCGATCCGAGGTCGACCGAGCGATGACTCGGGCGCCCTGACCGAAGGTGACGAGCGAAGCCCGATCCAGCGGGCCGAGGGCGTCGAAGACCTGACTGGCTTCTTCAAGCGCTCGCTCGAATTGGTCGCCGACCTGCATGCTGTAGGACTGGTCGAGAAGGACCACGACCTCGCGTGGTCCGTTCGCACCTCCGATTGCAAGCGAGCCCTGTTCGAAGAACGGTCGGGTGAACGCAAATGCAACCAGAGCGAGGGCGAGCGCGCGCATCGACAGCAGGAACCAGTGTTGAATGCGTCGCCGTCTCTGCTCCTGGAACGGGATCTTCTCCAGGAACATGAGTGATGGGAACTCGACCACGTTTCGGCGCTGCCGACGCGTGAGGTGCACCACGATCGGGACCACGACCCCGGCCAAACCGAGCAGGAAGAGCGGAACAAGAAGACCGAGACTCATCGTTTCTTACTCAACCGTTCGCGGGCCAGCAGGTATTTGAACAACGCGATGTCCAACGGCTGGGAAGTGTCGAGCAACTGATAGTCGATGCGGTTGTCGGTGAAGCGTTTCTCGACTGTAGTCAGGTGGGCACCCATCAGTCGCAGGTAGTCTTCCTTAAGGCGCGCTGGAACGACGGGTATCTGCGCGCCGGTCTCTATGTCCTGGAACGCTGATGGATCCTCGAACGGAAAGGTCAGCTCGGCGGGATCCAAGACGTGGAACACGATCACGTCGTGGCCGCGGGCACGCAGAGGACCGATCGCCTCCAGGATGTCATCCGGCTCTTCATATAAGTCCGAAATGACGACCAAGATGCCCTTCCGCCGTAACAACTCGGCGACCTTCAAGAAGGGCGCATTAAGTGAGCCTTTGCGCTCCGGCTGCGCCCGGTCTAGCGAGTGAAGAATCGTGTCGAAATGTTTCATCGACGGGGGCACGTAGTCGACGATGTCATCGTCGAATGTGACCAACCCCACTCGGTCGCGCTGTCGGTTTGAAAAGAACGACAGGCATGCCGCGAGATAGCGAGAGTAGTCGAGCTTCGTGACCGAATGGCTCCCGTACTTCATAGAACTCGACACGTCGAGCAGCACGGCGAAGTTCGCGTTCGTTTCGGCCTCGAACAGCTTGATGTAATGCCGATCGGAGCGAGCGAAGAGTCTCCAGTCGATACGCCGGATGTCGTCCCCCGGCATGTACGGTCGGTGCTCCGCAAAGTCCGTGCTGAACCCGAGGTTTGGGGAGCGGTGCAGGCCCGTGAGGAATCCGTCGACTACTGTGCGCGCGAGCAGTTCCAAGTTGTTGATCCGAGCGAGTACAGCCGGATCGAGGAACTGCGCGCCGCCTGAGGCGGCCGGAGCTTTCGCGTGTGCGGGCAAAGGGGTCGCCTACATCCCTGAAGTGGGGACAGGGACGTGCTCGAGCAACCGGTCGATGATCTCGCCCGTCGTGCGACCCTCGGACTCCGCATGGAAGTTCGTGAGAATACGGTGCCTCAGGACCGGGTGTGCCAGTGACTTGATGTCGTCGAACGACACGTGGTAACGGCCCTGGGTGAGCGCCTTCGCTTTCGAGCCGAGCACCAAGTACTGAGCGGCTCGGACGGACGCGCCGTAGGCGATCCACTTTTTCACGAAGTCTGGTGAGTCTCCGTTCGCGCTGGGACGGCTGGCCCGAACCAGGTTCACGGCGTAACGGAGCACGGACTCCGAAACCGGAACGCGGCGAACGAGTTCTTGGAAGGCGAGAAGGTCTGGCCCGGTAACCGCGTGGCTGAACTCCGGCTTCAAGATGCCCGTCGTGCTGCGAACGACCTCCATCTCTTCTTCTTCCGAAAGGTGCTCTATGACGATCTCGAACATGAAGCGATCGAGTTGTGCCTCAGGGAGCGGATACGTTCCTTCGAGTTCGATGGGGTTCTGCGTCGCAAAGACGTAGAACGGCTCCTCGAGCGTGTACGTGTGGCCCTGGACTGTGACCCGGTGCTCCTGCATAGCCTCGAGCAGCGCTGCCTGGGTCTTTGGCGGAGTCCGGTTGATTTCATCTGCGAGCACGATGTTCGAGAACACCGGGCCGGGGGCAAACACCATCTCACGACGACCCGTCTCGGAGTCTTCCTGAATGATGTCAGTTCCAGTGATGTCCGACGGCATCAGGTCCGGGGTGAACTGAATGCGCGAGAAGTTCAGATCCACGACCTGGGCGATGGTGTGGATGAGAAGCGTCTTCGCGAGGCCCGGCACACCCACGAGCAACGAGTTGCCGCCTACGAAGAGTGTGAGGAGGACCTCCTCGATGACCTGTTCCTGCCCGACGATCAGCTTGCGAAGCTCGCTGATTATCTGCTTGCGGCCATGCTTCATCTTGTCCGCGAGTGCTACGTCGTCGGCATTGTCGAGTTCGACGGTTCCGATCGCGTCGTCAGCCAAAGGTGCTCTCCGTATCAGTATTGGCGCCTAGGCGCTTTTGTGGATCAGTGTGTGAGGGCGTACACGATATAGTTGACACCTAGCTTGTACGCTTCGTTTTCCAAGTCGATCGGGGCGTAGCCCTGACCGCTGTATTCCCAGTACTCAGCGATGTCGTTGTTGAGGTTCAACAACACCATCATGCGCTTCGTGGGGTCGTTGTCCTCGAAGATTGCGTAGTACTGGACGTTTCTGGGCCCGTAGGGCGGAATGACCTTGAGCGGATCGATTCTAAAAAAGGAATCGAAGATTTCGTGATCGTGATCGAGAGACACGAGGAGGAGCCCAGGGAGTGCGCGATCCATGTGGAACGCGAAGTTCTGGAGTTCGTAGCCGCGCTCGTTACGGGTGTCGTCGACGATCAGGAAGCCACCCTTGTTGAGGTAGGCCCCCAGGTTGGTGATTTCCTCGTCAGTCGGATTCCATGATCCGACCTCGACGATATAAGCGATGGGATACTTGAAGAGCTCAGGGTCATCCAGCGTGATGACGTTCGAACCCTCGGTCTGAGAGTCGACGAACGTGGTCTCGTTGAGGATCTGCAAGAAATTTCTTTCGGCCCGGGGGTAGTCGTGCGCCCATGCGGGTTCGCGGCCGCCTCTTCTCCGTCGCCCAAAGCCCGCGAGGCCGCTGTTGCCCACGTCGTAGCGTATGCGTACGAAGTGGTACTTGGCGTCGTACGGTGCGTTGATGTCCTGATACGACTGCGGGGCAGGCGAAGCCGCTGTCGGAAGGGCCACCAGTTCAGGGCCCGGACGAGCCGACACGTAGTACGTCGCGGCCGATCCCACGACGAGAAGAGCAGCGAGGCTTTTTAGAATCATGATTTAGCCCCATTGCCCGAGCGCAGCAGTAGGAGGAGTTCGAGCGCTGCGTCGTAGTTGGGTGCGATATCGAGCGCCTGGAGAACCGCTCGGCGGGCAGATGGCGTGTCGGATGCACGCTGATGGGCCAGCGCGAGCAGGTAGTACGCTTCGGCCATATCCGTCGGCTTCAGCGCGACCACGGCCGCTCGTTCTCTGACCGCGCCGGTGTAGTCACCGACGTTGTCGTGGAGATTGGCCAGTCGTTCGTGCACTTCGACTTCATACGGCCACACGAGCACGGCTTTGTCGAGCGCTGCAGCTGCTGCGGCAGGCCGCCCGAGCTGTTCGAGCAGATCCGCCTGTAGCGTCAGAGCGTTGTAGTTCGACTCGGAGAGGGAATTCAGTCGGTCGAGTGAAGCCGCTGCGCCTTCAATGTCTCCACGCGAGCGATACACCTGGGCGAGCCACCAGAGCGGACTGTCCGGACCTGAATAGTCAGGGAAGATGCGGAGCGCCTCGTCCAAGTGAGACTCGGCTTCGTCCCACCGTTCTTCGGTGATCAGCGTTACCCCTAAGCGGATCCGTCCGAGTAGGTCGCCCGGGTGGGTTCGAACGAAGGTCTGTAAGGCTTCGACGCCGGCGGATTGATCGGGAGTCTCTCCGAGTTCGACGAGGCCCTGGAGCGGGCTGCGGAACCGCTCCTGTAGGTAACCCTCGAATTCGTTGTCGAAGTCTTCGATCGAGCAGCCGAGGACCGACTGGAACAGATCTGGGGTGGTGGCGCCGTTCTTGTAGCCCTCAAGCATGTCCCGGATGGCTTGGAAACCGTACTGCTCTTCGAGGACCTGAAAGACCAAGGACGCTTGGTAGTAAGAGAAGATGACCTGTTGCGGAAAGTCCGGCCGCATGAAGCCGTCATTCAATTCAGAGACCTTTTTCAGCTCGCCGTCCCGCAGCGCCTGCAGAAACGGGATGTTGGGCTGATGTCCCCAGCCGCTGCGTGCCTGCCGTTGCTCATGGACGGCAAGCCCTTCTGAGAACCAACGAGGCACACGGTTGTCCGTCATGCCCAGGTGGAACGTGTGGGACAATTCGTGCCAAAAGACTGAGGCCCAGTTGTAGTCGCCGACGGCGCGTGCAGCCGGTGAATCCATTACGAGCACCGAGCCAAAGCTGACGCCCAGGGCGCCAAGCCCCGCCTCGCCCAAAGTGCGCACTGAAAAATCTGCGTGACTCGGGAAGAACTCGGCTCTCACAGGGAGTGGCGGCTCCACTCCGTAGCGCCTCGCTAGGGAGTCGTAGGCCTCTTCAGCGATCGGGGCGAGGTAGGTGGCCAGCAGGTCAGCTTCAGTCCCGTGTAAGAAGAGCTCGAAGTGTTCGGTCGGGAGCACTTCAAAGCGCTCGAAGGTGTCGAGCAGATCCAGGGTGTTTTTGAACCAAGGGTTGAACGGATCGCCCGCAAACGCCTTTTCGATGTTGGCGCGGCCTTCCTCTATATCTCCTACCCTGAGCTGGTTCATTCCGAGCAAGCCCCAAGCTTCCCATGCGGCATCGTCTAGGGCGACAGCGGCTTGGGCACGCTCTACGGCTTGGGCGTACCGGCGGGTTTGCACGGAGATTTCGGCAAGCTCGGTATCCAAGGCGGCGTAGCGCGGGTTGATATCGAGCGCTCGGCTGCGCGTGGCCTGGAACGCTGCCAACTCTCCCGCCACCAACTGGGACGCGGCGAGCGCGGTGAGCGCGATGAGCGACTGCGGGTTCACAGCCAGTGCGGTCTCGGCCTCTTCCTTCGCCTCTGCGATGCCTTCCCGAGTCAGGTGTTGGGCGGCGATGATCGAGCGCGCCTCGACGTGATTCGGATTGATCTCGAGGATTTGGGTGAGGACGTTGCTGGCACCTGGCGCATTATCGAAAGAAAGCGCCTTCGCCATGCCCAGGAGAGCACCCGGATGACGCGGATTTCGTGCGAGTGCCTTTTCAAACTCGGTTTTGGCCTCAGGGCTCGAGTACTTCTCCAAGAAGAGGTCGCCAGCCCGGACACTCGGCTCTGACCAACTCGTGTCCAAGCCCGCGGCTTCGTCGAAGGCGCGCAGGGCATCGCCGAACATGGCGGACTCATTTCGGCCCAAGTAATGAACGGCCCGACCCACTGCGACGAGATCACTCGCACGCAGACTTCCGTCCGCGTTGTTGTAGATGTCGATGAAGCGGTCGAAGCGCTGCATGGCGTCATTGATCTGGCCACGGTCGAAGAGAAGCTCAGCCAGGTTCATCTCTGCCGTGAGCGCGTCTGGCGCTCCGTCGTCCACCGCTTGCCGGAAGGCGGCCTCTGCTCCGTCCAACTCTCCGCGCAGGACGAGTACTTCCCCTAGGCTGTTGGCCAGGGGTAGGGCGTCCGGTGCACCGCGAGCGAGTTCTTCCGCGAGTTCGTACCGACCTGTCCACGTGAGGAGCTCCACGAAATCTGCTCGAGCCCGCCAGAGTGTTGCGTCCTCGCGCAGGAGCTGCCGGAATGTGTCCTCAGCACCTTCGTAGTCTCCGCTGCGCATGGCCGTGCGGGCATCACTGCCGGACGAGTTATCCGGCTGAGTGTCTTGGCCCGAGACGGGAACCGCGCATAGCAGTGCGAGCACAGGTAGGAGTCGCGCCGTCTTCAAGCGCCCCCTCCTTCCAGTGCTCGGATCTCGCGGTTCTTGAGCGCCAACTCTACGAGCAGTTCCTCGAGCTGCCCGAGGTACATCTCTTCGTCCATCGCGTCACGTACGGTGCGAAGCTCGTCCATGCGTCCTTGGATCTCGCTCCGATCTTCGTAGAGCTGCGCGAGTCCTGGATCGTCGGGCACCTGACTTGCTGTGCCTGAGACTCCGCCCAACTGGAACGTCGCAGCCAACGGGCCGTCCGGGCCTGAGAGCCCCGCTTCATGCGTGCCTTCGCCGTCCCCATTGTCGTCGAGGACGGCGTGCTCGGGGAGGAGTTCGTTTCCCTCTAGGTAGTACCGTTCCGTTTCGGCGCGTGCGTAGAGGAAGGCCTCGAGCAGAGAGGTGCGCTCGTCCTTGTCCAGGTCCGCCTCGTCCGTCGTCATGGCTTCCACGAAGAACTGCGGAAATTCTGTGGCGTTCCGTTCTCGCTCGGTTTTCGTGGCCGTGATGATGATTCGGTTCGGACCAGAGAGCGGTGCGACGAACCCGCCGCTGGCGCTCCCTGTGTGCACGAGCGCCAGCGTCTGCGTCGGGAACGCGATCAGCCCGGTCTGGAAGTCCGTTGGAGTGAGGTCGGGGCCTGAGAGATTGAATTGAGCCTCGTTCCGGGCCGACGTTCCGTGGCCGATCAGAATCACGAGAAGGCGGTCCATCGGCTGCGCTCGCTGCGAGATCTCGCCGAGTGTCTGGAGCACGTTCGCGCGTGTCGACTTGGCTGCTACGACGTCGGGAGCTTCCGCGGGCTTCTCGCCCAGGTAGGTCACGTTTTCAGCGGGTATTCCGTGTCGAACAGTGAGCGCAGCCTTGAGCGCCAACGCTTGAGTGTGAAAACGCGTCCGGTATTCCTGGGTTCCGCCCAGTCCCACAACGATCACGGCGTGGGTTCGACCTTGAGCATCAGCCTCGCGAGGTGTCGAGAAGGTTGAGGCCACGGCGAGGATCGCGACACAGATGCGGAGTGCGCGACGGGTGATCATACCAGTCCCCGCATGCGCCGGAACGCCCATTCTGCACCCATGAGGCTGAGCATGAGGAAGAAGAGGATTGGCATGTCCCACAGATCCATCTCTTCGACCAACGTGACCCCGGCACCCGTGACTGTGATGTCTTCAGGGAGATTCTCGATGTTGTCAGGGGTGTAGTACTGCCCCCCGGTGTCGTCCGCGATGCGCTGGAGCGTCTGCTCGTGGCGGCGCGCCCCGAAGAACTCTTCGTTGCTGGGAGCCGTGTGGAGGTACGTGACGTCGGTGCCGAGGACCTCCTCACCGCGCATCGCCGTGACTTCCACTTCGTACTCGCCATCCTCGACTGGGCGGAACTGGACTTCGTACTGCCCGTCACGGTCCACGGTCCAGCCGACCGGAACCTCTTCGACCGACCCAGAAGGACTCGTAATCTTGGCGGTCACGGAAGCGTCGTTGACCTCGATGAAGGTGGAGTCGCCCACCGATGCGGTGAGCCGGACACTTTCACCTGGCTCGACCTGCTCTTGATCCGTGACCACGCTCACAGCCTCCGGCACTCCGTCTACCAGCCAGCGTGTGACCTGCTGCCAGAACGATTCGTGACTCTGGTCTTCCAACCGGACGTCGGCGTGCATCTGCCAAAGCCAAGAGTCCTGAATGGTCAGAGCGATGGATTTTCCGCGACCGTACCGCTGGAAAGCCATAACGATCTGATCGACGGGCAACGCATCACTCGAGCCGAGGAGCAGGGATGTCGCTCCGGGGCGGAGCTCGGAGATCGGGTTCACGGTGGTCACGGGAGGAAGTGAATCCCACCGCGCTGCTACGCCTGGACCTTCTTCATTGAGCTGGACCGCGGTGTGCGCCAGTCCTGCCAGTGTTGGTGTGACCTTCACTTCCGCGAAGAAGTTCTCCGGTCCGCCCGTGGACTCCTGCATGATGATGGGCATGACCTCCTCGACGGGGGTCCCTTGCCATCCACCTTCCGCGAAGGCTGAACCGCCGCCAAGCATGAGCAGGCCGCCGCCCCGTTCGGAGACGAAGTCTGCGATCATCTGGAGTTGATCGTGCGAGAAGAAGGACGCTTCCACGCTCCCCAAGATCAGCGCGCGGTAGCGGTACAATTCCTCGCGAGTCGCTGGGAATCCGAACTCGAGTTCGGTCCCGTCGTCCACGTCCAGCCTTAGGAATTTGGATTCGGCAGTGCGCTGTAGTGTGACAACCTGAACATTCTCGTCGTCGTCTACGGCTCTTCGGATGAACTTGAGCTCGAAGCGGGGTTCACCCTCGAAGTAGAGGATCTTCTCCCGTTCGCCGCGCACTTCGATCTGAACGTCACGAGCGTTGTTCTCTTCGACGCGCTCACCGGGTTGAGTCGGGATCCTGAAGCGGACCTTCCGGGGCCCCGCACGATCGAGTTCGAAGCTGATGCGCGCGACTACGGGTTCGCCGTCTGCTCCGAGGTCGACCGTTTCCTCAGCGAGAATGCGTAGTTCGTCTTCCACGATGATCGGTACGCTGGTCCGCCCGAAGCCTCTCTGTGTGATGACCACGTCCACGAGGAGCGACGAACCTTCAAGAACCGCGCGAGGCATCTCGACCCGGCCCAGCTCGATGTCGGGGGTGATGGCGTCCTCGCCCAGCCCGACGGTGAACACCGGCACTCCTGCAGCCTGCAGCGGAACGAGCGCTTCAGTGAGTGGTTCGTTTTCGTTGTCCGCGCCGTCCGACACCATCACGAGGCCCGACAGTGGTACTCCGGCCAACTCTTGGCGGGCGGCATCTAGCGCGCCGGCCAGGTCGGTGTGGGTACCGTCGTACGTCAGTTCTCCAGGGCCGTCGATTCGACCTGCGACGTCAGAGAATCGGAAGAAGCGAAGAACGAATCGCTCCGAGAGTTCGTCCAGAAGCTCACTCTCACCTGGCGTGAATGCCTGCGCCACGAAATCGGCTCGTGTGGCGCCGTTGGCGTCTTCAAGGCCCATGCTGCGCGAGTCGTCAATCAGCACGCCCAAGAAATTCTGTTGCGGCACGATCGTGGACAGGATCAGGGCCGGCTGCAGGAGCGCGAAGACGAGCACGGCGAGGAGCATCACGCGGAGGGTGGCCATGATGCCGCGATCCATGACGCTGCTCTTCCCGCGCGCGAGCGTATAGCTCGCAACAGCACCTGCGCCTACGACTGCCCCGACCATAAGCCAGAAGCGAACAGAGCCCGGGGCACCAAAAGCGAATTCTCCCTGCTCAAAGACGAGCGGGCGGTACTTGAACAGGAACTCGAAAATCCTGCTCATGCCTGGACTCCTCGGGCGCCGATCTCAGGTCTCATTCGTTCGGCTCCTCAGTGGCTCATGGCGTAGACGATCATGTTCGCACCCATCTCATAGGCGTACGTCGAATACTTGAGTGGATAGTACGGGTCCTCTGCCCACTCCCAGGCGTCTCCGAGGTCTGTATTGAAGTTGATGATCACGCTCAGACGGCCGTCATCGTCCATCATGCCCCGGACCGCGGCGCGACAGCCGTAGCACTCTTCCGTGGGACGGCCGCGGATGCCCCGACCCCGGGCCGGAACCTGCATGACCTCGTCGATCTGGTAGTACGACGAGTACAAGGGATGTTCGATCCCGATATCGATGATGGGCCGATCGGGATAAACCCTGCGGATGTTGTACTCGAAGATGTCCCACTCGCGGGAGCCCCAGAAATCATCGACGATCAGGAAACCTCCTGCGTCGAGGTACCCGCGAAGGCCTTCGACTTCGGCGTCCGTCATGTCCATGCCGCCGACTTCGACCGCGTAGAGCACCGGGAAACGACGCAGCTGCGGGTCGTCCAGGCGGATCGCGTTGTCCCAGTCGTAGGCATCCAGCCGGACCAGCCGTTTCAGCACGACGAGGAATTGCTGATCACCCTTTGGATAGTCTGTGGACCAGGACTGCCTCCAGCCACGCCCCTGTCCGGAGTAAATGGCGCGCGTCCAGTAGAACGGGTATTTGCCTGGAAGCTCGCCCTCGACCATGCGCGGCTGACGAGCGTCGTAAGAGCTGGTGGGCCGGGCGACCTGGGATGATTGCTGCGGCGCCTGCTGGGCCATATACGATGACCCGAAGGCGATCTCTTCCACACATTTTTCTCCCTCGTATGTGCAAGCGCCGCTCAATAGCGACACCGCTACAACGGCCAGCGTGGTGCTGGCTTGGGAGGAAAGCCTCATATGCAGCATTTGTCCTGGATTCGTCAGGCGGCGGGTTTCTTTCCTACGGTCCCTTGGAAGGGAAGGTTCCTGCCGCCATCTGTCGACACGTGTAGACGGGTTCTCGCTGAGCTTTGTTAGGTGAATCTCCTTACGACTACTGACGTAAGGGGGGATCCCAAGACGCGCAAACGTGCTCCTACTTATAGACATGTCTCGTAACAAACCCCTTACCGCCGCCTCTCGTAACTTCATGCTCCGTGACTTCGCGATCTTCCAGATCAAATTGATGCCGGATGGTGGCAAAGATTCCTTCGCTTTTTTGGGCGTCCATCGTTGTGGTGACGCTCGATTTCGTTGCGGTCAGGTCCGCTTCTCAACGACCGATGCTGGCCTTGGCTTTTCAGGGCAGATGCATGACATCCACCCGGTCGAGGACCGCTTGATTGTTGTCACGAGTGGAGATTTCGCGTTGGCGCCGTTGGCCGGGTTCGTTGGCATCGGACCTGTCGAGGTTGTCGTGAATTGGTTCACGGAGTTGCGTGAGCGTATGGGCGAGGGGAACTAGGCCGGCGCGGAGATCTCCCGGCTTTCGCATTTCGGCGTTTCCTCTACATTCGGCCGGCCTCCTATACTGCGACGCTCACTTCCCCTTGAGGCCCCTTTGCGTAGGCACTCTGCGTTTCTTGCGTTCGCTGTGATAGCGTTTTCGACCTTTGCCGCCGTCCCAACTACGGTGGAGGCCCAGTCCGTCCTTCCCAACGCGATCACCGACGCCGAGCGGCCTCGGGTTCGCGCAGTCCAGGCGACCGAACCCATCGAGGTCGACGGCCGGCTGACCGAGTCGGTATGGCGAGGCGAAGCTTTGGGTGGCTTCATCCAGGCCGAGCCCCGAGAGGGTGATCCCGCGACGGAAGAGACGGAGGTCTGGGTCGCCTACGACGGCGCCAACCTGTACATCGCGGCGTATCTGCACGATTCGCAAGAGCCCATCGTCAACGACATCCGGAAGGACTTTGGCGAGTCGACGCAGGATGTCTTCCAAGTCATCCTCGACACCTTCCGGGACCGCCGAAACGGTTACGTCTTTCTGACAAACGCGGAAGGCGCGCGGGGTGATCGCCAGGTGGCCAATGAGGGGCGCGAGATCAATGCCTCCTGGGATGCGATCTGGCGCGTCGAGACTCAGAAGGTCCAGGACGGCTGGACGCTCGAGATGGAGATCCCCTTCCGGGCCCTCCGCTTCGAGCCGGGTAGCGACGCGTGGGGCATCAACTTCGGGCGCACGCTTCGCCGCAACAACGAAGCATCCTATTGGGCGCCCATCCCGCGTGCCTACACGTTCAACCGCCTCTCCCTCGCGGGCGACTTGGAAGGTCTCCCGTCCACGGCGCCCGGCCGGGACCTGCGGGTCAAGCCGTTCGTGCTCGGAGGCACGGTGCGCGAGACGGGTGGCACAGACTTCGAACGCCAGAACGAAGTCGGCATCGATGTGAAGTACCGGCTCACCGAAGGCCTCACGCTCGACGTCACCGCGAACCCTGACTTCGCTCAGGTCGAGGCGGACCAGCAACGGGTGAACCTGACACAGTTCTCTCAGTTCTTTCAGGAAAAGAGGGAGTTCTTCCTAGAGAACTCGGGTCTGTTCTATGTAGGCGACGCCGCGCGTAATCTGCGCATCAGACTCACGCCGACCCCCGACGAAGATCTTCTGCTCTTCCACAGCCGAAGCATCGGGATCAGCGACGACGGCCGAGCCGTGCCTATCCGGGCGGGGACCAGGGTCACGGGTCAGGCCGCGGGCCTCGTCGTCGGCGCCCTTTGGATGCGTACCGACGACTTCGGAGGAACACCCGGCAATGACTACGCGGTGGTGCGCGTGCGCAAAAACGTTCTGCGGGGCTCTGACATCGGTGGGATCGTGCTTCTTCGCGACGCTGTGGGCGATGAGTCGAGCTACAACCGTGTTTTCGGGGGAGACGCGTACATCCGGTTCCCGGGAGAGATCGATTGGAGCACTTACGTGGTCGGCTCCGAGTCACCGGCGTTCGATGACGGCCAGTACGCGTGGCGCACGTCGATCAACCGCGAGGGCAATTTCCATCACCTCAAGTTTGGGGCGATGGAGCTTGGTGAGGGCTTCACCAATGACCTGGGCTTCTTCAAGCGGACTGGCGTCCGGAAGTGGTTCGCCGACTGGGGTATTAGGCCCAGGCCTGAATCGTTCAGGCGCTTCGGCGTACGAGAGATCCACCCGCACATCACGTGGAATTTGTACGACGACCTCGACGGCAGGATCCGCGCGAAGCGTCTGCACAGCGGTGTGACGTTCTTCCTGGAGACGGGCGGCAACATCCAGCTCGCGATGGACAAGTCCACGGAGCGTATCGACGCACCCTTCACGATCGACTCTCGTGTCGATGCGATTCCCGTTGGGCGGCACGATTGGGAGTCCTGGGTTCTCTCCGGTAGCACGAACTCGAGTCGGGTGCTCTCGTTCAACTATCGATTGACGCAGGGCGGTCTGTGGACCGGTCAGCAAAAGGCCTTCTCTGGCGGATTCACGTTCCGCCCGTCCTACCAATTCCGGACGACCATGAGCGTCAGCCATACGGATCTGAATCTGAAGCAGCCCATCGCCGAGTTCACAAAGACCTTCTGGACGTCGCGAACGAACTACTCGTTCAACAAAGACATGTTCATCGATGCGCTCGTTCAGTTCGACCCTACGACGAATCGACTCAACTCCAACGTGCGCTTCAACCTGATCCACTCGCCATTGAGCGATCTGTTCGTCGTATGGAATGAGCAGCGCTTCGAAACGGGCGAGGGCATCATCCCGGGGCGTAGCCTGACAGTGAAGTTCACGAAGATGTTCGCGTTCTAATCGTTACGGTGGCCTCTAAGACGGCGGCGACCCAGGCCCCTCCGACACCAGGCGTCCACCTCGCACCGTAGCACCGACCACAAATCGTGAACGGGCTTGGCGGGACTCCTAAATAAGAAAGGGGTGGCCCTACCTTTTACAAACAATTAATCGAGTTCCTCAAGGCGATGCCTGTTGTGCCTGGTGGGGGCAACTAGCCGGATCCAGAGGCTACAATGACTCCGGGCGGGTCGACTTCGGTCGGCCCGCCCGGTTTTTGTTTGCCCCTCCATTCCGGCTCGTCGGCGACTAGGCCCTCAGGCCTCGAGCAGCCTTGTTCAGCGCCTTTTCGTACACATCGCCCTTCACGTAGTACGCGTGTCTTGGCGAGTCGAGGTACTGGCGGCTTCCGCGGAGGTGCGGACGGTCCGTCGCGCGCAGTGCGTCGAAGGCGCTGCGGGCTTGATCGGATAGGGCCGGGTCCAGGTAGGCGGCGATCATCTCGGCCTGTTGTCCGTACAGCCCGTACGCCCCTCCATCTGTCTCGAACGACCCCATGAAGAAGAGGTCGGGGTGCCTCCGGTGGAACGCACGGAGGTAGAGGTCGATGATCCCGTCCCGCTCGTCGACGTCGTCCTCGGAGAGGAAGGGGAAACGGCGCTCGTAGCCGGTCGCCCACACGATGAGGTCGATGTCCTCTGTCGAGCCGTCGGCGAACCGCACCGTCCGGCCATCGAGCGCTGTCACGTCACCCCTCGCCTCGATGTCACCATGTCCGAGGTGATGCAGGA
>Ga0302127_10000923_pt1 | contig 17024 bp, 10 predicted proteins | sample CB4_SCM_MG_FD_204452 | JGI IMG/M metagenome (GOLD analysis project Ga0302127, IMG submission 204452) | Marine microbial communities from Western Arctic Ocean, Canada - CB4_SCM | ecosystem: Environmental > Aquatic > Marine > Oceanic | place: Canada: Western Arctic Ocean | collected 2017-09-24
TCGGTTACTGGGGACGCGAAGTTTACCATAATTTGAATTGGGTTGTTTTGCCAAGACTCAGCTCATTTAATTACCCAAGGGGTAATTAATCGGAAGATAATTCGCCACGATACTCGACTTGAAGAGCGTTATTGAACCAATTGAGCATGTTTATGTACCCAATGAGAAAGGTCAACTCGACTATCTCTCCTTCGTTGAAATGCTCGCGGAGCTTGTCAAACATCGAATCAGGAATACGATTGGAATCTGCAAACATCAATTGAAGATATTCAATTGCACAAGCATATTCTGGTTTTAAACTCTCTGTATCTTCAAGCATTTTTATAGGGTCTTCGCTGATGCCTAAGCCCTTTGCAATATCAATGTGACTGCTTGTGCAAAATTGACAATGGTTGTTGATTGACGATTGCAAGATGATGAGTTCTTTGAGTTCCCTTGGGAGAGCGCCACCGGGATAGACTGCGTTGCCTAATGTTTCCATTGCTTCAAGAAGCGGTGGGCACATTGCCATGGTTGAGACCATGTCATGTGGTTGCCCTCCTTGCTTTAGAATTGCATTGATCTCTTGAAAACTTTCGTTATGTTCAAGCGTTGCAAATGCTTTTGCAAGTTTTTCTTTGTCGACCTTAATTCGCACAGATGCATCTTAGAGTGGAAACAATCACTAGTGCTAGTTGCATTGGAATTAGTTATGAAGCTACTTGTTATTTTCTGCCGTTTGGTTTCTTGGGCGTAATGCTATTTGGTTTGGCTGAAGTGGGCTTACTAGGAATTGGAAGTTCACGAAAACCAGAGTTGCATATTCCCCAATCAGCAATAGTAGCCAGAATGTCCGCAACATCAGTCATATCATCGCCGGTTACATCACCAAAGGGACTGCCCCAATTTGCAATAATCTCTAAGAAGTCTGAAATATCTACCATGCCATCATGTGTTAGGTCAGCAGGGCAAGGTGCTTCTGAAAGTGAAAAATTACGCATCATTCCCATGTCTTCATGGGGGAGGTTGTGGCAGTGCCACATAAAGAGGCCGGTGTGACGACTCCATCGTACGAGAAACTGTACAGTTTCGTTTGGCATAATCATAAAAGTATCATGCCAACCACTATCAACGAGCCCATGCTTTATGGTGTTGTATGAATCTTCGCTGTCAGGGTCTACCATCGAGCGGCTATGAATTTGAAACTGTCGACCATGAAAATGCATCGGATGTGCAAACTGAATGTTGCCTTCATGATTTGTCATTGTGATTAACTCAAGTGTATCGGCTGTGGCTCGTTCATTTTCTACTGTGCCAGTCATGTCCGACATGTCCCACATTTCACCATTAAGTAAAAACATACCGCCTTCAAAAGTAATTGGCCAATATTTTTCACTTTGAATATCTGCAACATCATAGACTTCGCCCATGGGCACAAGTGATGTTGGAAGTATGAGTGTTTCTTCTTCTGCACGGTCAATTGAAAATGTCATGAGATCTATTTCATTGCCTTGGCCGATACCTCCAGCAAATTCATCATATGCAAGAGTTTTTAAAGTGACGACATCACCTACATTTTTATCAGTAAAGTCTGCCCACAGTTCATATCTTTCGCCCGGACCCATAAGGAGGTAAGGATATTCCTCTGGTGCGTCAAGAAGTCCACCATCTACGCCAAGGACAATAATTGGCGTGCCATCATCAAATCCAAGTTTTAGAATTCTCGATTGACTTCCGTTGAGTAGGCGAAGCCTATATATTTTTGTTGCCGCTGAATAATTGTAATTTGGTTGACCATTTACAAGTTGTGTATTACCAAAATGACCCATCATGTTTGCGCCGCTATAAACCAATTGGTTATCTGCAGTGAAATCTGCATCGTGCAGGCAAAGCGGAAGGTCGAATTCACCCCTTGGTAAATCGAGTGCTTGCTCTGCAGGATCGCTGACAATGAAAAAACTTTTTAATCCCATATATACTTGTTGGCCAGTCATCATGTCTGGGTGTGGGTGGTACCAATATGTTCCAGCACGGTTTCGTACGATAAATTCGTAGTCATAGGTTTCACCTGGGCCAAATGCATCTTTTGGATGTCCGTCTGATATTTCAGGAATATCAAGCCCATGAAAATGTGTAGTTGTTTCACCCATCAGATTATTTTGCTGATGAATCTGTACGTGGTCTCCAGTATTGACTGAGATAATTGGACCCAGGAAAGAATTTGGAATTACACTGAGTGTTGAAGATGGCCCTTGTGTCAGGGAGGCGTTGTACCTCCATGTGACTGTTGGTTCTCCGGATAAGACCTGCTGCGAACTAACTGATGAAGTCAAATCGAGGACAATAGTGTCAGCAAGCAGGGAAGTTCCAAGAGCGCTTACTATTGATAGTGTGCAGTAGGTAAATTTCATGGTGTCAGGTATTCTCATGGTGTTAGGGATATGTAAAAATATGTGGTGTTAGGGATATGTATAAATATGCTCTTGTATTCGAGTAAATCAAGTGTAAGTTCCCCGCAATTTTGAATAAATCCGTCTGTGAGGCGTATTGGGTATTATTGGACCAATGCCGCACCATCTTATTGGATACGCACCCTAAGGTGGTTACAAGGTGTAGGTTGAAAAAAACCCCGTCGTGGGTCAAGCCGACGATCGGGGTTTGGTTATTGCAGATAAATCTGCAACGGGAGGGAGGGAGCAAATAGAGAAGGTCGTCGATACATTCGGTTGTTTGAAAGGATAGGTTCCTTAAACAAACCCCTATTTGAGATTAATTTGAGAATGCCACAAGCGCAAACGGAGCTTATACTTTTACTTTGTTCGGTTTTGTAGTGCAGTCTGGTCAATGATTCCAAAAGTACCGCTTCGAAGGTACACAAAGACAAAAACCCATTATTCTTGCTTATAGAACATAAAAACCCAAATTCAATTGCTTTTTTGGTGGAACCGTGCATTATGTGTTTACGAAGATTTAGGGGTGGCGGATGTCGATTCCGCTAATTGCCTATTTTACCAATTAGAGAGGAACCCTTTTTCATGTTACGACCTTCAACAATTTCATTTGCTGTATTAGCAATTTGCGCTTCAACGCCATTTGCTTTTGCAGCTCCTTCGTCGCAGTTGTCAATGGATCAACTTCGACAAGCACATCCAAAACTTCAAACCCTCGATGTTGGCGGCACGTTAACAAAAATGGTTGCACCCGATATGTCAACGGGGAGCACCGCTGAACGATCAGCACAAAACTTCCTTCGCACATGGTCTCACGCATTAGGTGTGGTCGCGAGCGACTTTATTGCTGAAGGTCCATTTGAGGATGGTCATCACACACAACCAATTATGTACAACCAAGAAACTGGACAATATAAGTTCACTGGTGTGTACTTCAAACAATCAGCAGACGGTCTTCCAGTCTATGGAACCCGCCTCATGGTTCTTTCGCGTAATGTTGCGAACAACCCAATCGTGAACGCAGAAGTAGACCTTCGAGATGTAAAGGGGTTTAAAAAACCAGCGCGTCTTATGAATAACGGTGCGCTTGCACTCATGGCTGCCGCAACTCGATTTGGAACTTCTGTAACAACAACGACTCCAGAATTAATGGTCTACGCTGGTTCAAAAGAAACACACAACGAACCGCGTGCAGTCCTCGTTTTTGAAGCGAAAACTGGCGGTAACTGGGATCCTTCAACGTATCAAAAAGCTGAACTTGTTGTCGATGCTGTTACAGGCGTAATACTTCATGAACGGAACTTGATTCTTCATGCTGACGGTAACGTTTCTGGTAACGCTACTGAAAGTTCAGGCGCAGATGTCTGCGATCCAGAATCAGTCACAGGATTGCCTTATGCAACAGTTACTCGTGGAGGAAGTTCAGTCTTTGCAGACGCTAATGGCGACTTCACCATTGGTGGATCGGGCAACATTACATCGAAACTTGAAGGTGAATGGTTCAACGTCAACAACCAAAATGGTTCTGATAGTTCAATTTCACAAAGCGGTTTGAATGTCGTACATAACTCTTCAAACTCAAGTGCATCGTACCGAGCAGAAGTGAATGCTTACTTGCAAGTTAACATAGTGCGAGATTTTGCCTTGATGCAAAATCCATCGTACCCAACTATTGCAACACAAACCTCATTTGCGACTAACGTGAATATTGGAAGTTCTTGCAATGCATACTACGACGGTAGTTCAACAAACTATTACAGTTCTGGTGGCGGGTGCAGTAACACGGCGTTTTCTGTCATTGTGCATCATGAATATGGCCACCACATGGTGGCAGTTGCAGGCAGTGGACAAGACGCATACGGCGAAGGCATGGGCGATGTTATGGGTGTACTTATCACTCGTGATAACCAACTTGCGCGCGGTTTTTACAGCGACGATTGCACAAACGGCATCCGTAATGCAGATAACAACAAACAATATCCTTGCAACGGCGGGATTCATGACTGCGGTCAATTGATCTCAGGTTGTGTTTGGGATACACTTGCAGAAATGGAAGCTGCGTATCCAGTTGATGGTCACGCAATTGTTTCAACACTTGCTGTGAACTCAATTCTTATGCACTCTGGTGGTTCAATCACGCCAAGCATTACACTTGACTGGTTAACACTTGACGATGACGATGGTGACCTTACAAATGGTACACCTCACTCCGTTCAAATTCTCGCAGGTTTTGGCATGCACAACATGGCTGATTTTCCAGAACCACTAGAGAACGATGAATGTTCAGCAGCTGCTACACTTGTTGACGGCTACCATTCTTTTACTACAGTTGGTGCAAGCCATAGTGGTGACTCATATAACGAAGATCAATGTTCTGGAACATACCTTGGTGAAATGGCAGCAGATGTTTGGTTTGCATACACTGCATGTGAAAACGGATCAATGCAAGTTAGTACTTGCGACTTGATTGACTTTGATTCAGATATCGTTGTGTACGAAGGAAATTGTGAAAGCAAAACACAGATTGCTTGCAATGGCGATGGTGAAAATTGTGGTGGGTATTCATCTACTTCAACATTCGACGTGAACCAAGGCAACAACTATCTCATTCGAGTTGGTGGTTGGGGTAGCGGTAGCGCGGGCTCTGGCCAACTCTTCATTGAGGGTCCAGGCGGAGAATGCGAGACAACTCCATGTCCTGCAGATGTTGACGGCGATGGAATGGTTGCTGTAAATGATCTTCTTACCGTTGTAGGCCTATGGGGCGCATCGGGCGGAGCCGGAGACGTTGATGGTGATGGCACTGTTGGCGTAAATGACCTTCTAGAAATAGTAGGATCGTGGGGACCTTGCCCACAGTAAGTTAGAGTTTACTTTTAACACCCGCTAGTTTTTATAACTAGCGGGTGTTTTTTTATAGATAGAAAGTACATATATGCAAAAATTAATTAATCTGGCATCAATGGCAGTCGTATCTACAGCTATTCATGCAGACTTCATTATTGGTCCTGTTCCATCCGATGCGCCTACAGGGCTAAACGTATTTACAAAGCATATAGATGTACATGGTTTACATGTGTTTGCAAAGTCCCAGCGGTGCTCCCAGATGGTTCCTATACTCCACGCACCTTGCACGGCAGACATTGATGGCAATGGAATAGTTGGCGTGAGCGATATCTTGATAGTCATTGATCCGTGGGGTAGTTCAAATGGTTCTGCGGATATTGATGGATCGGGAAGTGTTGGGGTGGGTGATTTACTCACATTAGTGGACGCTTGGGGCGCATGCCCCTTAATTTAATGTGTAATTCAGCACTTATTTCTTGCCTTTTAGACCAATATGGGGCATTATAAGAGACAGTTCCCGAGCTATTGATTCGTAAAGAGAGAACGCTATGCTATTAAGCACAATTTTATCCTTAGTCCTTCTTGCTTCACCGCAGGAGCTATCGGTGAACAAAACACTATCCACACCAGAATTTATCGCTTCGTACAATGGCGTCGTCGTCCAGATTGATGCGCATGAGCTCGGTGCAATTGAAGACAACGCGACTGTAGTTATTCCAGCGTTTCCGCTTGGAATGGATGGTGAAGTTCGCTTGCGATTACAACGTTTTGATGTATTTACAAATGATGCTGAAGTTGTTCTTGGATCACAGAACAAACGCGGTGAATTTATCGACACCCACGTGGCACGGCCGAACATTGTCTTCCTGCGAGGAACTATTGAACGAGATCCAAGTTCGCGCGTTTTTCTAGCGCTCGGCGAACACACGACAAATGGTTTAATAGAAACGGATGGCAAGACGTATGTTCTAGCCAGAGATAAAAATAGCAACATGCATGTCGTCTATAACTTGCGTGATTTAGATCCTGCGTTAATGAATTGGGCTGATTTTCAATGCGATGTTGATGAACATGCAGAGCCAATCATACAGAAGAGCAAGTCGCAACACCAGCAGTCATTAGTTGGTAGTTGTAAATCCATTCATATGGCAATCGAAACAGATTTTGAATTTACAGATGAATTGTTTGACGGAAGTACGTCGCAAAGTAGCGAGTATGCAACAACGTTGATTGCTGCAGTTTCATCAATATGTAATACAGATATAGGGTACGCAATACAAATTCCGTTTCTTCGACTCTGGGGCACTTCTTCTGACCCTTGGACGGGGTCTTCAACAAGTACACAACTTGGGCAGTTTAGAACGTATTGGGTTGACAATATGGACCATGTTAACCGGCATCTCGCTCACTTTTTAAGTGGACGAAATCTCGGTGGCGGGAAGGCGTATATTGGCGCGGTTTGTTCAAATTATGGGTATGCAGTTTCAGCTAATTTGCGCGGTTCTTTTCCAATTCCGATTGAGGACCATAGTTACAACAACTGGGATTTGTATGTTGTAGCGCATGAAACGGGACATAACCTTGGCACGCAGCACACGCATGACTACATACCACCGATTGATAATTGTGGCAACAATGACTGCACGGATGCATGGGGTGGAACGATTATGAGTTATTGCCACCAGTGCAGTGGTTCTTTATCAAACATCGTGTTGAGTTTTCATTCTCGTGTTCAAGCAACGATAGAAACGTATCTAGAACATGTAGAAAGTGAAACATGTGTTCTTGACTGTAACGCAAATTTCCCTGGTGCATGTTGTGTTGATGAGAATTGCAGCGTGCAAGTTTCGAGTGATTGCGCATCTGCAGGAGGTACATTCTTAGGGAGTGCCACGTTATGTAGCACGAATTCATGTATTGAACAATTTGGTGCATGTTGTGTTTCGGGAGCGCAATGCCTAGACACAGATAGTTTATCTTGTGAAATTGCAGGCGGAGTTTTTCTTGGCGATGGTGTTGATTGCAATGCGGGTGGTTGTAGTTCAGACGCAGAGTACGCATGCTGTATTGAGGAGAACTGCTCGGAGTTATCGCAAGAGGGGTGTGCAAATGCAGACGGTTCGTGGATGGGTTTCGGTGCCACGTGCGAAAATGGCGCTTGCGATCCGCTCTCAAATGATTTTTGCGATATTGCTCGATCGGTATCTACTGGTTCATGGTCGTTTACAACAGATGGCGCCATGACAGATGACGTGCCCTTCGAGAACACTCAATGCGACGAAGAATATCTCGGCGGTATGCATTCAGATGTTTGGTTTTCATACGAAGCGTGTGAATCGGGGAACTTGCTTGTCAGTACATGTGAGTCCATTGACTTCGATTCCGATATAGTTGTCTACGAAGGAGATTGTGATAATCTCCTGCAAGTGGAATGCAACGGCGATGGTGCTGGGTGTGGCGGTTATACATCTGAAGTAAACGTCAGCGTGCAAGAAGGAAATACCTATTACATACGGGTTGGCGGATTTAGCGCAGGCAGTTATGGCAGTGGCCAGCTTGTAATGGGTGGGCAACAATGTAATCTTGATACTCTGTGCGTTGGCGACTTAGATGCGAACGGTAAAGTAGACGTAGATGATCTTCTACAAATAATTAATCACTGGGATGAAACGTCTGTGCTGTATGATATAGATGAAAACGGCATTGTTGGTATCGGCGATGTTTTGTTGCTTGTTGCCAACTGGGGTGATTGCGATTAAAATTTTCTGCCTCTGCATAAAGACATTGCCTAAATTACCAATCGGGGCATTGTTGCTCTTTTTAACTTGCAAAATAATTAAAATCTGCAATCATAGCTTTAAGTTTATATAGTAAATATAAGCACTTCATATAAATAGGAACAATTCAAATGCACATTAAACGACTTCTGACCTTGTCGGTCACTTCACTCATTGCTTATTCTGCAAGCTTTGCAGCTTCAGACTTGACGCCAAATCAGGCACTCGACCAACTTCGTAAAGATCACCCAAATCTAATCACAGTAAATAGATCTGGCCAAATACACAAAATTCTTGATAAGCAGTTGGCAACAGGGCTAACGCCAATTGAAACAGCGGAAAACTTTATTTCTAATTTTGCGACGGCACTAAATGTTGACGCTGCTGAATTTGTTCAACGCGGTCCATTTCTTGATCGTCATGTCGAGCAACCCTTGATGTACAACCAAGAAACTGGCGAACATAAATTTACTGGTGTTTACTATATGCAAACGGCAGATGGATTACCAGTGTACGGCTCTCGCTTAATGGTCCTTGTTCGAAACATAAATGGTTTTCCAGCAGTAAGCGCAACCACAGATCTTCGCGATGTAAAAGGGTACAAAGCACCTAGGCGATTAATTGCAAGTGAAGCAGTCGCATTGATGTCTGCCGCAGTTCGTCTTGGTAGGGGAACAACAGTTTCACAGCCAGAACTTATGATTTTTGCAGGTACTCAAGATAAACATCATGAACCAACAGCTGCTCTAGTGTTTCAAGCAACAAATGGCGGTGGATGGGATGTTGAAAATTATTCCAAATTAGAACTTATAATTGATGCACAAACAGGTGAAATTTTACTTGAAAAGAATTTGATTCTTCATGTAGATGGTAATGTTTCAGGCAATGCGACTGAAAGTTCGGGCGCAGATGTTTGTGATCCAGAATCAGCAATTGGCATGCCATATGCAAAAGTAACTATGGGCAGTACGACTGCTTACGCTGATGTAAATGGCGATTTTACTATTGCAGGTACAGGAACTATTACATCTACACTTGATGGTACTTGGTTCGACTCTCAAAACCAATCTGGTTCAGATGCTTCACTCTCACAAAACGCGAGTGATCCATACTTTATGCATAGTGAGGCGAATAACAACGAACAATATCGAGCGCAGGTGAATGGATATCTCCATGCGAACGTCGTTCGTGATTTTGCTCTTTCTTTTGCTCCAGCTTTTCCAACGATTGCAACGCAAACATCCTTCCCAGTTAAAACTGGTGTAAGCGGAACATGTAATGCATTTTATGATTACTCATCAATCAACTTTTACAACGCTGGCGGTGGCTGTAGCAATACAGCATTTTCAGTAATTGTTCACCATGAATATGGTCACCACATGGTCGCAGTAGCGGGCAGTGGCCAAGGCCAATACGGTGAAGGCATGGGTGATGTTATGGGTGTTCTTATTACAGGCGATAACCAACTTGCTCGTGGTTTTTACAGTGATGATTGTACAAATGGTATTCGTAATGCAATTAACAATAAGCAGTATCCATGCTCTGGAGGGATTCATGACTGTGGTCAGTTAATATCTGGTTGTGTTTGGGATATTCTTGCTTCAATGGAAGCAGCGTATCCACTTACAGGGCACGATATTGTTTCATCGCTTGCAGTAAATTCAATCATGTTGCACTCAGGCGATTCAATAGATCCAACAATTACCACTGACTGGCTAGTACTCGATGATGATGATGGTGATGTTACAAATGGAACACCTCACTCAACTGAACTATTAGCTGGCTTTGCAATGCATAACATGGATAACTGGTCACCACCGACTCCATATGCTTGCTGTATTGACGAAGTATGTAGCGAGTTGATTAGCTCTGCTTGTTTAGCAGCCGGTGGCACACCAAAGACTGGTTTTTCTTGCGCTCAAGTAAGTTGTCTTCCACTTTCAAACGATTTCTGCGATACCGCAGAATATGTAACTGATGGCACTTGGCCACTAGTAACCGTTGATGCGCTCACAGGTTCAGAGCCATACAGTGACGCTCTATGCTCCGGATCCTATTTAGGTGTAATGAACGCTGATGTTTGGTTTAGTTATATCGCTTGTGAAACTGGTTCAATGACAGTGAGCACTTGTGACTTAATCGACTTTGATAGTGATATTGTTATCTATGAAGGAACTTGTGGAGCGTTGACCCAAGTCGCATGTAATGGCGACGGCACAAATTGTGCTGGTTACTCCTCAATTGTTGATTTTAGTGTAACGGAAGGTACCCAATACTTTTTCCGCATTGGCGGTTGGGATGCATCATCTGAAGGCTCTGGTGCGCTTTTTGTAGATGGTCCTGGAAATGGTTGTGAAACTAACCCTGCGGTTGTTATCGATTATCCAAGTGGACGTCCATCTTTGGTCGATCCAAATGGCGGTACTGTTGTTGCAATAGATGTAACGGACGGAACATCAACTCCAACAAACGGAACCCTTAACTGGAACGCTGGTTCTGGTTGGAATTCATCAGCTCTTGGCGCAACATATGATGCGACATTCTCTGCATTTGATTGTGGTGATTCTGTTGATTGGTATATTTCAATTAACACAGAAGCTGGTGATGTAGTAACTAGTCCATCGAATGCTCCAACAAGTACTTGGAATGCAATGGCATATTTAGGTAGTGAAATTACCTTTGATGATAATTTCCAAACTGATATGGGTTGGGCAGTTGGTTCAGGAGCAAGCACAGGAAACTGGGCAAGAGTTATTCCAGCAAATGGCGGAGCTCGTTGCGATAACCCAACTGATGCAGATGGTTCTGGTATGTGCTATGTCACAGGTAATGGTACTGATGAAGATGTTGACGGTGGTTCTACTGATTTAACATCACCATCTATGGATTACTCCGACGGTGCAATTCTTCGTTATTCACGCTGGTATAGCAACGGCTCAAATTGCAACGGTGGAGATCCTAACAACGATTATTTCTATGTTGACGTTTCCTACAATGGAGGCGCTTGGACTAACCTTGAAATAGTTGGACCAGTCGTTGAATCTAGCGGTGGTTGGTACGACGTAGAGCATGCACTGTCTGGTTCAGGCGCTGTTCAAGTTCGATTTACTTGTGGTGACTTAAACACAGGTTCGGTTGTTGAAGCAGCGGTAGACGGTGTTTCACTCTCGAGAAGTTTCTGTGACGAAGTTTCATGTACAGGTGATGTAAATGGTGACAACATGGTTGATGTTACAGATCTGCTTGAAGTTGTTGGCTACTGGGGAACTGCAGGTGGCCCTGCAGATGTTAATAATGATGGCATTGTTGATGTCGGCGACATTTTAGAGCTCGTTGGAGCCTGGGGTGCTTGCCCGTAACATTACTATAGTTTTACTACTAAAGTTTTACTACTAAACAAAAAGCCCCAGCCATAATGACTGGGGCTTTTTTAATTACGTAGACGAGATTTATTTTTTAGCTTCGTTAATTTCTGCCAATACTGCAAGGGGATCTTTGAGCACTTTCGCCCGACATCCACCACAGCATAATTCTACGAGGCGATTGCCAACAATCATGTGGTCTGGTCCACCCATTCCATCAAGTGGCCCACGACCGATGATGCAATATGTAAGTGGGTATGTTTTGAGTTGCGCTTTGATAATTGCATCATCAAGATCACCAACATAGTCTGTTGGGTTTTCGAGAAATTCTGCTTTGCAGTCATTACAACAAGTTCTAAAGAGTCGGTTTCCGTATATGAAGTCGATGGAACCACCCTTTAAATCAAGTGCGTTACCGCTGACGACACATGTGTCCATAGGGTAGTAAGGAAGTTGTTGTGCAATCATTAAAGCATCAATTTTTTTGAAATTTGCAGCTTTGTCTTCTTTGAACTTTGGTGGGCAACCGGCACAACAAAACCGTACTTCGCGACTGTCAATTATTTCTACAACTTCGCTGCCCATAGAGTCAAGCTTTTTACCAGTTATTGGGCAGACATCAAGTAGATAGGGGGTATTGACTGAAAGAGCAATTACTTCAGCAACTTCTGGTTTTATATTTCCTGTTTTTTGTTCAGCAACATAGGTTACCTTTCGGTCTTCATCCCACTTATTAAAACCTTTTAAACAACCGCCACAACAAAAGGCAACAGTGTCGTCACCTATTTGCGTAGTTACTGCAGGTTTCACGGCATTGCCTGAAATGGGGCAGGTTTCGTTTACTGGTTCCCCAGCAAACACAAGGGTTGGTAGTGCAACGACTGCCAGTAACAATTTAATGAAAAGTTTCATACGATTCTCCTTTTACTTTTGTGTTTTAAATACACATGTAGTTTTATTTTTAATTTTCAATTGCAACACTGCAACTGATGAATAATAGACTGGAACAACAAATAATGTGATTAATACAACGATTATGCCACCAAAAAGAGAGATATCTAAGTTCATTTGCTGCACTAACGGGTATCGCCATTGGTAATATCTGGAGCTGTAATAAAAAGATTGGGAGAAAACGTAGCATCAGGTTGGCCTAATACGACGAAATAAGTAAGAAACTATTGCCTTTCTTACGCTCGACTGGATTATGCTTGTGGTGTGGCAATAACGGCTGAAAAAAATAAGCAGATTACGAAGTCGATTGAGAGATGGTTTACTCAATCTGCTCGAGATTTTCCATGGCGTAAGAATGATTTTCCATGGGGAAGATTGGTTTGCGAATTCATGGCTCAGCAAACACAAATAGATCGTGTTGCCGAAAAGTGGCCAGTTATGCTTGAACGATTTCCCACGCCGAAGAGTTTGGCGGAAAGTGATGAGCAGAGCATTCTCTCACTTTGGCAGGGGCTTGGTTATTACCGAAGAGCAAAGCATTTGAAAAAAACATCCGAAATGATTACAGAAAACTTTGGTGGTGAAGTTCCACGTGAGGTTGATGATCTTGTAACCCTTTCAGGAGTTGGAAAATATACTGCCGGTGCGATTGCGTCAATTGCATTTGATACACGTGAAGCTATCGTTGATGCAAATGTTCATAGAGTGTTGTGCCGTCTTTGGAATCATTCAGGTGCGTGGGCGCCCTCATCATGGACGTGGGAAGTAGCAGAACAACTTGTTGCAGTATGCAAATCGCCAAAAGCATTCAATGAGGGCTTAATGGAGTTTGGTGCAACTGTTTGCACTAAAACCCCACAATGCGATGGATGCCCGCTGCAAAAGCAATGTACATCATACGCAGAGGGAACCCAATTTGAAGTGCCAACACTTAAGAAAAAAACGAAGAAAAAGAAAGTGTTTCATTACGCAGTGGTTCTTGAACGCAAGGGCAAATTAGCGTTCGAGCAGCGCGGTGATACAGGATTGTGGTCTGGAATGTGGCAAGTTCCGACTGTGGACTCAGATGTTGAGTTACGCGCAGACGAAGTTTTAACGAAACTTGGTTTAACAGGGGTGCTTAAAAAAATTGGGTCATTTGAACATCTGTTGTCTCATCGCGCGATTTCATTTACCGTTTTTTCATGTAATGCAACTAAAGACAACCGGTTTACATGGTTTTCTTCTGATCAACTTGAAGAACTACCACTTGCATCAGCTCAGCGTAAGGTACTCGCAGTACACTGTACGGAATGAAAATGAAATCAATTACCGTTCTGTTCCTTGCTGTAGCCGCCACAGTCGCTTCCGCGCAACATCCACGAGACTTTATTGCAGACGATGCCCTCTCTGTCTTATCAATCCAAGAAGGTATTGCAGTTAATGCAATCATTGAAACTATCAATGAAGAGTCTGGATCCAAATTTGCGGACGCTACATACCTTGATACGTTCCTTGCTGCATTGTTCGAAGACCCAACAGCGGTTGACTTGACGCAAGAATTTTTACTTGCAGTTGAGCCGACAGTCCTTGCAGAAGGGCAACGTCCATCTGGGATGTTTGGCCCAATGCCTCATTTGTTCGTTGTTTGCAAAGCCAAAGAAGGCCGAACACTAACACCGGTAGGTTCTTTTTTGAAAAGTTCAAAAATGGTTGACGGATGGTTTCTTGCTTCTGGAGAAGATTCAGTTTCAACTCAAACGAAGAAAGAACTTTCACCTATATTTTCGCTTTTGCAAGACGCGCAGATTAGCGCTGTTGTTCGTCTTGGTCCCATTTGGAAACAGTTTGGACCTATCGCCCAAATGATGGGTGGAATGTTTATTGGCTCGATGAATAAGCCGGGGCTTGATGGCGTTATCTCGAAAGACCAACGTGCACAAACAAAGGTGGCACGTGAAGCATTTAAAATAGCCTCGGCTTGGTGCGGTGATGTAGAAACTATTTCTGTGGGTTTGAACATCGAAAATTTTGAACTCACTTCAATCATCGAAGTAGAAATGACGGAAGCCAATGGAGTTAAAGTGGACAACGGTGCATTGATTGAAATGGCATCCTTCTTAGTGGATTCTCCATTGCAATATGCCGTGTCAAAAGAGATGACATTGAAGTTACTTGCTTTTCAGCAAGGATCCCTTGGGCAACAAATAGGAGTAATTCCTTCAGAGTTACTCATTTGCTTGCAAGCTCTTGCTGAAATAGCAGGCGACAACGTTGGAGGTCTGAGTATGGATTCTTCAAATGGCTTGACCGTTTCAGCATTAGTCGATGTCGTAAATCAAGCCGCTTACCTCGAAGGTTGTTCAGAGCAAGTGGCAACAATGATGGACTTTTTAACGGATGAGTACAACATGCATTTATCTGTAAGTGATGTGCCCTACGCTTGGGATGTGTCGATGTCTGAGACGGATGCTTTGGAACTACAAGCGATGCACGCAGTAATACATAAAGGTGCTCAACTTCGATTCAAAAAACAAGGCAGTGGTCGAATTGCCATGGTATTTGGGCCTGCGTCATGGCGCGCATTTTCTGCTCCACACATATCTTCATTGTCGCAAGTGATGCGTTCGCATAGTAGAAATATTGCAATCGAACTTGCATGTTCTGCCGACCTTCGAAAGTTAATCGCAGGGTTTATGCATGTTGCTAACCAAGAAAGTAAAAAACAAACCCTCATTGCGTCATCACCTTCTGTTAAAAGTTCGCTTTTGTTTGGTTCAACAAACACGGGTACTTTTATCGAGTTCAAATCAAACTTAATGGGGTTAGCTAAACTTGTAGTCGAGATGGAAAACAGTACTCAGTGAACGGTGACCTGTAATCAGTGAGCAGGAAAAGGAAATCAACCAGCAATATCGCCGGTTTTTTCTGCTTCTATAACTTCAGTATTGTGCGCATTGAGTATTTCAGTTTCGTTTGCATCGCCTGATGGATATTTAATGCGCGTGTGATAAATTGCATTAAGGCGTGCGATAATGGCATCTTCGATTTTGGCAAGTTCTCGGAACGTTAGTCCGCATGCATCGAATTGATGGTCAACAAGCCGTTTCCTTGACAAGTCACGAACAAGATTTTCAATTCTTGCAGGGTTAGGATCGGGTAACGCACGAGAGGCAGACTCAACCGCATCGGCAATCATAAGGACTGCGCATTCTTTTGTAGCCGGCTTAGGGCCTGGGTATCTAAACTGCGATTCGTTTACGGGCTCGCCAGTTTCATCCGCGCGTTTTTTTGCTGCGTGATAGAAATATTCAACAAGCGTAGTCCCATGGTGCGATTCAATAAAGTGAAGCAGCTCGCGAGGCAAATCGTATTCTTTTCCTAGTTCCATGCCATCCTTGACGTGGCCAATGATGACAAGCAAACTCATGGATGGCTTTAAATCCTTGTGACGATTATAACCAGTTTGGTTTTCAACAAAATATTCCGGCTTGTTCATCTTGCCGATGTCATGGTACAAACCACCAACATACGCGAGGAGTGAATCACCACCAATGGCTTCAGTTGCGGTCTCTGCAATGTCGGCAACTTGTCTTGAATGATTGAATGTGCCTGGAGCAAGGTGTTGCAACTGTTTAAGCAACGGTTTTGTAGGGTCACGCAAATCAGCAAGAGTCATTCCTGTGGTGATGTCGAATAAACTTTCGATACTTGGAAGGATGCCAAGTACAAAGAATCCAACAACAAGAGCAGAAGCGCCTGCAAAAAGCGAATCGGAGGCAACAAACTGCCATGTAGAAGTGATCTCAGGTGATTGCACAAGACCAAGAAACACAGCGCCAATGGCGAATGTAATTGCAGTTTTTCCAGAAGCATGAATAAGCGTTTGTCTTTGCCTGACTACTCTTATTTGGCTAATCATCATTCCGCAACCAGCGATGAGTAAAATGAACCAGCCGATGGTTTGTGACAGCGCCATAGTTACAAGTGCGCACTGCATAAACGCGATGAACATGCCCATGCGTTGACCATAAGCAAGGGTAATGATTGTTACGACCAAAAGTGTTGGAGCAATAGCAGCGGCGTACACAAACGCAGAGGATTGCAATGTAATAACAATTGAAAGCCCGAGCATAAGTGCCATAAGTGCGCAGAGAGCAAAAAGTCGAAGTGGATTTCTAGACACCCTTTGGTTTGCGGATGTGGTATAGGCACCAATGAAGATAGCCAGCATTGCGAGCAATCCAATAGATCCAATTCTTGGAACCCATTTATTGGTAAATGTTGAATGGGACAGGAAATGGTTTTGTTCTAATATTGCATTTTCATATTGTGTTGCGGAAATGGTGTCGCCTTTGCGCCAGATAATTTCTCCTTGGGCATGTTTTACAGTCACAGGTTCAACAGCAGTTGCTGCAGCATCTGATCGTGCTTGCGTGTCTTCAAGGTCAAGCTGAAGACTAGGCTGAAAGCTGACAACTAATCTCGCTTCAATCGTTGGCACGAGTGATTCTGGAAAATCAAGTTGGCTTATGAGCTCTGCAAGTTTTACATCCGGAACTTCGTTTGCGTTTGCAGGCAGTGAAATGGCATCGGCTTGATAGGGGCGAATAACTCGTCCTGCACCTAAGAACAGTTCGCGATTGGAAGAAGCAGTAGTGGTGAACACTTGAAATTCT
>Ga0302127_10000924_pt1 | contig 17014 bp, 8 predicted proteins | sample CB4_SCM_MG_FD_204452 | JGI IMG/M metagenome (GOLD analysis project Ga0302127, IMG submission 204452) | Marine microbial communities from Western Arctic Ocean, Canada - CB4_SCM | ecosystem: Environmental > Aquatic > Marine > Oceanic | place: Canada: Western Arctic Ocean | collected 2017-09-24
GCGCAAACTTCCGAAGGTGTCAACGAACTTTACCCCTCTGCCCCAATCCAAACCGTGGTCAAAAGTGGAGGAGTTTCACTTCCTGAAGGAATTACAACTCCATCTTCGAAACCAGTACCTGAATTGGGCCAAGCGCCACCGGTATCAGAACCCGCCCCTCATCAAATCAAATGCCAAGGCTGTTCTACTGTTTTTGCCATTCTAATCCCGGTAGGAGCAAATGCAGTTGTGGTTGCTTGCCCAACATGTTCTCAGGATGTAACGGTAACCGCTTGAATCCCCGCCCATAGGGCGGGTTGAGAAAAGTCAGTTTATTCATACAAGAAAGGGATGGGTTCTCATAGTGGGAATTGATGCTACTTGTATGTTAGAGAGCCAACCGCGTCTTATTCGTGTTGGCCTAGCCCAAAATTCTGACCCTCGTCGGATGGCAGTGGCTATGGTTTTGCTGATGATCATTTCATTAGCCCAACCCGTTGGTGCAGATATATCAGTTTCTCGAAACGATTTCGGAGTTCTCGATGAATTGAACGAAATTTTGTCAAAACGTACAGACAACGATGAAGCTACCGTTGCTACACAGGAGGCCGTTGATGCACTCAATGCTGTTGACCTCGCTCAACGGCCAGTTGATTCAAGCGACCCTTTGTCTCAAGCAAGCGGCTATCTTGACAGTTTAGAATTGAGAGATGCTTCACCTTTTGTCGCCGACCATCCACGCCCGTATGAATTTCTCATGGATGCTTCTACCCAACCCGAAGGTTGGCCTTACAACTTGTTTGAGACTTTGTTCTCAGTCGAAGCATTGGGCTTGACTAACCCATTGGCTATTGGAGTTAACACCTATGCAATCTACGTCAATTTCAGTTCAAGAGCAGGCGGGCCGTCACATGAAGCATGGGTAGAAGGGACATTTACTGGAGAAATATTGGTCGGAACTGATCTTGCTTTATTCAGGAATGATATCGATATCGATAATGATTCTGTTGATGACCTCTCGGTTAGTTTGACAATTGAAGGCCTCATCGATCAAGATGATGGTTTCGGATTCGAGTTTGGTGACTGCGGCCTACCTCCATTGACCATTCCATGCATCGAAGAATTTTGGATTCGACCGACATTCCAGTGGAAAGTCAATGTAATCAATCCGTCGGCTTTGTTGTGGGATAACCTCTCTCATCTTGAAGTGAGTTTGATGAAAGGTTTGGCTTTTGATCTCACTCTTGATGAATCCGAATCATATGCGATTGTCATCGATACACGTTTCACGCAACCACCGCATGATTTCAGACTCAGCGTTGGCCTTCAGAAAATGACGTTCAGTGTCAATGCCGTGATTACGAATGCCTTGGATTTCCTCGCATCACTTCTCGCCGGTGGAGTCAACTCTTCCACCCTGAGCCTTACTTCGATTTCGGCACCCTATGCCATTAGTGCGTCAAACCCAGATGCTGATAGTTCAAACCATCAATCAGATTGCAATGATGGTTCCGGCTATTACGACCCAATTCTCGACCATGATGCTGAAAGTGATGAGCATAAATGTGGCTTCGGCCTTGGTGTCGGTTTCATCCGATTTGAAGGGGACAATGGCGGAACTTCTGCCAAAGTACTAGAACTCGCCTATATCGATGCGGGCTTCCACCCCGAAGTTGGCGATACACGGCTGCCAAACGAAGTTGATATCACCTTGCGAAATGATAACCTCGGAAAAAACACCTTCGACACAGTCGAGATTTATTCGGACTACGGAGCAGATATGTACCTGCATTACTTCGAAGACCGTTCCAACACAACAGAAGGAGATTCACCCTTTGGGAATACAACAGATTCTCGCACTTGGATTCGTGGATTGCCGTCAGGAACCCTTCATCCCGATGAAATTGCGGCTATATTCACCATGATTGGTGAAGAACCGGGCGGGATAGATTTACCCGGTGACATACCAAGTCAACTTTCAATGATTATCGCTATCAAAAATTTCACTAACGATAAGACCAACAATGTCAATGACCCAACCCTCCCAGTCAATCCAGCATCACCTCCAAATACACTGGTTGCGATTGTGGCAACTGAATCAATTGATTTACTGGAATATAAATCAACATTTATGCGTGGCGGCTATGCTTCGGATAGTTCATCGATTGTTTTGAACATCGCCAATGTACCAAAAGTAATCATTGTAGAAGGGAGTTTTGAAATCCCGGAAAGTGGGCTAAGCCGCGTTAATTACGATAATCCCAATCTCAATAGTATTGCACAAATATTTGACAACGCTTTATTGACCATTGTTGAAGTGATTCTCGATGTAGGTGATGTAGTCAATGGAATCCCTGAATCGATTGTTGGAACAGCCGGCGCTTCTGGTGGAGCAGTAAGTTTGAGTTGTTACAATCAAGTTCGACTTAGTCTACCTACCTCAACCCGTGAGCCGATGGAAATCGGTTTAGTTTCTATTGCGATTTCGAGTAGCGACCAACCATGGTTACCTAATATCGACCATATCTTGTTATCTGAAGACACCAATATCAAGACAGTCAATGGGCGTCTTGGCGGCCCACAAACTCCACTCGTCCCTATTGCAATGAGCGCTCGTATTGGTGGAATCTCAAGCGTTAGCCATATCTACGACCCAATCAACGATGTTCGTCATATAGACTTACGTGGCGTGAGTGGTGGCCCGTTATTGATTGGCCACATCTTACATGATGATGGAGATTTAGTAAATTCAAATCAACAGTCCGCTACTATTTCCAATCGCCCAAGCACATTCAACGTCACTCAAACTTCAGAGGCTTTGACCTATTCAGCCTCAGTCCCGATAGGCACCATAACCTATGGCGGAAGCGGCGATGGACAACGCAATGCAATACGTCTCAGTGGCTTACCATCCTCCTTCCAATTAATTTTGGGTGATACCGTTGGTTATGTTGCTTCAACACCGATGGATTCGATTGAAGTTCAATTGACAAATGCCACTCAACCACTCACCATGGATGGCGACCATTTCCGATTTTGGGTTAATGAAACGGAGGCCAGCCTTAGTACTTCAGTTTCTGATGTGACGAGTATCCGTCGTCTCTCTCCACTTGACCCGGGTGCGAGTGGACCAGAAGGCAATTCGAGAATCGAGTTGATTCGAGGTGAGTCTTCACCGATGAATGTCTTGCTGGAAGATGAAACAAATTACTTAGACAAATTCAAGGGTATGAACGGACGAATTTCCATCGATCCGTTGCCATCGAATATTACAGTGGCCTATCCTAGTGGTGTTGATTCGACAGGACTTGAATTACCAACTTTCGATGAAGGTGATGGCGTTCAAGCGTTATCCTTTTTCCTTGGCGACTTAGTAAACTTCGGCTCACTTATCAATGACTTTGTGTATTCAAGCGTTGTTGATTTAGGTGGGCTTGAAACAAATGATGAAAACATGTCATTGGGTCTTGATTTGGTAACTGGAGAACTTTTCGATGTTACGATGGATGTTCAAAAAGGTACGAAAGTGGTCGAACAACCAGAATGGTCTCATGGACTTGGTATGGAAGTTTTCGAAGCCACAGTAGTTTCTTTCAATTTGACACGAATGCCCAACTACACCTTATCGAGCCGAAGTGTTGTCGATAATGCCTTAGCCGATTATAGAATTAATGAGACTGATTACCAACCTGTGTTTGATGCACTCAAAGCTGCAAACGTCACCTCAATTGACCACCTCTTGAACTCTCTCAAGGATGGTATTATTTTAGATTCGGAGATAGAAGGAGTCAATCTTAGCATCTGGGAGGAGCAAGGTATTACTTACGAAATCCGTCGTTCATGGCACCTTCGTTCATGGTTGCCAAATATGCCGTCTGGTCGAATTATCTTGGAATATGAGTTCAGCATGGTTGATGAAATTCCGGAGTATGAAGTGGACTTGTTCCTTGAACAGTGGACTCCAAAGCGGCAGCAAATGAGCATCATCATCAATGGATTAGAAGGCAGAGATCTCGAGTTCGTTATTGCAGGTCTTGATACCAGTGGACCAAATAATGTTGAAGCAAATGCTGTATTTTCAACTCAAGACAACCTCACAGTACCTCGTGTTTCGATTGATATGTACTATGATTTAGGCACCCGACTTGACTCAGCCCATGCTATTTTCATTGATCAACGCGCACTCAGTCGGGTTGAAGCATTGATTGTCGGAGTCCCACAATCAACAGGTTTCTCTTCAACAATCGGTGATGTTTTCCTCATCAACGTCACAGTTCCACCTCAATATCAAATCGATGGACATTCGGCAGAATCTTTGATGATTCAGCAGATGCGCTATGTCGATGGATTCTGGTGGCCAGCAACCGCCTTCATGCGTGATTTACCAGGTGTAATGAATCTTGACGCACGACCAAACACCGTCTTTGACATCCGAGAAGATATCTCTTTCCAAGGAGTAATGGAACTGGATTATCATTCAAATACCGATGGCATGGATTTGTATCTCGAAGCATCAGGGCGTTCAGTTGATACCAAAGGTGATATGTTACTTTTGGCTGAAGACCTCCCTTCGGTATTCGTGCTTGAAGCAACGGATGATTGGGGTATGCGTATTGTATCTTCAGGCCAAGGCGTGAACCGTCTATACCTCAAACAAACCGACTTACCCTCCTCGCCCGGCGTGACCATTGACCGAGTTGAAGTGATTGGACAAAATCTCAAATCTGCCACGATTAAAATTTACACAGGGCCATTCAATTACCCAATTATCGTATTAGATGATATTGCCAATGGCCGAATTGTTGCCAGTGCAGAAGCAACAGTTGAACCGAGTTATTCAACCGGTTTGCTCGAAGGTCACTCTTTCAGTGGGCGTGCGGTTTTACTTGATGCCCAATTTACAGGTCCATTGCCGACCGCTTCATCGATTGGTGTCAATGGCATGGTCACTGACCTCTCACTTATCGGTTCCCTCACCGGTGATAGCATTGAGACTCGACACGTGTTGATTGTTGAACCGATTACGACGGTTATTGCCAGTGGTTTGGCCTTGATATGGTGATTTTATGTCTGATGAACACCGAATACCCGTCAACGAGCATGGCGACATGTTGGTTCATGAAGATGATATTGAAACATCCGGATTACTCGACGTTGCTCGACTTCAAAAAATCGAATCTCTTGGTTATTCGTTGGATGAAGACGGAATCGAAACCTTTGAAGATATGCAAAAGGCTTCGAAGGCTTTCGAAAAGATTCGTAGAGAAATCAGCCCTAGCCGCGTTGCATTAGCCGGAATTGTTTTTTTACTACTCATCGGGGTAATAATCAGTGGTTGGTACTGGGCCTTACCACGTGATGCGGTCGATGTTGAAACACAATATCTTCAACGTGGCGGACATTTGATGATGTCCGAAATTCACAATGTTGGGAGCCGTGATATTACTGATGTTTCTGTCCAAATAGAGTTTCAATCACTTGATGGAGAGGTTCTCGGCATGATGTCAATTGAAGTTGATAGAATTTCAGCACATTCATCATTGGCTGGTGATAGTTTGGAAATGCTAATCATTGGGCATACCGTATGGGCTGAATACTCTATTTCCATTGATTTAGAATATACCGACTACAACGGCAAATTGCAGATAGATTCATGGACACATTTAGTTGGAATTTGGAGCAGTGAACACTTCAACGACAAAGTAGAACGTAGTACATGGCCGATTTCGTGAATTCAATGTTTGGGACCCAGATTACCCATAGCGATAAAAACAGGGCGGCAAGAGGACACTTCGTGCAAGTCAAACGCTCGATGCTTGGGCCAATCGCCCTCATCTCTCTTTTTCTCTTGCAAAGTACATCTCCTTTGCTCCACCCCGTAGGGGTGGATTCATCTGAAATAGAAAGTAAAGATGGTGTTGAATGGGTTCAATTCGACCTTATTGACGGCGTCTATTCCGATGCAGTAGGGTATAGTGAATATTCATCTTGGTCGGAAAACCGTGAAATCATTGCCACAAGTCGAATCGGAACGTTCGATATCAATGGATTCCAACTGGACCGGCCTGTTCCGGAAGAATGGATGTTGAAACGACTTGATTTGAGTCTCGTTTTAGTTTCCAATGAAGTATTGATGATGGATGTAAGAACAGCACTCAGCGATATTCCTGGTCTCGCAGTTCGAGAATTTATTTCCCCCTCTGGTCTTCTCGTCCAAGGTACTCCGTTCGCATTATCAGGTCTTTCTTCTCTTGATGGCATCGTTGCTCAACACCCTGTGCCGCTTGCTTTGCTGATCGATGACCCGGTTCTTGATGTCTTGATGCTTGAGGGCGGAGAAGAAGCACTACAGGGGGTCTCGATGCGGATTGAGGGTTGGAGAAATAACGAAGGCCCAATGGATTCAATTCAATTTACAGATGCAGCAGGTTCACAATTAGTTCAGAAAGTTTCTGAAATAATTCCTCTTGCCTTTTCGGAATCTCACAGGTGGGATGCAGGGCGATTCCAAGGAATTCTCTCGACCGAAGACCTGATTGGTCTTGTTGCTCAACCCTCGTTGCGAACATTTCGTTTTGAACCGATATTTAGCACAGACAACAGTCAGGCTCGTACGCACATGAAAACATCTCAAATGACCAGTTATTTCCCCAGTGGCGATTTGGATGGTTCTGGGCAAATAGTAGCAGTTGCAGATTCCGGCCTAGATTCTGACCATGGAGACTTTGGGACTCGTGTTGTTGCGAATAATGATGTCATTGGAGACGGTTCGACTGCTGACAAACATTCTGGTCACGGCACACACGTAGCTTGCACAGTTCTTGGAGACGGTACGCAGGGCGGCTATTCAGGAGTCGCAACTTCTGCTGAACTTTACTTTCAAGCCATGGAAAACGATAATACTGGTAATTTCCAATCCCCTTCACTGAATTATCTTCTCAACAGCGCTTATTCAGGGGGTGCTTTCACCCATACCAATTCATGGGGCTCTACTTTAGCAAGTGACCAAGGTAAGTATACTTCAGAGAGCGAAGATGTCGATGACCGGGCGAATTATTATGACCGCTATTACAATGGTCACAGTGGCTTGACCATTCTTTTTGCTGCAGGTAACGACGGTCCAGATGTCGGAACTGTTGGTGCGCCTTCGACAGCCAAGAACTCCATCACTGTTGGCAATCACCAAAACAGATATTCTGGAGCCCCAGATTCAATCATGTCAGGTTCATCACGAGGGCCTACTGATGATGGACGTATCAAGCCTGATATCCTCGCCCCTGGTGGCTATGTGCGTTCATGTAGAGCCCAAGAAGCAACAGACATTAGTGGCTCTACTTGGTCGAATAGTTACTATCTAGAATATACCGGAACTTCAATGGCAACACCGAATGCAGCAGGCGCTGCAGTCATGGTGCGCGAGTATCTGGAAGAGATTGCACTACGCCCTTCTCCTCAAGGTGCTTTGGTCAAAGCTTTACTGATTTTAGGAGCGCAAGACATCGGAACGCGAGATATTCCAAACGATGATGAAGGATGGGGACGCCTCGATTTACGTAACACACTTGCTCCTACATCTGGTCAGGGAATATGGGTCGATGACCGTTCGGTTTTATCAGGAACTGGTAATTTGAAAACTTACAGTTTCAACATATCCCAAGCAAATTCCGGATTCAAAACAGTCCTTGTTTGGTCAGATGAACGAGGTTCACCTTTCTCGTCGACTCAGTTAGTCAATAACCTCAATATCGAAGTCACTACGCCAAGTGGTGAGGTTTATCTTGGTAATGATTTTTCAAATGGGCGCTCCACTACAGGTGGAAACTCAGACAATTTGAACAATGTCGAAGTCGTATTGGTTGATAATGCCGAACTTGGAGTTTGGACGGTCAAAGTCAAGGACGCTTATCACGGCGGCAGTAAAGCGCAACCATTCGCAATAGCAGTCATGGGGCATGGCGTCAATGACCTTCGCCCAGACCCTTCAATTTTGGATGACGCGTTCAGTATGTCAGTGACCATTCCCCAAGTCGGAGACCAATTACAAGTCACTTCCAGTGTATTCAATGTCGGCAATGTCCGCGCCGATTTCTTTGACATCACTTTTGAAGTAGATGGCACTGAAATTGAAACAAAGACTCTTGATTTGGGTGCTGGCTCATCCAAAACCCAAATGTGGTATTGGACGCCACAAACGGCAGGTCAAACTATGCTTTCTTTCATCATTGACCAGAACGACGAACTCGAAGAAATCCTTGAAAATAACAATCGATATGATGTCTTTGTCAACGTCACAGCCCCGGGAGTCAAACTTTCTGCTGAACCCCAAACTATGATGTTATTGAACACAAGTCGGTCAACGACCTCATGGAATGTCACTCTTACCAACACAGCACTAGTATCCACCAATGCAAGTCTCTCGACTCAAGATGTTATGAACGACGAAACGGGCCAAATCGAATCATGGTATATCGGAGCAACTGCATCAAATTTCACTCTCGCTGGTCAAGGTTCAGCAGAAATTGTAGTCACATTGGTACATCCAACTCCGCCCTTACCGGGAATGTATCGCGTTGATTTGCTTGGAATAGATGTTGATAATGGAGTGACTTATCCATATATGCTCTATCTAGAAGTTCCTGATATACCCAATTTACGCCTTGAATATGATTACGAAATAGTACCGGTGTCTCCAACAGAGCCGACAAGCATTGACATTCGTTTATTCAATATCGGTAACGCCAATATCGGTTATGATTTATTCCTTGAAGCACCTGCTGGTTGGGACGCTGGATTCGACACACTTTCAAGTGAACCTGGTGCCAGTTCTGGTTCGACAGGCTTGATTTCGAAAGACACTTATCGAGTTATTGGAATGTCTTTCATCCCTCCACAAATGATGACAGTCGCCGGTGCAGAACGCATGGTTCGTTTGACAGCAATTTCACAAACTGAAATCACTGAAAGTTGGGTATTCGATATACCAATCAAGGTTAACACTGTCACGGATGTTGATGTTAATTTGGAAACAAATGTTGGTACTCTACGTCCAGACTCATACTTTAGTGCCCTGTTCTCATTGGAACATCGGGGTAATGTTGACCTTTCATTTACCCCCTCTTTTGAATTACCTTCTGGCTGGTCGGTTACTTCAGGCATTGAGCCATTTGACATTGCCTGGGCCTCATCAAAGAATTTATTATTCGGTATTTCAGGTGATGGAAATGGAACTTCAGGGGAAATTAAACTTCACTTGGACAGCAGCACAAACAGAATAACTTGGGTCGGGCAGATCAATGTTGAAGTGCTCGCACAACCAACCCTTGATTTTGTCAGTCTCAACTACGAGGATGGCACATTATGGGATACACCATTTGGAGAAGGCACTCATCCCACAGGTGTTCAATTGACTTTCACCTGGCTGGTTGGAAACAATGCCAATGTTGAGTGGCAACCAACCGCTTCACTCGTTCTCAGCAATGGCTTATCCGGTACCTGTTTGTCAATCGAGCCAATCGGTTTCGATGAACTTGAACCGTTATCGTGTACGATCATTATCTCATCGACGATGCCACCAATGAGCGAACCATCCTTCGTGTTAAAGCTCAATGGAGGAGAGGTTGAGTACACCGAAAATATCGGTCTCCTCGTGGCTACAGTTCTTGAATCGTCATGGGTTCAAGAATCAACGACTTCTTTTACCACCGGTAATCAAGAAGAAATAGAAGTTAGATTGATGAACGAGGGAAACATTGCATTTTCGTATAAATTAATGGTCGAAGGATCAAAGGATTGGTCAGCCAGCATCGATGGAAATGATATTGCTAATTTAGAGCCTGGTGAATCGATGCAAATTCACCTTTTGGTGAGTGCTAGTCAGCCGGGAGATGGAACCATTACCCTCGGTTTACAAGGCGCAGATTCAATGACGAACGCTTCGATTGAATTGAAATTTACCTCTGAGGGAAAGGCGGTAGGAATATCTAAACAAATCCTTCCACTTACAGGCATGATTATTGGGGTACTCCTCGTTGCAGTACTCATCGGTTCAGTTTTATTATCCCTACGCGGGAAAGAAGATCTCTCCCAACCCCAAATTTCCCCGTCTGTGAATATAGCGCCGAACTCTATTCAACCGATTCAACCTATTGCCCCAGTTCCTCAAACAATTGCTCCAGTTCCAGTCGAACAACCAAAACAACAAGGGCCGATGTGTTGGTCGTGTCGTAATGAACTCACAGGTTTGATGCTAGGTTGCCCTGGATGTGGCGCTCGATACCACCGTATTGGCACCGATGGATGTAATTCAAATACACTCACTGAATGTGCGAATTGTCAGACTCAAGTTTCATCCTTCGTCGAAGCATGAAGTTGATAACCAAGTTTGTTTTGGTTGATACATCCAACGGTAGTCTTTTGATAGTAAGGCCGCCACCGGGGGTTATGAACCCCCGAGAAACAAACACTACGCACGATTCAAAACGTGCCTATTTCCTTGTAGGGCTTCTTTTATTTTCCATTTTACCAATGTTCACAGCAGGTGTTACTGCTGACGGGGCACGGGATGCGACTATCACCATCCAAACCATGCCTGCAAACGGTCTTGAAGTTAATCCGGGGGAATCCGGAGAATACACGGTCAGGGTTTACAATCAAGGCCCTGAGGCGATTACACTAACGCTTTCCACCAGTGAAGAAGCAACTACTGAATGCGGCTCATATTCATCAACCATTCAACCAATTTCTGAAGCGGTAGAATCCAATGATTATGGCGAAACTACAATGAGCGTTTCTTTGACTCAAAATGCGGAAGGAAGTTGTGATACTACGATAACGGTCACAGCAAATGAGGTTCCACCGGCCGCAGGGCAACCCGCTACAGAAACTAAAATTGTTACAACGACCGCTGGCGATGGCTCAGGTTCAGCCGTTTTTGGAGTAAATCTCGAAATGCAATCAGAATCTCAACGCCATCAGGAATTGGAAGTTGGCGATACGCTCATTGAATACAATGTCGTTGTTGAAAATACGGGTCAAACGAATGAAACAATCGCCCTTTCACTAGCTGAAGCCGATGGAAGCGGCTGTCAAGATGCCGGTGACCTCACCGTGGAGTTGGATGAAGAAACAGTGACTCTCGACCAAAACGAAACCGAGACGGTCACCGTCTCCGTTGAAGTTCCAGTCGGACAACAGGCGAACAAATACTGCTGGGAACTAACAGGTACTGTAACAAACGACGTAACGCAAGAAGCCTCTGATGTCGAAGAATTTGACTTGACGGTACCAGAATTGAAGGAATGTAGCATGGAGTTGTCAAAGACTAGTATGACTGTAGATCCTGATGGTGAAGGCACACTCACGACTACGTTGACCAATATCGGAAACAGCGATTGGTCGGTAACAATGGCAAAAACGGGTAGCCGTTCAGGTTGGGTTGACTACGATGGGGCATCTTCGGGGCTTTTACCGTATGATGACGGAGAAGGTACCAAAACTTTTGACATTATTGTTACGCCTGATGACTCCGTTACTGCGGGTGATGAATCGGTAATCCAAATCATCGCTAAAGATGGAAACACTGTCAAATGTTCAAAAGATTTGAGGGTTATTGTTGGCCAATCATTTGGGGCTGGCCTTTCACTTTCATCAACAACGCTTTCCAACATTGAGCCCGGTTCCAATGGTACCGCTACACTGACCGTCACTAACCAAGGAAACGGTTTGGACAATTTGCGAATCTCTTCTTCTGCACCCCCTTCGGGATGGAGTGTGCAACTGGATACGACCACAGTATCTGTTGGTTCGAAGCACGGCCCTGATAAATCCGAGAGTATCGGAATTGTCGTCAATGTTCCAGCCAATGCCTTAGCGACTGAGCAAATTGAAATCACTTTCTCCGTTTTACCTGCTGGTGGCGGTGTCGCCTATGCAGAAGTCATGCTTTCCGTGTCGGTCGAAGCCATTCATGGAATCGAAGTTCAAGCCACGGCGCTCGAACAAACTGGTCGTTCAGGCGTACTGGTTAAATTCCCGGTCACTATTCAAAACACAGGAAATACAGAAGACCATTATCGATGCATAGAATCTGACCAAACGGCTTCACCAAATTGGGCTGTGCACTGTGAAGACAGCAATGGAAACCTAATTTCATCAACCCAAGGAATTCTAATCGCTCCACAAAGTTCCAAGCAAGTGTTCATGGCGGTCAGCATTGATGGTGCGGAGGAACTCTCCTTCAGTCGAGTGACAGTCCTCATTATCAACAAGGATGATTTCTCACATTCAGCAGATGAAAATAACGATGGAGTGCCCGATAATCAAAGACAATTTGATGTTATGGCAATTCTGTCAGACCGTGTTTTTGCCATGGATGTCCGCCTTGTTGATGGTGGACTTGACCAACGTTCAGGCAATTCGTTGCTCCCGCCATCAGGGTCTCAAACATACGGATTTTGGGTTAATAACACAGGTGATGGTAATGACCGAGCCGTATTCGATGTTTCTGGCCTTGAAGGTCTTGCGACTCGAGCAATAACTCTCTATGGCCTTCCAATTGAAGGGGAAATTCAAATTCCTGTTGGATTCGGTATTTGGGATAAAAATAACAGTGTGTTCTTGATCGATGCATCAGGAGAGCCCATCATTGGTGCTTCAAAAGATGCTGCCGAAGATCAAATGTGGAATCTTGGCCACAGTGCAGGCGATTATGAGGCGCGACCATTTGAGTTGTATTTCGAAATAGAATTGATTGTCAACCCTGGTGCGGAAACTGGCGAAGGTGGAATTCTTGAATTGGTTGTAACGAGTACCAAAAATGCAGCGGACCGTTCTGGCCATTTCGATATTACACTCGATGTTCAAATTCTTTATGAGTTCAAATTCGACCAAAATTTGGGCGACACCGAAATCGATATCATCTATCCGAATAAGGAAGTGTTTGTCATCAACCTCACCAATACCGGAAACATCGATGCTGAAGTTATTGTCTTTTCTTCTGAAAGTTTCCGAGGTTGGAGCGTCATTTTGTCTGAAGTTGAAGAAACTGACACCTGTCAAGTTGACATTAATGACTTCATTTGCGAAGTGGAAGTTGGTCAAACTATCGGCATTGAAGTGAGTATCCGATCACCAACTGGTGCTGAAGTCGCAGATACCTACAAATTTACACTCTCTGCAGAACCTGTTGAAACCGGAGTAGTTGACCGAGAAAATATTGAATTCACCGTTAATGGGGATGTTGATCCAGGATTATTAGGACTTGGCTTGTCCAACTCACAGATTCAGTCGGGCTTCTTCATCCTCTTGATTATACCAATGCTCGGAATCTTCTTGAATTCAGGCGTGCCAGCGGTGAAGAACACGATTAGAACAAATCGAAAGGAGAATAAGATCGCACTTTTTAATCAACTCATCGCAGATGGGCATAAAGGGCTGTCTGCGGCCACACTGAAGGTGCAAAACCCGGTGCCGTTTAGAAGTCCACTGCACCAGTTTACTTTGATCCCGGCTACATTTGGCCTCTACAGCATTTACCTTATTCACCAACATTCGGTGGAAATGAAGCAACATGCGAACATCGGTAAGGGCGGCTTCAAAATTTGGCAACTCGTCTTCATCTTCCCATTCGCTTTCATCCTTCCATTCTGGCTCTTAGTTCGTTCCTTCAGGCTTTTACGCAACACAATGCAGCTTGAGACACAAACTGGCCACAAAACAAAACTCTCACTCGGTTTCATAATGATTTGGTCCCTCTTGGGAATGGTCTTTGGTGGGGTGGTGTTTGTCACGACTCTAGTAATTCCAGATCTTGGCAGTCTTGAATTCATCAAGTCCCTTGCAACAGCAGCAGCATTTATTTATCCCCAATTTATAATTTGGAAGGCTTTCCAAGATTCGTTGAACATATCGTGGACGCTTTTCTTCACTAAAGACTGATGAAAAACCAACACCGAGTTGGTGACAAATAGCGGCGGATTATCGACTTTGGAAAAACAGTTTGTTCTGACCTTTGAAATCTACGCAGTGCCCTTGTTCTCACGGGCCTTGAAAGCCATTGCTCACGAGTTGAATTTGGGAACGCTTATGTGGGTCCCGCTAGTCGAAGAAATTGCGGAGCGTATGCTTTGCAACAGGGTGACCATATGTCCGGACTTGAATCGGTACCGAGCGCATACCTCTCAATTGGTTTTTTGACGGTTCTTGGAATAATCATGCCGTTGACAAATTTCATCATTACATGGTTTGTCCGTCCCCGTGTAGACCCGGCCCGGCCTCATATTACCCGTTCGTATTTATTGGAGGGGTATGAGCGGGACCACAGCCTCTATCCGCGTCGTTTGACAACCTTTGAATGCGGAAGCGAACCCGTTGGTGATGCAATGATTCAATTCCACTTCCAGTATTATTGGTATGCGATTATATTCCTTGTATTCGATGTTGCTTTCATGTTCCTTGTCCTTGGAGGAATGGTTGCTTCTGATGCCACATCACCCGGTGCTGCTGAAGGAGCAGTCGAAGAAGCAAAGAGTGCTCTCATGTTACTCGGAATTTTCTTTACCATCATATCTTTGGGCGTATGGTATGTGTTCAGAAAGCGAGGACGCATTTACATTTGAGGTGGAGTTTATGGCAGAAGGAGATAATTTTGCAGCTTTCAACAGTCGCGCTTTGGTTGAGATGGTCGGTGGAGTCACCGATGAAGCCCTCAAAGCAACCCGCATCAAGCAGTTCCTCAGCGTTCTGGCTGGCCGGTATTTCAATTGGGCAGGCCGTAAATCCTTATTCACACTCCACTTAGGAATCAAATGCTGTGCTATCGAGATGGCTGCAGCCGCAACCCCTCGATTCGATGGTGACCGATTCGGTGTTCTGTTCCGTTCATCTCCACGTCAATCTGACGTTTTACTCATCAACGGACCAATCTCTAAGAAATTCGCAGACAAGGTCGTCCGCCTTTGGGAGCAAATGCCTGAGCCAAAATATTGCATTGCGATGGGCGAATGTGCGATTTCGGGTGGCCCTTACTTCCAGTCATACAACATCCTCGAAGGCGTTGACACGGTCATTCCAGTCGACGTCTACATTCCCGGATGCCCTCCTCGGCCAGAAGCACTCATCGATGGTTTCGGATTGCTCCGTGAGAAAATCATTCGAATTGGTGCCGCTCCAAGTGCTGAGCGTGCCAGTGACAAACCAGTTATCGTGGGAGAGGACTGAGATGGTTGGCTCAATTACCCCTGAACAAAACGCTACGGCTGCTGAAGCATGCTTGGCGGCCATCAACGACCGTTTCGGCGGAAGTGGCATTGAAACTTCAGTGCTAAACCATTCCAATGCCAAGAAATATGCTTTCGTTCGAATCGTGTGCCCGCCACAACATTGGATAGCGGTCTCAAAATGGATGAAATACGACCTTGACGTCAATTACTGTTCGATGGTTACAGGTACACATTTCCCTGATGGTTCTCCAGAGCGCGGATGGGAAGTGGCTTACCATTTCCTCCGTCAACCCGTTCGGAATCAAACACCAAACACCTGTACTGTTCACGATGTTGAAGGACTTTCGGGCATGGATATTCCAATGGAGTTTGAAGTGCTCATTCCACTCCCGCATGGCGATTCCCCTACAGTGCCCTCCATCCAGAGTATTTGGGTTGGCGCAGACTGGAACGAAAAAGAGACTTGGGATTTAGTTGGTATCAAATTTGAAGGCCACGTTAACATGCATCGCGTGCTGAATCCCAACGACAGCCCCGAAGGATTCCATCCACTCCAGAAGCAACACAAACTTCGTTATCACGATTACAATGAAATGTACGACGATCCGCAAGGATTCATGCGTAAACCAGCGGACGAGGGCCGTGTTAAGTGAGGGATTATCATGGCTCAGATGTGGATAACAATGGGACCTCAGCATCCAATGACCCACGGGTTGTGGACGCTGCGCGTAAAAGTCGATGGTGAAACTGTCGTCGATACCGAAGCCGAACTAGGATACATCCATCGGGGTGTTGAAAAAATCTGCGAGGCTCGTGATTTCACTCAAATCACTCCATACTGCGACCGTCTCTGTTATGTCAGTGCAATGACATGGGCTAATTCATACATCTACGCGGCTGAAGACTTGCTCGAAGCAGATGTCCCAGCCCGCGCAGAATACATCCGACTTATTTCGGCCGAAATACAACGTCTTGCCTCCCACTTGATGTGGCTTGGTGCCTTTGGACCCGATATTGGAAACTTGACTCTCATGACATGGTGTATGCGTGACCGAGAAATGTTCCTTGACTTGCTTCAAGAACTCGGAGGTTCACGAATGCACTACAATTATCCTCGTATCGGTGGAGTCAAGCGAGACATGCCGATTGGGTTTGCTGACCGTGTGATTGCCAAGACCAAGTTGTTCGAGAAGCGCCTTGATGAATACGAAATGATGCTCGATGAGTCGACCATCTGGCTCGTTCGTCTCCAAGGTGTTGGCTATTCAACCGCAGAATCAATGGTTGATGCAGGTGTTTCAGGGCCAAATGTTCGCGCTGCCGGCGTCAATTATGACGTTCGCTGGGCTCACCCCTATTCCGTCTATGACGAAATCGATTGGGAACCATCTGTCGAAAAACCAACTTCCGTCAAAGGCGCCGATTGTTACGACCGCTACCGTGTCCGCATGGAAGAAATGCGCCAATCATGCCGAATGGTTCTAGATGCCCTCAATAAGATTCCAGGTGGAAAGAATACCAACTATGCTAACGGTGACGAAATGATCTACACCAAGGCCCCTACCCGTGCACCAGAAGGTGCAACTGGTTTCAGCAACTATGAGTGCACCCGTGGCGCATCACAATTCTATATCAAAGGCGGCGGTGAAGGTCGTGGAAAGAATCCGTACCGAGTTTCGATACGTTCACCTATGTTCCTCACCATTCCTTATGTCGCAAAGACAATGATTGGCTACAAGATTGCAGATATCCCTGCAATCATGGGTAGCTTTGACCCCTGCATTGGAGAAACTGACCGTTGAGGTGATTGCTATGGA
>Ga0302127_10000927_pt1 | contig 16986 bp, 19 predicted proteins | sample CB4_SCM_MG_FD_204452 | JGI IMG/M metagenome (GOLD analysis project Ga0302127, IMG submission 204452) | Marine microbial communities from Western Arctic Ocean, Canada - CB4_SCM | ecosystem: Environmental > Aquatic > Marine > Oceanic | place: Canada: Western Arctic Ocean | collected 2017-09-24
TCGGGAGAAATCCGTCCGCAAGAAAAATCCTCCAGGCCGCTATTCGCGCTCTTAACCGCGAGAAAATGGTGCGTCACGAATAGATGAGCCAATGCGTGAACGAGGCGTTTTCCTACCCTTTTTCCGATGTTTCTGCGCGTGACGTCATTCGACCCTTACCTGAACATCACGTAAACACGACGACAACCCTGACGAATAGAAAAAATTTGGGGTTCGTTTCTCTTCCATCCCGGAAACAAACCTCATCTCTCTCTACCACTACATCACCATCAGTGCCGGCAGCCAAGTAGCAGGTCACCCATCAACCGCATCGAGATAACCTGCATAGCTATCCCTAATTCTAAAGAGCGCAGCACCAAATGTGACCAAATTCTGGACAGCTTGCAGGCCGTCGGATTCAAACACCAAGCTAACATCGCTTTCCATGTTCGGAAATCTACGTCGTGATCGTCTGTACCTTTTCTGGTGGGCAAAACTTTGAACACATACTCAGCAGGCAGGACGATAAATAAGTGCTATGATCAGACTCCAGAACGGCCAGACCCCAGAATTGCGTCGGGGGCATTCCCCCACCTTTAAGCACAGGAGTAACGTCACGATGAGCGGCCCCCTCGCTGGCATTACGATTGTTGATCTGACCCGCGTCCTTGCCGGGCCTTTTAGCACCATGATCCTCGCCGACCTCGGCGCTCGGGTGATCAAGATCGAACGACCCAGCCGTGGTGACGACACCCGTCATTTTGGCCCGCCGTTCCTAAAGGATGCCGATGGCAACGACACCTCTGAGGCCGCCTACTACCTCGCCGCCAATCGCAACAAGGAATCTGTCACCGTCAATCTGACAAAACCCGAAGGTCAAAAGGTAGTCCGCGACCTCATCGCCCGCGCCGACATCCTCGCTGAAAATTTCAAGACTGGCGATCTGACGAAGTACGGCCTCGGCTACAACGACTTGAAGGATGAATTCCCTGGCCTCATCTACTGCTCGATTACCGGTTTTGGCCAGACCGGGCCCTACCGCGAACGCGCCGGCTACGACTTTCTGGTGCAAGCCATGGGCGGCCTGATGAGCCTCACAGGCAACGCCGATACCGTATCCGGCGGCGAGCCGTTGCGCGTTGGCGTGCCCATATCCGACCTACTGACCGGCATGTATTCGGCCATAGCCATGCTTGCTGCCATAGCCCACAAGAAGGATACCGGCGCAGGCCAGCTGGTCGATGTCTCGTTGCTTGATTCCACCATTGCTACGCTTGCCAACCAAGGCATGAATTATCTCGCCACCGGCACCGCGCCCGGACGCATTGGCAATACCCATCCCAACATCGTGCCCTACCAGGCCTTCGCCACCTCGGATGGATTCATAGTCGTCGCCGTTGGCAACGACGGCCAATTCATTCGCTTCGCTGAAGTTCTTGGCCTTCCCCAACTGTCAGGGGAAGCGCGCTTCTCCACCAACATCGAGCGAGTGCGCAACCGTAATGCTCTTGTTCCCGCCCTCGAAGCTAAAATGAAAATGAGGACCAGTGCCGAATGGTTTGCCGCCCTAGAATCTGCCGATATTGCATGCGGACCCATCAATACCCTCGACGAAGTTTTCACCAACGAGCATGTGCTTGCCCGCAACATGCGCATCGACATGCCTCACCCTTTGTCCGGAACCGTGCCATTAATCGGCAGCCCACTAAACCTATCGGCATCGCCCGTCTCCTACCGCAGCCCGCCGCCCCTGCTCGGTGAGCACACCGATTCAATTCTCGACGAAATTGGCTATGGCGCCGACGATATAGCCAAAATGCGTGATTCTGGCGCTCTCTGATAGGCCAAATGGACTTTTAGTTCTCTATAAAATACTTTAGAAAAAAGTTATTATAAACTGAATATATTGAATTAATGGGAAATACATATCCCCCATAATGATCACCTACCCCACCCTGATCGTGCTGCTTACTATCGACGCAGCATTTCGAAAATCTGCCGCTGGAGTGGGAGTAATATATGCTGCCCATAGCTTCAGCTCTAATTAATTAGGCTTGGATCCTAATTTTAAGACAACTTCTAGGCCAACGCCAACCCGTCTTGTAACGTGATAATTCACCGCACCCCTTGGTTATCAATTATCACGAAGGATGCTCACCTTTACAGTTTAGTCGAAGATTCAGCACTCTGCCCAGAAGTTACAGAAGGCGCTAACAAGGATAGTTGTGCCACGGATAGGAATCTCCACTTTCCTTGCTCCAGATCAAGGGTCTCTAGCTTAAGTTCTCCGATTGCCGTGCGCACCAACGCTTCGCAGTGATAGCCCGTCGCGGCTAGCATGCGCTTCACTTGATGGTATTTTCCCTGGTCAAGAACGACCTCAACGCGGTGCGAACCTAATTGACGACAGGACAATGCCGCGAGAGGCTTAAGTTCGTCCTTCAGCTTTACACCGGACTGAAACATTGCAATCAGTTCGGGCGTGACCTGTTCATGTGTAGTTGCCTCATAGGTTTTCGGCACGTGATGCTTCGGTGATGCCTGCCTGTGAATGAAGGTGCCGTCATCGGACAACAACAGCATCCCAGTTGTGTCATGGTCCAGGCGCCCTACCGGTTGAGTATTGCGCGCCGAGAGTTGGATCGGGAATAGCGATAGCACACCCGGGTGGTGGCTGGGCTTGCGGGAGCATTCATAGTTGGCGGGCTTATTCAGCACTATATAAAGGTACTCGCGGCAGACCCAAGGCCGGCCATCAACCTCGATTAATAGCATTTCAGGCTCTAGGAAGGCACCGTACTCGGTAACCACTTCCCCTGACACGCTAACGCGGCCATTAAGAATCATCTGCTCACAAGCCCTGCGTGTGCCAAAACCCTGAGACTGCAACAGCTTGTTGAGCATCATTTTTTTCATAGGTGGCATGGCCAGTTAATAAACAGCAGATATTATCCTGTAAAATTTTCCCGCCAACTCCATACGTCCTACATTTGGGGTTTTTGATGTTGGTTAGCAATCAGAGTTCAACGAGCTGAGCTGTAATGGTGAATTTTTCATTAAAAATTAGCTACAAAAGTCTGAGGTCGATCACTGAATTCTACGGATAAAAGTCCATTTAATAACCTCAAGATCTCTCAAAAAGTGATCTGCCCGAAGGAAATTATATACATCTATAGCGGCGTTAAATCACTGATCTTCTTTTTGGCTAGAGACGGCATTCACACATTACATACTCCGGGTGCCTTGCTGGAGACGCGCTGAGAAAGCACACTCCACCTATCCGTCCATTCAGGAGCAACCAAGATGATATACGAATTGCGTATTTACGAATGCTTGCCGGGCAAGCTTCCCGACCTGAACAAGCGATTTGAAACCATTACGCTGAAGCTTTGGGAAAAGCACGGCATCAAGCAGGCTGGCTTCTGGACCACAATCATCGGTGAATCTAACCAGAGTCTTTACTACATGCTGGCATGGAATTCCTTGGCAGAGCGCGAAAAGAAGTGGAACGCGTTTGCCGTCGACCCAGAATGGCTGACTGCCCGCGCGAAGACTGAGGAAACTGGCCAGATTGTTGCTAATATAAAGAATTTTATTCTTGGCCCGACGCCATATTCGTCGGTGAAGTAATCAAAATTCTTACGCAACTCCTCTCGAAAATTTACCAATTATACAAACTGAGCCATGGCAAAGAGGGCCCAATCAAACGACCGGCCGCATCGCCTGAGAACTAGGCAATGAGCACAAGCGAATCGCTGGCGGTCCCCGTCATGACCACCCCCCCTGGAAATGCGGTAGGAGTGAACCGCTCCGGCCGTCCCGGCCCTGTCGACCTTTAAAAAACCCTCTCGAGTATGCCGGTAGAAAGACAGTTTTGTTCTCCGGCGAAACTATCAAGTTCCGACTGCAACACCTCCAGAAATTTTCAGTGCAGGGCAAGGTCGGCAGCGCCATCCTTCTGCTGAAGGGGGCAGCTAAATATTTCGAAGGTATAGCACCCGTTATTTGCGGCCGATGACATTGCCGTCCAGGCCTTGCAAGTCGAGAGTTGCGAAGCCGCCTATACAGGCGGTTCCCAGGCCACCTGCACCTTGTGCAGACGCCGTTGAGAGATTGGATCAAACGGATCACGATGGTGCATAGTCATGCGGTTATCCCAGATAACCACGTCGCCAACTTCCCACTTATGCGACCACATACGCTCGTCACGGATCGTATGCTCCCAAAGAACATCGAGCAGCTCCTCGCTTTCTTTAGGGGGCGATCCAACAATTCTAGAGCCCAGCCGCCGTCCGAGGAATAGGCATTGCCGACCGTCCCCATCGACGGTTCGGACGATTGGATGTTCTGGTCCCGGCTGTGCAGCGACATCCGTCTTACTAACGACTTCCGGGCGTACGTCGCCGGTACTGGTGTACATGTGGGAATGAGAAATCCTACGCCCCTCAATAGCCTGACGCAGTTCGGCCGGCAGAGCATCTAGCGCATCGATCATATCAAGAAATCCCGTATTCCCACCGTCCGGTGGAATCTGAATGGCGTGAAGAACGCAGACGGACGGCGGCTTCTCAAAGTAGCAACTATCCGTGTGCCAGAAACACTCGCCATCGCCAAGCACCCCGATGGCTTGACCTGCAACTTTGATGTTGGACACAACGGTAATGCTGTTCGGCACATCATCTGGCTGGTATTCGCGCGTGCCGATGGTGCGCAGGGTTTCAGCTTTTGTTCGCAACGGCCCAAATATTTCACCAAGGCGGATGTGCCTGTCGACCGGCATCAAGTCCTGCTTGCGGATCAGCAACGCAAGGTGCTTGTCTAGCGCCGCCCGCAACGCTGCCTGGCTATCCATGTCAAGCACCGCACCGGCATCGATGTAACGTACTTCCGCTCCGAGCCGCGTTTGCATTGGAATGATCTGTATAGCCCTCTCCGCTGATGCCATGTTGCATTGTTTAGGGAACTCAGAGACCTTTAAGTTGGCCGGCCACCCGCCACCTGTACCTTATGCATTCGCCGTTGTTGGTTAGGGTCAAAAGGATCGCGGTGATGCATGGTCGTACGATTGTCCCAGATGACGATATCGCCGAGGGCCCATTTGTGCGACCAAACGCGATTGTCACTAATGGTATGCGCCCACAATACATCAAGAAGCTCTTCGCTTTCCGCCAGTGGCATGCCAACGATGTAAGACCCCAACCGCCTTCCGAGAAACAAGCACTGCTTGCCACTATCATCGAGGGTACGGATGATCGGATGCTCCGGCCCGGGTTGATTTGTGACGTCCGTCGAGCCAGCGTACTGCGGGCGCTCGTCACCAGCGCTGGTATAGACCAGGGAATGGCGTATTTTACGACCCTCAATACGTTGACGTAGGTCGGCTGGCAGGGTCTCCAAGGCATCGATCATATCAAGAAAAGCAGTATTACCACCATCCGACGGAAGCTCGATAGAATGCAGCACACAGGCCGCGGGCGGCGTCTCGGCAAAACAGCTATCGTTATGCCAGAAGCATTCGCCGTCGCCGAGGCTCCCGATATCCTTGCCGCTAACTTTTATGTTAGAAATGACACTGACGCATTCAGGAATTTCGCCGGGTTGATATTCCCGCTTGCCCATGCCGATCAGGGTATCTGCAATGGCACCCAGTGGTCCAAAGGCTTGGGCAAACCGGATATGCTTATCGACCGGCACCAAATTCTGGCCGCGCACCAGCAAAGCAAGATGCTTGTCGAGCGCGGTGCGCAGCGCCAACTGCTCGTCGGTGCTGAGCTCGCCGCCAGCATCGATACCGCGCACTTCGGCGCCAAGCCGTGTTTCCATTGGAATGATTTCCATCGCCATCTCCTTCTATTTTTACCGGCTGCTTTCTGCCCAAAGCTCATGACTAAAGCAGCTTTTGAAGCAAGTATAACATTTCCGTATCACTAGGCGACGGATTAGGCAGAACAGGTTCTTGCACTAATTCTTTGACTAGCGTCGCTTCAGACCGGCCTCTCCCCTGCAGCCTGCACCTTGTGCATTCGGCGACGTGAGTTCGGATCGAACGGGTCGCGGTGATGCATGGTGGTCCGGTTGTCCCAGACGACAACATCACCCACTTCCCAGCTATGCGACCATACTCGGTAATCTTGAACCGTGTGTTCCCAAAGCGCATCGAGCAGTTCCTCGCTTTCCGCCACCGTCATCCCAACAATATAGGAACCCTGGCGGCGGCCGAGATATAAGCACTGCCGGCCACTTTCCGGAATGGTGCGGATAATAGGGTGTACCGTCGCCGGATGCTTGGTGATGTCAGTCTCGCCAGAAAACTCCGGGCGGATACCTCCGGAGCTTTTATAAACCTTGGAATGGCGCATGCTGCGCCCGTCGATACGCCGCCGCAGATCGACCGGCAAGCTCTTCAGCGCATCAAACATGTCGAGAAAGGAAGTATCACCTCCCTCCGGCGGAATTTCGATAGCATGAAGAACACTTGCGGATGGCGGCATCTCGGCAAAATTACTATCGGAATGCCAAAAGCATTCGCCATCTCCGAGACTGCCTATCCCTTTCGCATTGACCTTGATGTTGGAAATAACGCTGACACTATCGGGGATATCTTTAGGCTGGAACGAGCGCGGACCGATCCCTAGCAAATTATTGGCAATTTTTCCCAACGAGCCAAAGGCCTGGGCAAAGCGAATGTGCTTATCGACTGGCACCAAGTTCTGGCCGCGCAGCAGCAGCGTTAAGTGATCAGACAGCGCCTGCTTCAGCAGCGCCTGATCCATTATTGAGATCGTCGCGCCCACATCTATTCCCAACACCTCGGCGCCAAGCAGCGATTTCATCTGAATGATTTGCATGAGTCACCTCCCAGCAGCTTTCTGTTTTCCCTGGCCGGCTCTCTTTCGGAGCCAGATAACCTAGAAATAAATTTCTTCATGAAAGGTGCTCGCCAGGACGCGCGATGAGCCCGCTTAACGCCACCTACTCCTTCTTAGCATCCTGTACTAACTGCTCCAACATCGTCAACGGCTGGGTGTGTATTTGATGATGGGAATCGTAGTGGGCAAGCCAGTGAGAAAACTCCTCGACTACAGCCTGCACAGTAAGGTCTTTTGCACTGGCACGAGCTCGGGCAAAAGCAGAAAAATTGGCCCCGGCATTCCGCATCGCCGCAGCGATATCCAGCGGGTCGGCCCCCTCCTCCATTCTATCGTTAGCAAACCCAATCAAGTCGTTCGCTATCTTCAGACGCGGGTCATCAACCCCGCTGTTAGCTTCATCCGTCATAAACTTTATAACTCCTGCCTGAACCCAAAACATAATACACGGTTGCTGAAGATAAATCTGCGCTCGACACTTGTTCCCGAGTAGCATCGCGAGAAGTGCCCGCCCCTGACAAAATAGCAAGACGCAGTAACAATTTAGCGAGTATTGGCCAACCGGCTGACTTATGATGCGCTTCGCCGGGCTAATTCAAAGCCCTAAATGTCAAAGTGGACTGGACTGGACTGGACTGGCTTAGCCCATGCCATCCGATACCCCCCCAAAAGACCAAACACTACTGGGCCACCGTCCATTTCTTCTTTTTTTTCTTGGTCGCGGATTCTCCAAATTCGCCTCGCAAATGGGCGCTGTCGCCATTGGCTGGCAGGTTTACGAATTGACCAATAGCGCCTTTTATCTGGGGCTCGTCGGGCTGGTGCAATTTGCGCCAATGATGTTTCTGGTCTTTGTATCAGGGCATGTCGCTGACCGTTATGACCGCCAGCGAGTCTTGCAGGTCTGCCAGGTTATCGAGGGGCTGACAGCTGCGTATCTCGCCTGGGGCACATTCGGCGGCTGGTTAACGGTGACAGAGCTACTCACCTGTGTTGCGATCTTTGGTATGGCCACGTCATTCGAGAACCCGGCAACCACGGCCCTGCTACCCGGCGTTGCCCCCGAGGGCATGCTGCAACGCGCCACCGCCTTGACCATGTCGGCATTTCAAATTGCCACCATCAGCGGCCCAGCCCTCGGCGGCCTGGCCTATGCGATTACCCCATCAGCACCATACCTAACCATGGCTGCATTCTGGTTGATTGCCAGTATAATCAACGGCGCCATCAGACTAGGGCGTCCGATTAAGGCGCGCCCCACCCCAACCCTGGCTAGCGTTTTCGCCGGCTTCGGTTTTGTCCGCCGAAACCCGTCGATCCTTGGCGTCATATCACTCGACCTATTCGCCGTATTGTTGGGCAGCGCCACAGCGCTATTGCCAATTTTTGCCCGAGACATTCTTGAGACTGGGCCGTGGGGCCTAGGACTGCTGCGCGGAGCACCTGCGGTCGGCGCCCTGATCATGGCCGCCGTGCTGTCACGCCATCCGTTCAAACATCACATCGGCACGCGGATGTTCCAGGCAATCTTTATCTACGGTGCAGCAACAGCGCTGTTCGCTATCTCACCATGGCTTTGGCTATCTGTGCCTGCACTCGTCATCATGGGTGCCGCCGATACGGTCAGCATGGTAATCCGCAACACGCTGGTACAGTTATCTACCCCTGACGATATGCGGGGCCGCGTCAGCGCCGTAAATTTCCTATTCGTTAACGCCTCGAACCAGCTTGGCGAATTCCGCGCCGGATCCGCAGCCGCCGTCATCGGCGCAGTGCAAGCTGTTGCCATAGGAGGTGTAGCAGCCATCGGCGTTGGCCTTATCTGGTTGAAGATTTTTCCCGGCTTGCGCCATATCGATAAAATTGAATAAACCAGCTATTCTGTTGCAACTATTAATTGGAGAAAAATTCCATGAAACTACTCGGCACTGGCGGCAGCCCATATGCTCGCAAGGTACGCGTCGTTCTGGCAGAAAAGGCCATCGACTATGACTACGTCATCGCCCGTACTGTCAGCGACGAAGTGGCGGCTGCCAATCCCCTATTGCAGATCCCGACGCTTATCCGCGACGATGGCCGGTCGCTTTATGACTCCGCCGTCATCGTCGAATACCTCGATGCCTTGGTACCGGAACCTCGTCTCATTCCCGACGCCTTCGCCAACCGTATCGAGGTGTTGCGTTGGCAGGCTCTAGGAGACGGCATCATGGACGCTACCGTCGCTGTCTCCCACGATGAACGCCACGACGTAGCGGCGCGCAAAGATGCCAACTGGTATGCCCGTCAGGAACGCAAGATCATTAACGGCCTAACCACCATGCAAAGCGATCTGGGCGAAAAGGCTTACTGTTTTGGCGATACCTTCAGCCTTGCCGACGTCGTCTGCGGCTCGGCGCTCGGTTATATAGACCAGGTGCTTGCACGTATCGATTGGCGCAACTCCTACCCCAGCCTTGCCCGTCACGCCGCCACTCTGGAAAAACGCCCCTGTTTTCGCGACACTGTTCCACCGCCTGTATAAGGCAGTGGAACCTAGTATTAGACACCAAACACAAAAAGTGGACCCTGGCTTTATATTAAGAGGGGGGGGGCTTGGCGCTTGGTTCAGAAAGGCTGCCAGCCTAAAAAAGAAGGGCCTTAAACACATGCGAGCAGTTGCGGTTAGAACCTTTTCGTGCAAAGTTAATTAGATCATTTCGTGCAAGGATAAGAAGATCATCAATGCGAGTTTGACGGATACCCTGGTGGTGACCTTTCAGCGCGTCAGTCCTCGATTCAATAAGATGACATTTACCTAAAGCCAGCACACTGGTTTCCGCCAACATCAAAACGAAATTTAAAAATTCGTTGGGGCAGGTTCCCGACGCCATCAAGCAGGAAGGATACTTCTGATGACCAGCTCCCAAATTTATAATTACGCCGATCCCGTTTCCGAGGCCATTGCGGCCTTCACCCTGGCCGCACCACAGAAGCTTTCTGACGACCTCGCGGAATCGGCAATGCTGGCGCTGGGTGACTCGATCGCCGTGAGCCTAGGTGCCCTGGAATTCCCTGCGGCAGTCTACGCGCGCAATTACGCAGCACTGACGCCGGTGCCTGACGGCATTGCGATATGGGGTACGACGATGCGTAGCACTCCGGACATCGCGGCACTGGTCAATGGCGTGCTGCTGCGCTGTTACGATTATAACGATTTCTATGTTGGTGAGCGCAACAGCGGGCATCCCAGCGACATGGTATCGGGCATTCTCGCCGCGGCCGAATTCGCCGGGGTTTCTGGCGAAAAAACCCTTGCCGCTCTTGCCGTTGGCTACGAGGGCGTCGGCGTTGCATACGATTGCTTCTCCACCGCACCTGGAGGCTGGGACTACACCAATCTGTCCGCCATCGGATCCTGCATTGGCATCGCCAAAGTACTCGGCCTCGACCATGAGCAGACCCGCGAGGCGATCGGCATGACTGTCGTTAACCACATGGCTACCGACGAGGTGGAATCCTGCGAGCTCAACCGCCGTGGTGACCTGACCATGTGGAAGCGCTTCAACGGTAGCGATGCCGTGCGTAATGCCCTTCAGGCCTGCATGCTAGCATCTGTTGGCGTCGAGGCCGCTGTGCGGCCGTTTGTTGGCAATCAAGGTTTCATCCAGAAGCTCAAGAATGACCCCTCATTCGCCGACGACGCCGTTAAGGGCTTCAAACCTGGCGCTCCCCTTACCGTCATTCAGAAGGCCTACTTCAAGCCCTGGCCAACCGGTTCGCTAGCGCAAAGCACCATCCGTGCGGTACTCGAAGCCCGCAAGAAGGTCTCAAGCCTAGATGATATTAAGCAGATGCGCGTGTACTGCGAAGAAGGTGCCTACGAGCACTTCGTTACCATGCGACAGGATGCCTGGAACCCGATCTCGCGCGAGACTGCAGACCACAGTATGCCCTATGTTGCCGCCGCCGCCTTATTCGACGGCTACATCAAGATCGATAGTTATGATCTGGACAAGGTCAACGATCCGGCCCGACGCTCCTTCATGGCTAACAAGATGACGGTAGAACCCGATGCCGCTTTGGGACGCCTCTCTGACGGTAAGCTTAGCCGCGCTGAACGAGGTTACCTTGGGCGTGTCGAGATCGAGATGAACGATGGGAGTATCATCGAGGGGCCGGCGCTCCCCTTTCCGGGACATCCAGCCCGACCGTTCACCAGAGGCGAATTGGAAAGTAAGCTTCGCGCCAACATGGACTACGTCCCCACCGAAGAACGCAAGGCCATGATTATCAAGCGGTTGTTTGAATTCCGAAGCATAGCCAACGTAGCCGATTTTAACGCGCACCTCTCATTCAACCGCTGAGCCGACCTGCGTTAACAGCTCATTACTTGATGAAGGTACCGATCTAGGTAGACACAGACATCTGACGTTGGCAAAATGATGAGATCATCGACATTGTCTGACGATATTGATAGCCCCGACACAGCACAAAGTTGCACAGTGCCAGGGCTGCACCCGAAGTGGATAGAGCCATGATGACGCCCGAAGACAACATACGCCTTACTAGAACCGGACCAGGAACCCCGACAGGCGCCTTGTTTCGCCGATACTGGATACCGGCGCTAATCGCTTCGGAAGTGCCGGAGCCTGATTGTCCTCCGGTGCGCGTCAAACTACTGAATGAAGATTTGCTGGCATTTCGTGACACCTCCGGCCAAATCGGCCTAATAAGCGAATTCTGCGCTCACCGTGACGTCTCGCTGTGGTTCGGCCGCAACGAAGAAAATGGGCTTCGTTGTGCCTACCACGGATGGAAGTACGACGTGAACGGCCAATGTGTCGATGTTCCATCTGCAGAGGCTGGGGACGGGTTCTGCGACAAGATCAAACTCACTGCTTACCCCTGCATCGAAGCAGGCGGCGTCATATGGGCTTACATGGGGCCACCCGAACTGCAGCCTGACCCACCATCATTCGAATGGGTATCGTTGCCGGCTGATCATGTCTATGTCTCCAAGCGGATGCAGGAAACTAATTACCTACAAGCAGTTGAGGGTGGCGTTGATTCCAGCCACGTTTCATTTTTGCACCGCTTCGATCTGCACACCGATGCGCAACATCGCGACACCGAGGGTGCTAAATATACGATGACTACGAAGACTACCTTCGACATTCACGACACTGACGTCGGTCTACTCATCGGCGCGCGCCGGCAAGCAGAGCCAGGTAAGAACTACTGGCGAATAACGCAGTGGATGGCCCCCTGGTACACTTTGATTCCGCCCTACAAAGGCAATGCCCTGAACGGCCACGCCTGGGTGCCCATGGACGATGAAAACTGCATGGCCTGGTCAATGACCTTCCATCCAACGCGCCCCCTCTCTGATGAGGAACGCAAGCAAATGGATACTGGCGGCGGCGTGCACGCTGACATGGTCCCTGGGACCTTCCGCCCGGCTGCAAACCGAAACAATGATTACTTAATTGACCGCAAGGCGCAGGTCGAGAATCGCCACTACAGCGGCGTCAAGGGCCTGGCGATGCAAGATGCATCGGTTCAGGAAAGCCAGGGGACCATTGCCGACCGGACAAAAGAGAATCTCGTCTCGACCGATGCCGCAATTATTATGGTTCGCCGCAAGCTTATGAAGGCTTTGCAGGATATGGAAAAAAGCATCGACCCACCCGGCTTAACCACTACGGCGCAACATATCCGATCGGCTTCTTTTCTGCTTGAGGACAACGGCGATTTCCTGGGAACAGCCAGGGATGCAACGGTAATGCGTAAGGGGCAGCCCTTCGTCGCCCTTTGATGACGATAATCAGTCGCATAGTTATAGTTATCACATACGGTGACGAGGTATGGCTGCGGGGTGCGACGCGTTAATAAAGTCCACACCCTTCATCCCATTCCTAGCATCAAATCCATCAACTGTACCGCCTGCCCGGACGCACCCTTACCGAGGTTGTCAAGAACCGCACAAAGCACCGCCTGTTCCCGATTCTCGTTACCAAAGACATATAATGTCATGCCGTCAGCACCAGCCAACGCTTCGGCGTCCAGATGCCCCACCAACCTGTCAGATTCTGCCAAATCCGCCACTGTTACCCGGCTTCCTGCCCCAGCGTAATGGTCTGCAAGGCAAGCATGCAGCTGTGATGGCTTCAGCACACCAGGAAGCGACCACAGTTGCAACGGCAGGCTGACGATCATCCCCTGGGCGAAACGCCCGACGCTGGGCACGAACAGAGGCCGCTGAGTTAGCCCCCCGTACACTTGCATCTCCTTGATGTGCTTATGCTCCAGTCCCAGACCATAAAGGTAAAAGTTGTTATCCGCGGCGTTATTGGATTTCGGGTCCTCAAAGGCGGAAATTAAGCTTTTGCCTCCGCCAGAATAGCCAGAAACCGCGTTGACCGTTACCGGGTAGTCGGCGGGCAGCAACCCGCCCTTAACCAATGGCCAGACCAACGAAACCATGCTCACTGCGTAACAGCCGGTGTTGGCTACCCGCTTGCTAGCTTTAATTTTTGCCGGCTGCCCAGCGTCGTATTCGGGAAAGCCATAGACCCATCCCGGCGCCGTTCTGTGAGCCGTTGACGCATCGATGACGCGGGCCCACGGCGACTCGATCATGGCAACCGACTCCCGCGCCGCATCGTCAGGCAGGCATAGAATCGACAAGTCGGCCTCGTTGAGCATGGCAGCACGGCGCTGGGGATCCTTGCGTTCGGCAACGTTTAGATGCATCAAGTGCACGTCTTTGCGCGCCGCCAGACGCTGGACGATCTGCAATCCGGTCGTCCCTGCCTCGCCATCGATAAAGACCGTCACCGTCATGGTCGCCGTCCTTTTCTCATCCCGCCCCGCCGGACATCTAAATACCCCAGTGTGGAGAAACCCAGTGTTACTCGTCTAACCGTTTTTACCAATAACCCAAACAAAGAAAGGCAGGGAAACATCCCTGCCTTTCTTTTTGCACCTCGCAGCAGAGTTCTCAGCCGCGAAAAATTCTCTAACGCTTCGAGAACTGGAAGCTGCGTCGCGCCTTAGCACGGCCATACTTCTTACGCTCAACGACGCGTGAATCTCGGGTTAGGAAACCGCCGCGCTTCAAGGTCGGGCGCAAGGTCGGCTCATAAAACGTCAGCGCTCGGCTGATGCCGAGGCGCACGGCACCTGCCTGGCCGGAAAGCCCACCACCGGTCACTGTAGCAACAACATCGTATTGCTTATCACGCTGCGCGACTTGGAACGGTTGGTTGAGGATCATCCGTAGCACCGGACGGGCAAAGTATACTTCCTGGTCGCGACCATTAACCATGACTTTACCACTACCCGGCTTGATCCAAACCCGGGCAATGGCGTTCTTCCGCCGCCCAGTGGCATACGAACGGCCCTGCGGGTCAATTTTCGGGTCAGGAAGCACCGCCTCGATGGCAGCAGCCACCGTTGCAACTGTGCCAAGGTCTTGTAGGTTGTCGAGCGTTGTGGTTACGGGCGCCGTTTCGGCGGGTGCTTCGATAATCGTCTCGGCTTCTTCGGCCATGGTCAGGCGACTCGCTTATTTTTCGGGTTCATCGCGGCGACGTCCAGCACTTCGGGCTGTTGTGCCTCGTGGGGATGTTCGGGGCCAGCATAAACGTGCAGCTTGCGCATCTGCGCCCGGCCAAGGGGGCCACGGGTAATCATCCGCTCAACCGCTTTGATGACCAGACGCTCTGGGTGCTTACCTTCAAGGATAGCGCCCAGTGTGCGTTCCTTGATGCCGCCGGGGTAACCAGTGTGCCAGTAGAATTTCTCGCGATCGCGTTTGCGGCCCGTCAAGTGCACCTTCTCAGCATTGATCACGATAATGTTATCGCCGGTATCAATATGCGCCGTGTACATGGGCTTATGCTTGCCACGCAGCATAATCGAGATGATGCTTGCCATGCGCCCAAGAACGACACCTTCAGCGTCAACAACGAACCACTTGCGCTCGACTTCGGTCGGTTTTGCCGAATAGGTCTTCATTATATTTCCATCCGCTCGCAACAGTCGCGCAGCCACACAGAAACCACACGGAAAGGAGGTCAGTATGCCCACCCCTCGCGTCCTGTCAACGCGCTAAAATGCTTATGACAGCGTCACTTACGTATGTGGTATCATAATACCTCATGACTGCCTCTCTCCAAGCCATCGAGGGAGATAGTCGGGAGAGGTGGAGCGTTACAGCCCTCAAAACATCTCCGCCTGTCAACTAAGGCATAAAACCGCTGCCGAGCCAGTCCGCTTTCTCCTGCGGGGTCATTCTCCGAACTACCATAGTCGTAATCCTTTTTTTTCTGGGACAATTTACCCCCCGGCATCGAGCCAAGGTTTCTGTCGGATTAAATATGTTCAGTTTAGCTGAACTGTCACCCGCAAGCCGCCGCTCTCGATCTGTGCGACTGTGTTGTGGTAACTCTCATGGTCGATTATTCGGTCCTCTACCGGGGTGTGCATCGTAAACTCAACGCCGGTTTTTCTGTTTAGTCCGAACGGAGCTATTCTTGGGAATATCTCCCGCATTTTGGCTCGCACAGCTGCATTCAACTCTCCGCTAAGTTCAATAGCAGCATAGCTGGCAGGGGCGCCTAGCGGGGACGTGAACATAGGCGGAGAGACAGTCGGCCATCCGTCCGCACCATACAGCCAGAAGTGCCAACGGCCTTCTAGCAGCTCGCCATCCACCCTAATAGCAAACTCGCCGCTATAGTTTTTGAGACTATACGTGAAATCGCAAAGCGTAAGCTCGTTGGCGTGCGTGACCACGCGCACATTCTCCTCCAGCCAATTCTCGACCATGGTCAAGCGGTCGTTCAGTTCATCCTCAGCACTGCTCATCAGCTTCCCTGCAAATCTTCATCAAGACGATCACACCGGGATGATACACACTCTCACTCGGCCCAACGTAGTGATCAAACACATGTCGGTAGGCGAGGTCGCACTTGGTCTCGAAAATACCTGGGGTGTAGACCTCAGGTAACTTGTCGAGCTCGATTTCAATGAACTGCCGAACGGCGGCGCGGGACTGCTGGCGGGCTCTCCAGTCGAGCACCAACTTCTCCTTCTTCAGGGTTTTAAGCAGCGCCTTGGCGACCCGCTTAACCTCTGCTTCCTGAGCTTTATTCAACGTAGGCTCGGGCAAGGTATCGGCAAAATTAGGCGGCAGAGAAGGTAAAATCCACCCAGACATCGTTAATGATGATGACGCCTAATTACTCACCCTTTTCCAAACGCATATCCTTCGCCCAGTCAAACTCACCTAGCCAATTTTCCCGAATTTTTATGTAACATTCAACCGCGATCCGCTGCTCGTTCATTTCTCGGAGTTGCATCACCAATGATGCTACGCAAGCTCCAGTAAGGAATTAGCATGACCAGGGCAATGCTGACCTTAACGGCAAAATCGCCAATAGCCCAGGTGATCCACGGCAATCCAGTAACAGCAAAAGCCAAGCTAAAGAAGAGTGCCGTATCGAACGCCGATGCTAGAAGCGACGATATCAACGGGGCCCGCCACCACGTACCCTGGCGCAGGCGGTCAAAAATTGCGATATCAAGCAACTGCGCAAGTAAAAACGCGGAACCAGAAGCAAGCGCGATGCGCGGCGTCGCCAAAGAAAATGATAATATGACCGCCACGGCGAAGCCAGCATAGACAACAAGGCGCGCCCGTTGACTACCAAAGCGCCGGTTGGTGAGGTCTGTCACCAGAAATGACACAGGATAGGAAAAAGCACCCCAGGTCAGCCAGTCGTTGATGGGAAATTGAACGAACACGTTTGATGCCGTCACCACTATTGCCATGGCGGCGATAGCGACCCAGACACCAGGTGTGGCGGCTCGCAACATGGTTTCCTATCCTTTTAAATATGCTATTGAATTGTGCCCCATAACATCGCTATCTGATGCGGTGGAAATCAAAACCTACCTCGTGTACTTACTGAATCGCAAACAAAGCAAGTCACCTCAGGGAGGAACAAAGCTAAAACCCTGATAAGTGCCCATATTATTGCCAAGATGAAGCACATAAGAACGTGGCCAAGGGTTAACAACGACATTGGCCGTCAGCTGTTTCGCTTTTCCCGGTGGTGAGGACTACGCGTGTGCTCGTTCAATCGGCCATATT
>Ga0302127_10000930_pt1 | contig 16971 bp, 6 predicted proteins | sample CB4_SCM_MG_FD_204452 | JGI IMG/M metagenome (GOLD analysis project Ga0302127, IMG submission 204452) | Marine microbial communities from Western Arctic Ocean, Canada - CB4_SCM | ecosystem: Environmental > Aquatic > Marine > Oceanic | place: Canada: Western Arctic Ocean | collected 2017-09-24
TAGCGGATATGCGGATTAACGCGAGTTGTAACGCGGCGTCGAAATCGTTCGAGGAACCGGAACCGGTTGAAAAGAGGTCGTTCTTTTCGGAAATCATCGCGAGCGTCTCGGACGTGAAATTCAGCAAAGACGGTCGATACTTTCTCTCGAGAGATTATTTGACTTTGAAATTGTGGGACGTGAACATGGAGAAAGCACCGGTGGCGACGTTTAACGTGCACGATCACTTACGACCGCGTTTGTGCGATTTATACGAAAAAGACTCCATCTTTGACAAGTTTCAGTGTTGCATTCGAGGCGACGGCAAACACGTCGCGAGCGGGTCCTATAACGCCAATTTGAGATGTTTCAACGTTTTTGAATCGGGAAGTGAAGGTACGACGACTGAAATCACGTCGAGAATGCCTCCCAGAAGAAGCGAGAGCGCGTTCGGCAACGGTGGCACCACTCGAGAAGATTTGTTCGTGGGTGGCGTGAAAACGCCGCCGAATTCGTTGGCAAACTCGCACCATCACCAAAATTTGAGCGACTTTTCGTCGAACATTTTACACGTCGCGTGGCATCCGGAAGAAGATATCTTGGCGTGCGGCGTTAGTAATAGCTTATATATATTTAACGCGTAATATGAATTGTTGTATAAACTTCTTCTTTCGTGATGTAATAATATAACAATAATAATAACTTTAATATAATAATGATAATAAGCATTTTTACAGCTACCGCACTAGTACTGTGCGATTACCTCGTTGCAAATAAATAAATTTTACTACACGAGCTGCGAACTCCTCGTCGGAATTCTAAAAAATACATTCAACGGCGGCATTGGTCTCGGGTCGAACAAGTAATCCACCTTCGGCGGCGCGTCTTTAAGCGCCTCTTCTAATTCCAAATCAACCTCTTCCGGTTGGGCGTTCATTTCCCCGCTCGCTTTCTTCGCCTCGGCGGCGAGTTGCGCTTCGATTCGAGCGTTCTTTTCTTCTTGGATGGCTCTTCGCACGTCGTCCGGAAAGATGGCCGGATGACGTAAGAGCCACAAGAGGCCACACGTGCACGCGAATTTCACTCTCTCTGGGGTGACAATCTTGAAAACGACTTTGGCGACGACGCCCGTCATCAATTCAAAACCAACTCGGACGATGGTTTGAATGTACAACGTCGCCCAACCCAACGCCAAGACGACGAGAATGGTCATCGCCGTCACTCGCGGTTCTGCCCACGTGAAGATACCGATGAAGCGCTCGACACCACCAGCGACTTGATCTAAGATCGACTGCGATTGCGTGATTAACAGTTTTACTTCTTCCAACTGTTTTTGCAACTGCGCGATGGGATTGATTGAATCCCACGTCGCCGCTTCCTTCTTGGTCATACTTTTCTTCTTCTTCAAAGAGGCGTCTTTCGCCGCCTTTTCTTTGTCGTCGTCCTCGCCGTCCGAATCGAGATTAGCCGCCACGCGCGCATCTTTTGATTCAATCTCTTTTTCTCGATCTTCTTGATCTTTTAATTTCAACGCGTCGTCGATGTCCTCCGGCGCCGCCGCGATGCCAACCGAAAGGAACTCGTTCGGTACCATTCGGTCCAACACGCGCTGATATCGACCCGGGAATAACAGCAAAGCGTTCATGGCTAAGCCAAAACAAAACGATGGGATCAACCACTCGGGGTGATAAATCCAAAACACCAACAAGCACTGCGCTAAAACCGTCAACGGAATCGATTCCCACGAGAACGTAAACGTCAAGCCTTGGTGCAAATTAACGAAACCGGACATGGATTTCTCCAGTCTCGCAATAGAGCTTTTAATGCTCATGACGTTGACCGTGTGTTGAGAATACGCCAAGATGTGTTGCGACACTTTTTCTGGTATCGGTGGATTGGCTTGTAAAAGCTTCTTCACCAAGACGTCTTTTTGCGCTCTGAGCACCCGTTGCGTTTCGTTTGGCGAGAGAGGGTAGAAGTACCATTTTGCCGGTAACTTTGGTTTTATGTACTTTCGAGCAACCAGAGCGCCGCCTTTGAAGTGCGTAAACGTAAAGGCCAAAGTTAAAGTGCCATTTTTGACGATATCGCCGATGGCGACGTTGGCATTCATCATCAACGCGCACTCGTTTTCGTATCGCACGCCGTCTTCCATGCACGACAAAGGTAACTTGATCGTGCCAATGACGTCGTCGTTTTCGGCGTCGAAGACGGAGACGATGACCTCGTCGGACGGTTCAGAGACCGGGTAAATTAACCGTTTGTTCCATCGAATCTTGTTTACGTTTTCAATCATCTTGGCGATTTTCTTTGCCCGGCGCGCGTCGTCGTTCAGAGTTTTTGGTTTGGGAGTCCTCGCTTCACCATCTTCTCCTTCGTCGCCTCCACCATCAACACCATCGTCGTCGTCTTCTGATAATTTCTGCATGTCTTCGTCACCTAATTCCCCGCTAAACTCGGTCTTCTTCACCGTTTCCAACCTCGACCAATACGGACCAATCTTACAGACGCAATACGCGCCTTGCGGAATCTTATCGATCCCGTTTGCCTCGAGAATATCCACGGAGAGTTTCCCAACCGCTCTCGTCGCGTTTCCACCGTGTAAGTGGTCGAAATACTCCTCGTCGATATACGCTCTGACTTCGATTTCCCCGTACGGAACGCCAAACTCGTTCTTATCCGACCCAGTTTTCGGGTGTCTCAAAGTGACCCATCGATACTCCGGGAGCGTTTTCACGCCAACGCGAACCGGCAGTTCGTGCAAAGGAACGGAATAACACCCGATGACGTCGTCAAAACTCGTCGCGCCGTCGTAATCGTAACATTCAAGCTGCATGGTGTTTGAATACGGTTGCGAAGTCAGGAACGTAAACGTTCGATTCCACAATGGGTTCCTCGAGTCTTCGACGTAATGCGTCGATTTCTTCACCTTGGATCGATCGACGGCGTCGATGACGCTGACTTCAACGTACGGGTCGCTCCCGCCTTCGGACCCGTCTTCGCCTTTATCGCAATCCAAGTTGACGATATTTCTCCCTGCACGAACGTCCACTCTTAGCAAAGCCGTCACCGGGTCGCAATAGTGTTGAATTGAAGCAGTCAGTTCGTTATTCGCGATTCTCAATTTCGGCTGCGCGGATGCTCGAAATTCCGCGTCGTGTCTCGACCCGAACCAATACTCGCACGTGATTGTCCCGGTAAACTTTCTCTCGCCTTCCCAAAACATCAGCTTTTCTTTCAAATGATTCACGTCGAAGAACGACGGTTGTTGGTTTTCCGGCAAGGCGGAGAGATGGATGGTTTTTTGCGTGTATTTTTTACCCGTGTGTTTATCGTATCGAACTTTCGTCGTGACCGGCGGTATCGGTTTCTTATCCTTGGAGGCGAGAGAAGAACTTTCGCCGCTTTCGCTTTCGAACGATTCGTTTAAAAGTTTTGTCGAAGGAACAATCAAGCCTCCTTCCGAGGCTGAGTCCACGCGTTTCCACGCGCTCGACATTTTTTTGCGGTTTAATTTCATCGACTCTTCGTCTTGCACCTCTTCTCCTTCTAAATCGAGTTTGGCGTAGCCGATGAAATCATTCAAAGCTTGGTCTCGGTCGTACACGTATAACTCGACCGCATCGGACGCGTCTAAAACGCGTTTCCCGTTTGGAATGTTAAACGTAAACGTTTGCTCCCACTCTGGATCGCAAGTTTTCTCGATCGTTCTGGAAACGTTTTGTAACCCGCGGAAACGGATTTCCGTGAACGGATCGGACGTGCCGCCGTCGTCCATGGCGAGCACGTTCTTCGCTCGGATCAAACGAACAAACAACGTTTTCGAGACTTCTTTTTCCACGTCCACGGCTTCGACTTTCCGGAAAACCGCGCTTTTCGCCGATTGCCGTTTCCTCGCCAACGCCAACTCTCGCGAGCGTCGATTCACGTATCGCATGGTATACTTGACCGATTTCTTCGTCATGCGTCTCGTCGCTTTGATTTGTTGCCTGAGAAAATACGCCGCGTACTTCGCTTTCTTCCCCGCGCCGAACGGAAGTTTACCTGCCATCGTTTCCATCGTTCGAATGAGCGCGTCCGCGGCTCCGTACGCGCTCGCGCTTTCGCTGTTCAAATCGTCCAAATCTACCCCGTCTACCATCGAATCGCTTCTGCGAAGATGCGCTCCTTTCGCCGGCTTATACGCGATGCGTTTCAAGTCAACCTCTTCGTCCTCCTCGTTCGTTTTCTCTCCTCCATCGTTATTATTATTATTATTCTCGGTCGTGGCGTCCTCCTCCTCGTCCCCGCCACCAAAATCCTCCTTCTCTTCGTTCCGCGGCCTCCTCCCGTACTCCAACTTCCACTTCTTCACCAACCGTTCGAAGCACTCCGTGTTGTCCACGAATTGCAACTGAAACGCTTTCGCTTTTTGCTGTGTTTTCTCGTTTTTACTTGCAATTGTGGTTGCAACATTCGCCTTCGCGTCCTCGGCGTTTTCCTCGATAAAATCCAACTTGCTGCTCCTTCTGCTGAGGAGTTTTGTTCTTTCCCGTTCTTTCTCTTTAAAGATCAAGCTTATTCTCGACCTCGCGTCGATGGAATCTAAATCTCTTTGTTTCAACTTTCTCGATACGTTCCCGTTGAAGGAAGATGTGAAGATCGCGAACGTTCTGTGGATGGTAAGTTTGCCTATTTGCGGTAAACTCGATATCCCCAACGGCGAATCTTCAGCGGTTTCTTTGTAAAGACAATCGAATGTTCCAAAGATTGGTTCCCGAGTTTTCGAGAAGACTTGTCTCGTTTTACTCGATGAAACATTCTTTTTGCTGTCTTTATTGTTCGTGGAGGATAACATTTTTAAGAAAGGTTCGTGTGCGCGTGTGTGCGCACTTTTATACGCGTAAACGCGGAACAAAAGTGATGATCCAAATGGGGAACAAAATTGGTGATATTTTTACTGTTACACTCGAAAGGTCACTTAAGCGAAAAGAGTACGCTGAACACGTTTTGTCGCTCTCTTTTAATAATAGTATTAAATAATGATATTCAATGCTTCCTGGTGACTCTCCTCCCTTCGGCTCTTTCCACGATCTCGCCTCTTTGGGTCATGACCATGAGCGCTCTCATGACCGCCCACTCGTTGACGCCGACGCGAGACAAGTCTTCGACCAAGTGTCGTTTACTCGTCGTGGCGCCGATGGCGAGTTTTTGACGGATTTGCGTTTCCACGAGCTGTAACTCTTCGCGCTGTTCCGGGGAGAGGACGACGGTACCGGCGACGCCGGATCGAGCGGCGTCGATGGTGGAGACTTCGAAGAGGCGGAGCGCTTCCGCGACGTGTTCTTCCGTGACGACGGTTTGTAAACACATCTTCGCCAACGCTTCGGAGACTCGAGTTATGGCTTCGAGTTGGCGGACGGTGATTGGGACCGCCGGGGTGCCTTTGCCTGATTTATTTCGCTCTCGCATTTCTTCTCGGTATTTCACGTACGCGTCTTGCAACATTTTCATCGATCGCTCGTTGATTCTTGGTTTGCAATTCGCTCTGCAATACTCGATGTACCTTTTCATAAATTTTCGTTCGCGCTCCGCGGCCGGGTCTTCTTTGTTCCCTTCCGAGTGAGGTTCGTCGTTATTTCCTCCTCCTCTGTTATTGCCGCCGTTTCTATTCATCGCATTTGCACCGTTCGAGTGGATTTTCAAAACGTGACCGGCGATGGCCATATCTCGTTCGTACAAGCGTTCGTCTCGAACGATGAAAATCAAATCGAAACGACTCAAAATGGTCGTTTGTAAATCGATGTTTTCTTGCGCGGTTTTCAGGTCGTCGTATCGTCCACTGGGAGGATTCGCGGCGGCTAACACCGCAGATCTAGAGTTTAACATGGTGGTAATTCCAGCTTTGGCGATGGAAATCGTTTGCTGTTCCATGGCTTCGTGAATCGCGACGCGATCTTCGTCTCGCATTTTATCAAACTCGTCGATACAGACGCACCCACCGTCGGCTAAGACCATCGCGCCACCTTCCAAGTAAAACTCACCGTTCGAGTCTCTTATGACCGAGGCGGTTAAACCAGCCGCGGAAGAGCCTTTACCGGAGGTGTACACGCACACCGGCGCGGTACGTTCTACGAATTTCAAAAATTGCGATTTCGCCGTGGACGGATCGCCGAGGAGGAGGACGTTCACGTCGCCTCTTAAACGAGCGCCGTCGGGTAAATGTTTGCGACTTCCCGAAAACATCAAACACGCGACGGCCATTTTAACATCCTCGGACCCGAAAATCGCCGGCGCGATTCTCGAGCGAATGTCTAAGATGACCTCTTTAAACGGCCTTTGCGAGAAAGCTTTAAACTCTTGGTGTTCGGCTTCGGTAAATTTCGCGTTCCCGCGCGCGCCTTCGTTGACTTCGATTAATCCAAGAACGCGAATGTACGGCAACTGGACGCCACCACCAGCTGCGTCTCTTTTCTTATTTTCTGTTTTCCCGGAACCGATGGTGTACACACCGACGACGGAAACTCGCGTCCCGGGCGCAATCTTTTGAACCAACTTTCGGTCCACGCATAACATCATCGTTCTCGGCATTTCCCCAGCCGGGACTTCCTCCGGGTTTTCTTGCAACTTTAACGATTGCTGATCGATGAACTTACACTTATCCGGAAGCATTTGGTACGGATCTAATCCACATCCTCTTCTGTTGTTGTTGTTGTTATCGTTGTTGTTATTATTCTCGTCGTCGTTCTCGTTTCCTCTCTGCTGATTGTTCATTTGTCCAGCCTCGCACGTCCTCGGCATTTGCGCCGAGGCATATCCCGGCGGAATTGGCAAATATCGAGTGTGTTTACACGATTGACACTGAATGCCAACGATGGAGGCTTTCGCTTTCGCCCTCGAAGCCGCGATGACAATCCCGGGAATGCACACTAACCTCGAAACGTCTTTCGAGTTTAATCCTCTCACCGATCGAGGCGTTTCGTGCGACGATATGGTGACGTGAATGCTCTCGATGGCAGACCGAACGTCGTCCTCGTCGTCCTCGTCGTCCTCGCGATCTTCCTCGTCTTCCTCGTCTTCGTCGTCTCCTCCTCCTCCTCCTCCTCTTCCGCCGCCTCGTAAACTCTGCGCGACCTTTTTCACCGCGTCTTCCAAGATTGGAAAATACACGTTCGGTTGATCTCTCAACGCCTTCGCCAAAGCCGCGTCGTGTGCGATGATATCGTCCAACGTGACATCGATCGTTTCTGGTACCCTTCCTTCGGAGAGAACGTCTCTGTATATCAACTGCCCATCGACGGAGGTTTCGTTCGGATGGCCTCTGAAGTTTCTCAGGAAATCTTCGAATTTCTTTCTCGCTCGAGACGGCGTGATTATTGTTGCATTAGTGTTGTTATTCTCTAACTCGTCCAACTCGTCCTCGTCTAAACCTTCGTTAGGGTTGATGTGGTACACCGCGCCTTCTGTGAAGCGTGTATTTTGAAAGCGATGAAGAAGGGAAACAGAGAGAGATGTTTACCATGAGTACTACTCTATAGGGAAAATATATTCAAAAATGGACTTTCGCTCGTCGCGAACATCAAGACGTGCAAAACAAAGGCGAAAGTATTGTATTAAAAGAGAGAGAGAACGCGTGAAAGAAAGCGAGAGAGAAAGAAAGAAAGCGCACCGTCCATCTGTATTCTTCTCGGTGCTGCGCGAGTGTTTTTGCGCGCAAAGGATGTGACGATGTGTGTAAAGAAATGACGGGTGAAAACCTTTTGAAATTTTTTGTCTCTCCTTTCGTTTCGCGGTTGTTTAGGGAATCTCTTCATGATCACATCTCACATGCGAAAGAAATTAATATATCATATTCGTAGTATTCTTTTCCTTTCTTCGTCTTCTTAAATCTCCTTCTCCTTTCAAAGATATGTTCGTGCTCGTTCGTTTCCTTTTCCTCCTCGTCGTCGCGGGGTTGTTCTATAGGAGGAAAAAGAGGAAGAGCTTTCCCTCGGTGTTGTGGGATGTGATCGTGAAGAACGACGATATTTGTTTCACGCACATTTTACCGAGATTGAATCAAACGGATCTCAAATTCTTGTACGAGGTGAATAGGGAGACGAGAAAGTTGATAAAGAGATCATCTCGCGCGGAAGATTTGAAAGAGAGGTTTAAAGTGAGAGAGATGTCGTCGATATCGACGTTGGAAGTTGCGTGGGAGCATAAATCGTTGTGGCCGAGGTGGTTGGAAGACGAAACAAATTTCTGCTCTCAAGTTGCTCTAACGAATAAACTCGAGTTGCTCAAGTGGGCGCGAGAGGAGAAAAAGTGTACGTGGTATGAAGGGACGATTTCTATGGCCGCACGTCAAGGTAATCTGGAAATGGTAAAGTATTGCGTTGCAAATAAGTGTCCTATCGATGAGAACGCGTGTGCATATGCTGCCAAAAACGGTCATCTCGAGGTACTCAAATACTTACGAGAAGAAGCGAAAGCGCCTTGGGATTATTGGACTGCCGCTTGGGCGGCTCAAAATGGTAATCTTCACATACTCGAATATCTTGTTGAGCGTAAGTTTGATAAATATTGCGAACGTGCGTGTTGGTATGCGGCCGAGAAAGGTCACTTGGACTGTTTGAAGTACTTACACGAAACCGCCAAAGCGCCTTGGGACTATTGGGCCGTACGCTACGCGCACGCGAAAAATCAAACCGAATGCGTACAATACCTCCTCGACAACAACTGTCCTCTACCAGAAGGTTGGTCTTACGAAGATGGAGAATTATACGTACCAGAATGGTAAACAAACAAAGCTTTTAATAACACAGACAAAAACACACTTATAGAGAGACATGAAAACTCATCTTCATCCTTCGCGTATTCCTCGCTCGTATTTTTCTTTCCTTTTGACCCAAAACCTCCTCACAGTAAAGGACACGCAAAACTCTATCACACTTACACTTAAACACGCTTTTGCGCTCAAGAATAGTACGCGAAAAAGGCACACATACGCAGACCTCTAAACTCTCTCTGTGTGTTTTCACGTTTTGAGGTGACCATTACCTTTGTTTGCGAAAGAGACAGTACACAAGAACAAAAAGAGATCATCCATCACATCGGCGAAGAAAATGGAACACCAAAAGCGTGACGTTAAAGAAAGAAAACTGGTCATCAAATCGTTCAAAGTTGCCCCGAAAATCCCCTCAAACTTTTTCGAAACGACGTGGAATAGTCGACTCCTTCTTGCCTTGGATGCAATCCACGACGAGAAACCGTGCGAGGAAAGTTACGAGCGATTATATCGAGCGGTGGAAGACGTGGTGGTTGGGAATTTTGGAAGCGAATTGTACGAAAAATTGAGACAATGTTTAGAGGCGAGAACGGAAGCGGTGGCGAAAGAGTTGAAAGAGAAATGTCATCAAGGAGGAAGTTTTCATAAGTCGTCGCATAAGAAGACGTCTTTAGGAGCGACAGGGAACAGCGCGGGTGGTTTATCGGCGTTCTCGTCCGAAGAAGAACAGTTTCTGAAGTTTTTCGTGGACGACGTGTGGGAGACGAGGGTGAAACAGATGATGTTGATTCGGTCTTTGTTTTTGTACTTGGACCGGACGACGGCGACGGCGTTTACGAAAAACGCTTCCTTAGGGGCCTCCTCCGATGCTGTTGCTGACTCTGCAAAAGGCGGCTGCAGAGAGACGACGACTGGTAATAACGATCCGACGTCGCCGTTGGACGACGACGAACGCAGGCGACGAAGTGGAACGGACGCGGTGACTACGACGACTACTCCGGGCAGCAGAGAAAGGAGTAATAAAGAGAGTAGTTTTAAACTTCCTCTGTGGGAATTGAGCGTCCAGCAATTTCAAAAGCAAATGGACGCGAACGCGGACGTGCTTCGCAAGGCCGCGAGCGGGTGTTTGCGGTTGATCGAACGCGAAAGAGAAGGAGAGAAGATCGATCGAACTTTAGTGAAACGATTTACGACTGCGATGGAAACGTTGAAAAGGTACGGCGGCGGATCAAACAACTCGTTTTCGTCGTCGTCGTTTCCTTCCGCGGTAGCCACCAGCGGCCAGAGGAATTCAAAGAAGCGCTCGGCCGAAGAAGAAGAAGAAGAAGGAAGAGGAGACGATGACAAGTCGATGATGATGGTGGACGACAACAAACAACAACAATTAACACCAAAATCACCACCACCTTTGTTGGTGTTCAACTTCGAGCGTCTCTTCTTAGAAAACACGGCCAGATTTTACGCCAAAGAATCGGACAAGAGGTTTGGAATCACGAAAAAGTCAGCGGCGGAGTGCGCGGACTATTTGAAACACTGTCAAACGCGATTGAACGAAGAAACGCTCGATCGCGCGGAGAGTTATTTGCAACCGCAAACGAAACTGGTGCTTACAAAAACGGTCGAGAAAGCGTTGATTCAGGACAAGAAACTCGAAATTATCGACAGTTCGGACGAAATGCTCGCGGACAGTTCGAAAGTAGAGGACTTGAAACGCTTGTACTCGTTACTCTCTCGCGTCCCGGACGGCTTGAAACTCCTGAGAGACCAGTTCGCGAAACGATTGAAATTTGTCGGCCAAAAGACCGTTCAAGACGAAGCCGCCGATTGCGTTGACGTTTTATTACGAATGAAATCCTCCGTGGACGATATCGTCGTGAACGCGTTTGAGAATCAGCGCCAATTCAGCGAAGGCGCCAAGGTTGCGTTTGAAATGTTCATCAACACTTCAAAGAACAATCGAATCGCGGAGTTAATCGCAAAATTCATGGACGAAAAGTTGAAGAAAGGGAATAAAACGTCCTTGTCGACCGAGAAAGACTTAGACGAGCAACTGAACAAAGCCGTGGCGTTGTTTCGATTCATACAAGGCAAAGACGTGTTCGAGGCGTTTTACAAGAAGGATTTGGCGAAACGCTTGTTATTTTCAAAATCGGCATCCATCGACGCCGAGCGGTTGGTGGTTGGCAAGTTACGGTCAGAGTGCGGGGCGAACTTTACCACTCGTCTGGAAGGAATGTTCACAGACGTGGACGTGAGTCGAGATGTCGTGCATAGATATCGTAACAACGCGACGAACACGGCGGCTTCCGTTGGCGGCGAGACAAAGGCGGACGTGGACATGAACGCTTCTGTCGCGGAAGGCGTCGATGAAGATAAATCAAAAAGAACAAGAAAGAAATCGACATCAATAATAAAAGAAGGAGGGGGAGAAGCGTTGGAACCATTACCGCCAAAACCACCAATGACGAACCGCGAAACTTTCTCCGTGAACATCTTAACCGCTGGATTTTGGCCGTCGGCGGCGAAACTCGACGTCGTCTTACCGCCGGAATTACAATCGTTGCGAGACGATTTTGAATCGTACTATTTAGAGAATCACATGGCTGGGAGACGATTAGCTTGGCAACACTCCACGTCCACGTGTGTCCTGAAAGTCAAATTCGCGAGTGGTACGAAAGAGTTGGCGGTCTCGTTGGCGCAAGCCGTAATCATCTTGGCGTTCAACGAGGACGACGACGATACGAACGACGACGAGCAACAACAACAACACAAACAGTTCACGTATAAGGAGTTGAAAGAGAAAACAAACATCCCGGACGTCGAATTGAAACGCACGTTGCAATCCTTATACGGCGGTAAGTACCGAGTGTTATTAAAAACCCCGATGAGCAAAGACATCGACGAGGCGAAAGACGCGTTCAAATTCAACTTCAACTTGCAAGAAAAACTGGTTCGATTGAAAATCTCCGCCATTCAATCCTCTACACAAGCGAGTGGTAAAAAACGAGGCGACAGAGGAGAAAACGGGGGAGATCACCCGACCACGATGGAAGAGGACGAAAACGAAGCCGTCCGCGAATCCGTCCGCGCGGACCGATTCCACCAAATCGACGCCATGATCGTTCGAATCTTAAAAACCAGGAAAAAGTTGCCGCACCCGGAGTTGATCAACGAGGTCGTGGCGAAACTCCAGTTCCCGGTGAACAACCAAGATTTGAAGAAACGAATCGAAAGTCTGATTGATCGCGAGTACGTGGAAAGAGACAAGGACGATCGGGACGTGTATCATTACGTCGCTTAATAAAACAAGAAGAGCATCGTCGTCATTTCCCGCATATAATGGGTCGTCGCGAACACATTTATATTCTTTATCATCTTTGAAATATAAGACGTTGTTGACGCGTCGTCGTCGTAAACATCATCACCATCCCACATTTAATATAGTCAACCGTTTTGAGCATTTTTCATCACTTCATTACCTAAAAACGCCTCACAAATTTGCGCGCGCGCGTTTGTCGCACAGAAGAATACGCGGCGGAATTAAACGCACTTACAGTCACAAGGAGAGATAAAAACAGAAAGAGATTGTTTTGCGGCAATATTTTGTCGCGCAGAGTAAAGAGAGAGAAAGAAATCGCGTCAACCGAAACGATTTGAGATTTGATTTTGCCGGAGAAGTTTCGGAAGAAAACGAAGAGACATTCCGCGCGGAAACAAAGAGAAAGAGAGACAGAGTTTGCGAGATGACGGCAAAGAAGAAGCAGAAGCAGAAGAAGATGATGTTAAAAAGAGGAGTTTCCGTTTCCTCCTCTTCCTCTGACGACGACGATGAAAACGCCGTAAAAGACGAGAAGAACATCGAGAGAAGGAAAGAGAAGAATATCGAGAGAAGGAAAGAAAAAATTGGAAGCGAAATGTGGGAACTCACGCGCGCATACAAAAAGAGAGAAGAAAGCGTCGAACGTTGGCTGTCGGCCAACAAGAACAACGCTTCGATGGAAGGAAGAGGAGGAGAATGTATGTGGATGTACCACGCGGCGAGAGCGCTGAATCGGAGGGACGGGAAGTTGCGGAGCTGGATGCCGAGGAACGTGAAGATGGATTTGGACAAGGCGATTGAGCACCGAAAGAAGGCGTCGCAGTTGGTTTTCAAGTACGCCAAGGCGACGGGCGAAGCGCTCGATAAAGCTTTTTACCAACACCTTCATTACTTGAAGGTTTTGATGAGCGTGAAGATGATCTTCGAAGGGGCGGAAGGGGAGGCGGCGAAGATTATGAGTGCAGCTATGCTTGGGTTCAGAACCGAAGAGGAGGAGGAAGAAGAGGAAGAGGAGGAAACGGAGGACGTTTCCATCTCGGCTAATTCGACGCGAAAGGATGACGCGGCGAGAGAACGACGACAAGAACGACGACACGAACAAGAACGACGACAAGAAGAAGGAAACACAAGATTTGGAGAAAAAAGCGGAGCTCCTTGCGCGTTCGCTCCGAAAAGCGGTCGCACGCTCTTGGACCAAATGAAGAACGACGCGAACGATTTTCAGTTCAAAGTGAGCTCGCAAAGCTCAAAAAACAAAAGAGTAAAGTCTCTGGAAGAAGTGGAAAAACAATCGAAAGCGGTGAACGTTGCGCTCACCCCTACTGGGGCAGAAATATTTCAGAACATGTTCAAACAGCAACCCGCGAAAGGGAAAGAAGGGGAAGTATTACTCCTTCGCGGCAGCCAGAGGAAGAAGAATGAAAGCGATAGCAGCGAACGCGGCATGTCTTTGCAAGAGCTTGAGCGGCAACTCGAAATGAAGTACATGAACGCGGGGACGGCGCTAAAGAAAGACGAAGAAGATCCCGAGGGCGAGGCGATGTTCTTGGGAAGTAATAGGATGCACAAAAAGTCCAGAAGCAAAGAGGAAGAGAACGAAAAGATGCGCGTGCTCAGTCAACAAATGGATCGATTGCTTTCCTCGGCCAAAGAAAAGAATATGGAGGAAGACAGGGATTGGACGGAAGTGCCGATGCAAGCGAGTCCTCCTTTGGCCACCAAGGTAAAGGTAGAGAAGCATTGGTCAGAAGTGCCGATGCAAGCGAGTCATCCATCGCGCTCGCGTTTTCGTTTCGCGGCGGTTGAAATCGAAGAAGAAGACGAACCGATAGAATCGAGGAGAGTGTTCGATGAAAACACGTTTGGATTTAATCTTGGTTTGAGTAATGATATATTGAACGCCGCACCAGCGATTGGCCCGGGTAGCGTAGGCTTTTCATCGCTAAATTCGGATGAAGACGTGATCAAAGAAGAAGAAATCTTGGACGAAGACAACAAAAATGACGACAAAAACGCAGAGGTAAAAAAGCCCAGACCGGAAGTGCTGGCGACGATCGCGAAACAGGAACGAATGCAAAAACAGAAATTCAAAGTTGTCGATTGCGGCATTTTGACGTTGGACTCATCCTCTTCGGAAGAAGAAAAAGAAGAAAAAGAAAAAGAAGAAAAAGAAAAAGAACGACAAGAGCAGCAACCACAGCAACAACAACGAGCACAAAAGCCACATGCTTTTGTTGCAAAAAAGAAGAAAACCATCTCGTTTGCTTCAGCGGCCGACGCCGCCGCGCTCCAGGCTGAGAACGAGGAGGCAGAGAAAAAACGCTGGAAACAAAAACAAATCGAAGCGGAAATTGCGAGAAAGAAAAAAGAAGAAGAAAAGTTAATCCACGATCAACGCGCACGAATGAACGCGTTGGAGGATCTCAACGAATGCGCAAAGACGTTACTCGTGAAACTCGAACACGCGTACAAAGAAGTGCAAATGGCGTGGCAGAATTTCCACTTGAGTTTCTGTAAAGGCAATGGCATCGCGGCATTGTTGGAAGCCACGTCTGTAACGAACGCATGCATCGAATATGTGGACTTAACGATGCGAAATTCCTTAAAAAAGAATCCTGAGCTTAATTCTATCGAACGCATCATAGCCGCCGCCCATCTCGTGGAAGCCATCCGTCTTATCGCCGAGAAGAACGAGCATAGCAAAATGTCGTGGCAACGCGCGCTCGAAATTGTGTCCGATCTCACATTTGGCGGTAACTACAGTTCGGTCATACCCAAACGCGAACGTTCCGTCTTTGCATTTGATTTGTTGCGCGGCATGAACAAGCGAAAAGAGTCGAATTCTACCCTCCCAGGTTTAAAGTAATTTTACGAGAGTAATAAGGTCAAGCTCGAGAGTACTGGTTTGGACGTGCCTACGAGACACGCGATGCAAATGATGGAAGACTTTATGATAGACTCGAAGCGAGAGGACCGGTTGCCGCTTATCGAAATTTTAACCGAACACGTGCACCAACAGTTATCCAGAATGGTAGAGGATGTGGACGATTTTTGCTTCTCAAAGAATGGTTTGGTGATAGTATCGAGGATGGTCCACGAACTGTTCGCGCCAGAGAAAAACACCGAGCGTCTGGCTGATCGAGTATTGAGTGAGCCTGAGATTGAGGATGTTGCAGAAAATTTGCCGACTTCGGGGAAAACCTGGCAACGTTGCATCGAGTCCCACAAACATATCTCCATTGAATGTGCATTCGATTCGTTTCTCGATGCATTCAAAGCAGTCTTCCAACTTTGGGCGACGACGGATGAATCCAGATACAAAACATTTTGCGAAGATTTACGAATGAAAAAGGAGTTGGGTAAGAATGACACTGAATCCGCGGCAAAGTTAATGAAAGAGTTTTACGGGATGGGCGAATGCGGTTTGTTTCCTCTCAAGCGATTAGTGAGCCAAAGTTTACAGAATAATACGCCGTCGGTGTCGCTAGTGTTCGCGTTACACTCGATGGCGATGTCTCGGGTTCACACGGATTGCGACGATTCGATTTTATGGCGATCGAAATATTTTAGGATCGCAAATCAAGTTCTTTCTTGGGAAGAGAAAGAACTGATACAGTTGAAAGATCTCGATGAACACAACGACGTTTTTTTACCGCATAGTCAAATCATTCTCTCCGAGGAAATCAAGACTTTTGATTTTGAGATGGACGGTCAAGTCCGGAAAGACAAAGTATTCCGAGATAGGTTATCACGCAATAGTCCACTTTTTGCCGGTTCTGGTGTGTTATTCATTGAAACGATGACTGGTATCGTCGAAAGTATGGAGTGGCTCGAGCTGCACCGCTCGATGACGTTTGCTTTGCACCTGTACAACTGTTTGCGCCAAACGGTACCCAACGATATGCCTAAAATTGAGATTCTCGAGCGATTGATGCGAGCGTTTGGAAAGAATGAAGCAATTTTCATCTCCGGGAAAGCTCCTAAAAAGAAGTTTCTCACCGAATGGATGCTCGCGGTGTGGGGATCGTTAGATGGTCCAATGGATGATGAGAATTACGAAAAGAGGAAAGAACAGTGCGAACACGGCATACACTGGTTGGAGTCCTCCAGCGTGTGTAAGACAATCGTAAGGCAAAAATATGGAGCGGATGACTTATCGACAAAGGTCAATGCTACTCGCGAGGCGTTAAAAAACGACCCATTATTTGGAGTCAATCTATCGAAAGTTGCGGTTGATTTGATCGCGTTGCCGAGAAAAATGATCGTCAGTTTAGGCGAATCCCTCGAAGACGCATTGAGTCTCTACTGGGAAACCGATGCGGAGGAATGCGAAAGAATCGGTCAACGCATGAGCATGCAATATGTGCTCGCAAAAGCAATCCTGCCCAACGTAAGTTCAAATGGCAAGGCAGTAGAGGACCATGAAGCGGAAAGACGCTCGTGCGAAACTATTCGTAAGTTGTATTCACTTGGTGATAAATACCGGAAACGCGCTGCGAAGGAAATCGCGAACATGTTTTTTCACGACGACGTTGTACGGCAAGGAATCTATTTCTTCAGAGAGTTCGACGATTTCGAAGACACAAACCTTCGCCCCCCTCGACGGAGCAATGCCCGTGGTCTCTTTGTAGATTACCGGAGCGAGTTCTCGAGGCACGAGAAGATGCCAAGGTTGAAGATGGAGAAGGAGAGAGAAGAAGATGAGTGGTTGTGTCCCGACTCGAGCCCGCCGGAGAAAAGGGTGAAGAAGAAAAAGAAATATGATTTGAAGAAGAACCATGGAAACTCCAAATACATAAATACCGATGCCATGATGATGGAACAGATGCATAAAATGTTGCAGCACGCTAGCAAGCATTATCCCCGTCTTATAGAGATGGCATCAAGACTCGACCCGGAAAGGTTTCAGCGCGAAGGGCTCGCG
>Ga0302127_10000932_pt1 | contig 16960 bp, 14 predicted proteins | sample CB4_SCM_MG_FD_204452 | JGI IMG/M metagenome (GOLD analysis project Ga0302127, IMG submission 204452) | Marine microbial communities from Western Arctic Ocean, Canada - CB4_SCM | ecosystem: Environmental > Aquatic > Marine > Oceanic | place: Canada: Western Arctic Ocean | collected 2017-09-24
TCAAAAACAAAATCAGCCTTCTCATTCGGGAGCTTTGATTCGTCTATGGGCGCAACAGGTTTCGCGGCGTCGTTTTGCTTGTTATTCTTTTTCTTCTTCTTTTTACCGTTGTCATCTTCCTTGTCGTCGCTTGATCCTTCGACTAAGCTTCCGAGCGGGTAACCTAACTCTTCGCGTCTTTCGACCCAAAGAGAGGCAATATTTCTCGCCAAATCACGCATGGAGGCAAACAATTTCTGTCTCTCCGTTACGCCAACCGCACCACGAGCGTCGAGAATGTTAAACGCGTGAGACGCTTTAAGCAACTGGTCGTACGCAGGAAGAGGAAGTCTATTTTCAATCAACGATTGCGCTTCTTTATCGGCTAAATCAAAACGCAATCTCTGATTTTCCACCGAAGCTACGTCCATGTTGAACACGGACATTTCGTATTCGTCCTGTAAACGCATTTCGCCGTACGTTAAGGATTCATTGTATCTAATATCTTTGAAGTGATCCACATTTTGTAAAGCCATCAAGACGCGCTCTAGACCGTACGTGATTTCAACAGCAACTGGATTGACTTTCACGCTACCGCATTGTTGGAAATACGTAAACTGCGTCACTTCCATGCCGTCGAGCCAAACTTCCCATCCCAACCCCCACGCGCCTAAAACTGGACTTTCCCAGTTATCTTCCACGAAGCGAATGTCGTGCGCTTTCGTATCTACGCCGAGCGCTTCTAAGGAGCCTAAATAGAGTTCTTGCGGATTTGCCGGTGCCGGTTTTAAAATCACCTGAAACTGCGTGTGTCTTTGTACTCGATTCGGATTATCCCCGTACCTAGAATCATCCGGTCTCACCGACGGTTCCGGGTAGCACACGTTCCAAGGTTCTGGTCCTAAGCAACGCAAAAACGTCGCCGGGTTCATCGTTCCCGCGCCGACTTCAGTGTTATGTGGAAGCCAAACGGCGCACCCTTTTGAAGCCCAGTAGTCTTGCAATCTTTTGATTGCTTGTTGAAACGTCGGCGCGTCTGTGTTCACTCCCGCAGCGGAGGAGCTTTTCGCAGGTGAAGAAGAAGGAGGAGTTGAGGCTGAAGCTGCAGCTGCATCCGAAGAAGACGCAATCGCGCGCGTTCTGAACGACGACGAAGCAGAAGAAGAAGAAGAAGAAGAAGAGGATCGTTTTGTTGCGGTTGTAGTCGCCGATGAGGTTGAGAACGACGAATTCATCATCTTCGCGCGCATCGTCGTCCTTCCTCCGCGGTTGTTGGAGGAGAAAAGAAATGGGTTTTTCCAGGAAGAAGAAGACGTCGTCGTCGTCGTCTGAATCGTCGTCGTTCTCAACGCGCGATGAGAAGATTTTGCCGCAGCAGCTCCATTACTCTTGTTTACGAGCGCATAGTGCGCCAGGCGTAGCATCGTGTTTGACCCGCGGGGCGGAATAGTGTCAGCAAATAGACACACCGCGCGCGTACAACGACGTCGCAATTCTAATAAAGCGAATTGAAGAAAAGATAAAATAGAAATACGAGAAGAACAAACCAAGACTTTTAATAATAGGGAGACACTTTTTGTTCGTTCTCTGGAAAACGACACTTTTGATTTGCAAAATTATTAGAAAGGATGAAAGGCGTTGCTACATGAATAGTATTATTATTAGTAGTATTACACATCATCATCATCATCATCATTTTAGAGAAGACTCACGCTGTTCCAACAGTTAATCCAGGACCAGTTTTGAACATCGCCAACTTGTAGGTGTATACAGTCACCGGTCTTCCCGCGACGCGCATAAACGTTTCGTCGGCGTTGCCGTTTCCAGAGGAAAACGGAGTCAAATAATCTAAGACAATTTGCGTGCACACGATGAGTGGCTGTCCAGTTTGCGCGTCTTTCTGGTCGCGCCACAACCATTTCGTATACGTTCGCGTTCTTTTCACGTTTGGGTCTGTCCCACTTCCTTCGTAATCGTTAAAAACAACCTCTGCGAGTTCACTCGTTTCGAAGCGGCGCTTTCTCGAATCGTCCTCGGTTTCCGACCGCGCGGTGACTTTAAAATAAATCGTCTTTCCATCCGCCAACGAGCACTTCATGACGTTTGGGTCGTCTAAATTCCAATCTATGTCCGTAAACACGGAGCCGTTCTTGACGTTCATAGTATACTCAGCTAACTTTTCCGTATTCCAAGCTCGGTCTAATATAACTTCGTTCCTCGAGTTTCGCACGAAACGTAAAGGATACGAGGTAGGCCTACCGACATCATTCTTTGCTCTGTTTACGCTTTCTATGTTTGATACCACGTCTGCACCTTCTGGTAAATCTACATCCGTCAACGTCGCGTTGACCAGCCATTCGCCTTGAAAGCTTTCCGGAAAAGTCAAATCCGCCGGGCCTCCACCGCCGAAGCTCTCCCACGCGTCGCTTATAAATCCGGATTCAATAGCCTCCGCTCTGTTCGTCATCTCGTCGCTTCCAAAAACGCTCGCCACGACGAATGCTGAGGATGACCTGAATAAAACATCTCTTCTCCTCCTCCGGTGCAAACTTGTCGTTCCATTCGTTGCGTGTCTTTGTGCATTCATCCATGTTCTTTTTACTACTCCATCTGCTTTTCCTGTGTCGTCGTCGTCCTCGTCCTCGTCGTATCCAAAATCTTCGAGAGCGCGTTTGAACGAATGAGAGAAGGAGGAAGAAGATGAAGAAGAAGAAGAAGAAGAAGAAGAAGCTGTAACCGTGCGGTGGTGCGTTTTAAGACTTCTGCTCGCGCGCTTGGGCTGACTACGCCCCCCCGCAATCGATGAAGACGATGACAAAAGTTGATGACAAAACGTCATATTTTTTGTCCTCGTCGTCGCGTCGTCAACTCAGGAATTTGAAAAAATGACGTCGAAGTGTTTGCTCAAATCTCTGTTCGCGTTCGAGCGGGGCGATGTCTATTCTTCGCATGAATATTGATTATACTGCACTATACTATAATAATACCAGGAGGAATCGATAGTGTACAACTATATAATATAACTAGCGAACAGCACCGAGCAGTAGTAAGTCTTCTCTACGTTTCTAACACCGCCCGTCTTTTTAGTTTCTCAGCCGCTCGAATTTTAGTCGACGACGACGGCGGGAGAGGTTTGGTCTCCACCTCCTTAACTTTCGGGAACACGACGACCAAGTTTTTGTTGAAATCAGACAAAGTTTGTTTCAACTCTGAATTGCGCAACGCTGCTTTCTGAATAGAAGAACGCACGCTTTCCAACTCGGCTTTATATTCCGCCTCTTCGCTTTCTTTTTGTTTCTTGTCCAGTAAACGCTTCATCTGCAAGTGCTTCGCCTGTCTTTCTTGCAAAGCTTTCACTTTCTCGTAAGCGTTCGCTTTCGCTTCCATCGTTTTCACGCGTTCCTTCTCTGTTTCCTCGACGTCTTGAATGGCTTTTTTCAAAGCTTCTTTGATTTTAGCCGCGTTTTCGGCATCTTTAGCGGTGGAATTCTTACGGCGCAACTTCCCCATGGCGACGTGGTGTTCTCGTTCTCTCGTCTCTTTAATTTGAATGCACAACTCGTGCCGCGTCGCCGCCGAGCGGTATCGTCTACCTTTCTCCATGACGTTGCGCATCTCTCTTTCTACGTGCATGTTGTTCTCTTCGATTATTTTTTCTTCCTCGAGTCTTCTCGTTTCTTCCCGGAGTGCATTTTCTTTCAACTCGACTTCCAAGTTAGCAGTCTCGCGCAAGACTTTGAGCTTTATCTCTTGCGCTCGTCTCGCTTCCTGCCGCGCTAACTGCGCTCGTTCCGCTTTTTTTCGTTCGTTTTCGTGCATTTCCATGATTTTCTTGCGCTTGTGTTCCGAGTGACGTCGGATGAGCTCTTTCTCCGAGAGTTGTTTCAGTTTTAATTCCTTCAGACGCTCTTCTTCGACAATCGCCATCTTGCGTTCTTTCTCCAGCCTTTGCTCTTCCATTTTCGCTTCGAGGATTTTCGCGCGCGCGATGGTCTCTTCGATTTCCTTCTCTTGTCTCTCAATTTTATCGATGTATTTTTGTTTCGTCTTTTTCAACTTCAGCTTATCTTTCTGCGCTTTTATTTGCTCTTTTCGGATGTTCATGCGCTCGATGAGCTCCAGTGAGTCTGGGATGCTCTTCACTAACTTTTCGGTCAATAATTTGTTCTCGCGGCGATGAATTCGCATTTCTTCCTCAAAATAGTCGTCATCTTCTTCGTCATCGTCGTCGTCGTCGGAAATTTCGTCCGCGTTCAACATCTTTTTCATTGTTCTCATTTCTTCCTTCCTTCGTTCTTCAAACTTTTTCTCGCGCTTTCTCACCTCTTCTTCATCGAGTTTCCACTCGTACTTTCCGTTGTTCTCTAGCGCGCACTCTACGATCGTGTCGACAATGCTTTCTGCCATACGAAGCGGTTGTTCGTGTTCAGGCAAATTCATCTCCGCCGCGGAGAGAACGCCTCGGAGCAACTTGTGTTTTCGTTCTTCGACGTGATATTGATTTTCGTATTTATCTCCTTCGCGTAAGAACTCATCTCTATCGTAATTCCAAGACCCGTTGAACGCGTATCGCGATTCCGAAGTTACCGACTCTTGCACGCGATAATCATCACGCTCTCTGATTCGTCTCAGTTCTTCTTTGCGTTGTTTTCTTTGATGCGGAGTGAGTTTATCCTCCGCGGTCTTGGCGTCAATATGCATCGGAACGTTGTTCTTCGGAGCGTTCAACGTCGCGTCCATTGCTGCCACTGCTGCTCTAGTTGGATTGACTGGAACTTCGGTAACGTAGTCCCCTCTCTCGTCGTATATGTGCTTATCTATTTTCGCCTTGAGTCGCAACAGCGCCTGCGCTCGAAACGCTTCGTTACTATCGATGAGCTTCGCTTTCGCCTTGACGCCTTTCATCGAACGAATTTCCTCTCTCGCTTTCCGTTCTAACTCAAACTTAGTACTCCCGGACGCGTTCCGAAGTCGTTCGGAAAATTTGGACTCCGTGTCTTCGTCGTCCTCTTCATCGTTTCTATTCGCGTCTTCTTCTCGCTGTTGTTGTTTCTCTTCGTGATATTTCGGAGGCGTGTTCGTAGACTCGTCTTCCTCTCGTCTCCTTTGCCGCGTTCTCCTCTCCTGTTGTTGTTGTTGTTGTTTATTGTCTTCTTCTTCATCTCCTTCCTCGTCGATGTCTTCGCTGCCAAATATGCTCGAGAACACGCTCTCGAAAAACGACTTGTCCCCTTGTTGTTGGTTATTCTTCTTGTTCTTCTTCGTCGTCGTCGAGAACAACTCATCTTCTTCTTCTACTTCTTCGAAAAAATTCCGGTGACGAATGTGATTGATTTCGTTCCTCGGAGGAGGAGGAGGTCGGTATTGCTGTTGTTGTTGGTGGTGTTCCATTATTATTATCTCTTCTCTTTAAACAGTTGTTGTTGTTGTAAATACGACGACGACGACGACGAGTAGTAGCCGAGTCCTCTCGTTTCTTCTCAGACCGTCGTCTCACAGTAATACGCAACTGAAGAATGAAGATGAGAGGAATGATGAATTATGCATGGTGTTTTGGTGTTGCGAAAATATTTACTACTACCCTAAACACAAGTGATGAAAAAAAGGATAGGGACGACTTCTTGTAAACGAGAGGAGACGATTTTTCAACTCTTTCTTCATAGTATTTGACACACACACGTCGTTGTTGCAAACGTACAAAACACCACACTACTCATTAATAATGTCTGCACTCGCCCAAACGTTCACGGCAACCTCGGCTTCGGCCTTAGCTTCGCGCAAATCGTCCTCGTTTAACGCGCGTTCTTCTTTGACGACTTCGTCCTCCTCTTCCTCTTCTTCCACGAGAGGTGCTCGATTGCAAACGTTTGCGAGAGTCGACGGAGGTGTTGGAGTCTTTGGAAACAAAGCGGGGATGACGCAAATTTTCACGGACGATGGATTGTGCGTCCCAGTGACGGTTATTGCCGTTAAAGATGGGAACTATGTCAGCGCGGTACGTCTTTCGTTTCTATAAATCGAGTAGAATTTTATCTTTTCCGCCGCGAAAAGAGGGACTTTTACAAGGCAAAATGGTGGCGGTGTGCATTTTACGCGCGCGCATTCTTCGCGCTCGTTTGGTACGAGGAGGATTGAAACCCATCCAAAAAAGAATCCATTCGTTCGTAACGAGTACTTCTTTTCGCGAATGTCCACTCTCTTCCTCGCGCGTGCGTTCGCGTGATGGTTTCCAGCCGCTGGTTTCGAGCGAAAAGAGGGCGATTTTTGCTTCTTCTTTCGCCCTCGTGTCTCAAACCCTCTTTCTTTCTTTCTTTTCTCTCTTTCTCTCCTTTTTTTTCCTTTTCCGAGGAAGCTTTTTAAAAAAGGGAAAAAGGGTCAACAACAACAACAACAACAACTGATTAATCATCATCAAATCATCTCTCATCAATGAAATAACAATTAAATAATAGGTTAAAACTGCGGACGCTGATGGATACAACGCCGTGCAAGTGGCGTACGACGCCGTCGCGGAACACAAAATTACCAAGCCTGAAGTCGGTCACTTAGCGAAGGCTGGCGTGAAGCCGATGAGACACGTGGAGGAGTTCCGTCTCGCGGCGCCGGCGGACGGCATCACCGTCGGCCAGAAGTTGAGCGCTCCGGAAATGTTCAAGGAGGGCGACTACGTCGATATTCGAGGAACGTCCATCGGTAAGGGTTTCCAAGGTGCCGTCAAGAGACATGGTTTTGCCAGAGGTTTGATGACGCACGGCTCCAAGTCTCACAGACAACACGGTTCCGTCGGCGCGGGTACGTACCCAGGTAGAATTTTTCCGGGGAAGAAGATGCACGGTCACATGGGTAACGAGACGACGACGATTAAGCAGTTGAAGATCATGAGAGTGGAGGATGATTGCATCATCATCAGAGGAAACGTCCCGGGTAAGAAGGGCAACTTGATTCGTGTAGCTCCGGCGAAGATTGTCGGAAAAAACTGCTAAACATTTATGGAAGGAAACTTTAACGATTAGCAGATAAATAAGATTACTAACAACAAGAGAGCTTAAAGAGGGAGGGAGAGAATATGTGTGTGTATATACAAAAACTTAGCAGCAATTGTGATTGAATTTATTAAACTTACTATTCTTATATTACTACACTTTGTATTGTAAACCAACTTTTTCAAGTATTCGGTATCCCCTCTAACCGAAGTAAAAATTTACAAAGTTATTGACAAACCATCTCTCCGAATCTACGTCCAAAAACTGACCGTTTTCGCTGAATTTTAAAAGCGACAGGTCAAACTGATCCACGGCATCTCGTATTTGCTCGAGCCTCTCCACGCCTCCGTCGCCTAAGATGAGTCCCGGCTCTTCTTGTATCAAATAATTCACGCAAGGAGAAGGCATGCCGTAAGATTCCAGCGTTTCTTTCGTATCGCGTATACGCATGGATAACACCTCACCATCGCATGCTAAGAGCTCCGGACGATACGTCAGAATGTTCGAGACGTCGCAAAAGGGCAACTCTCGTTTCATCGCCAGAATAGATTTCGCCACCGTCGTCGCGTCGGTGAAACAAAGGAAAGGAGAAACCGAGAACGCTCTCAACACGTTCGCTACGTTCGTATCAAACACGTCCGCCAAACGACAGGTGTTATGGATAACTCGTTCTGGATCCTCCAAAACCTTTTCCTCTTTGGCGGCGACTTGACAGAACAATATCGATAACGCTTCGATGTGTCGCTCCGTAATCTTCCTCTTTGTTTTCTCGTCGCACTCCGTAGATATTTTTTTCACCCAAGAGTTCGAAATTCGCTGATAGTCGGTCCACGCGGAACACTCTCTGGCTTCGTACGGACCTAATATGGTGTTGATGGTGTGGTCATCCAGAGACGCAAATTTCCTTCCTCCTCCTCCTTCTTTTTCTTCTTTCGGTAACGATGATGATGACGATACTATTCTTCTCGTTGTTATCCTCCTCGTTAAAGTTGTTGCTGTTCGAGAAAAAGATATGGATGATGATGTTGATTTCCCAAAAACACCGCGTGAAAAGCAGCAGCAGTCGTTGTGACGTGCGCGGTTAATAACGACAAAACGCGGACTGTACCAACGCGACGACATTATCAGTACATGATTATGTATTTGGAGATTTCGCGTTCAAACGCGCGCGTGTCAATAAGGAAGAAGCGAAAGAGAGCATTTTATCCAAAGCAGTTAAGTTATGGAAAAGTCGTTAAAAAAAAGAAACGAACGAAGAAAACAAAAGTGTATTCCTATCGCACGCCGCACAGAACGCAAAGAGTAAAGAGAGTAAAAGAGGAAGAAGAAGAAGAACGCGAAGATTTCGACGAAATATGATGCATCTGAGATGACGACGACGACAGACGCGTTTCTTCGCGCTTTGGTGCATTCGAAAAGCGTCGAGACGCAGACGCTTTTATTGGACGAGATGCTTCGTTCTCTAATATCTGAAACTGATTCTTCTTCTTCTCTGGACGACGACGAAGACGAAGACCGAGCGTTGTTTTTAGATTTGAGACCGAGAGAGAAGTACCGGAAGCACTCTTTGTCGCGCTCTGTGAATATTCCGTTCGATGAAATCAGCGGTTCGTTCCACTTGCTGCCGCCAAGAGAGACTCCTTTTTCGGTTTTCTTAGAAGAGGGGAGAGACGACGAAGAAGAGAGTTTGGTGTCGTCGTCGTCGTCGTTTGAGAACCAACGAGAAACTTTTCAGAGAGGAGATTTCAAAGGAGTTCAGTGGAACATTAAATACGCTTTCGTCTACAACGAGCATTTTATCAAAGCGGTGAACGCAAAAATGCTGAAGATGCAGAAGGATTCGTCGCTCGGAAACGGCGTTGATACGCACGTTCTCGCGCTCAATAACGAAAAGAAGAAAAATATGAGGAGGTTGTGGGAACCTTCACCTTCGGTTAAGGAGTTGTACAAAACGTTTTTATCATCGTCAGAGACTAATAGCAGCATCGTCCTCGATTTAGGTTCAGGCGTTGGGCGCGATTCCGTTTATCTCGCGTCCAAAGGTTTCGACGTGCTCGCTTGCGATTTCGACCAAAGAGCTTTAACGAGAACGCAGGAAATGGCAAGACTTCATGGCGTCGAAGATAAGGTGAAAGTTTTGAAGTGGGATGCGAGAAATGACGACGCTTTTATGTGCGCTTTGAGTAGCGTCGATGATCTTTCTCGGTTAAAACTCGTCCTTGGCGTTCGCTTCTGTCACAAACCATTATTCGGGCAAATCGTGAAACACATGCCCGCGGAGAGCGATTGTTTCTTCGCGTGGTTTCACTTCGCCAAAGGCTGCGAGCATTCAAAAGTTGGCCGGCCAAACAAAGAGAAAGATTTAATCGCACCGAACGAAGAGCTGCGATTAATTTTTACCAAAAACGAAGGATTCGAAGTTTTGAAAGATGACGTCTCGTTCATTTCGGACGGTCGTCCTTCCGCAAATTTCATCGCGAGAAGAAAGAGAGAGATGAAAAGAGTTTGATGAAATGCGGGTGTAATATATGATAGCGTTTTTAGAATTTAGTTTTTTAATGATATAATGTACGGTAGCCGCAGCGTAGTGAATAAGTATTATACGTCTCCCTCTCTCTCTCTCTCTCTCTCTTTCTAATTTTTATAATAGTATAGCAAAGGTTTGTTGTTTACTTCTTTTCCTTCTTGGCCGGCGCCGCTGACGACGCGGCAATGGTCGCCTCCGCCTTCGCTCTCGCCTTCGACATAGTCTTACGGCGAGATTTCAAGTCCGCGCCGAGTTTCGCCGTACCTTCCATGGTGTACGAACTCATGGACGCAGTGGAGGAGCCAACGAAACCTTCACCCGCGAATTCCGTTCGTCTGGCGAAGCCGCCCATGGAAGATTGGGACGGGATCGTCAAGTTGGCGTTGGCGCTCTTCGCGACGGTGGAGACCGCGGCGGCTGTGAACAAAGCCAAGGCGGCTCTGCGGTCAACCTTGTCTTCCGCCTTGGCGGTGACGACGGTTTGTACCTTCGATCTTCTCGTCGTTTGCGTCTGATGGTATTTAACAATAACGTTATTATTATGAATGAGTAAGTTTTGGGTCAGTATTTTTGAAGAATGAGGGAGATGTTGGCCAAGAAAAAACAAAATGGGAGGAAAATCTCTCTCGCTTCTCTCTCGTTAAAAAAGAGCCATCTTTCTCCTTTTTTTCCGTATCTTCGAAGGAAGCAGACGTATTGGGGGCCAAAAAATAAAACTCATCGTCTTCTGTCTCTCCCTCTCTCTCTCACTCCTTCCTTCTGAAGGAACCTCCCTCGACGACGAACGATCGCTTTCAGATAGAGTGGCAGATAAGGATCAAAGCGCTTCTTCCTCGAATGCTTCTTCTCCACTCTGAAATAAGAGAGAGAGTGCGTCTTTTTACGCCTCATCAGAGGACTACTCCCAATACGTGAGAGAGAGATAAACAAAATTTATCTCATTCCTCTCTTTCGTCTCTTTCTCTCTCTGTCTGTTGTCTGCACCTCCTCCTCAACCGTTGTCGTCCATCTCTCGTCGTCGTCGCGCGATATCGCAAAAGAGCAGATTTGAAAAAAGAGCGCGCGCGCGCGAGTATAAACGTACCTTCAAGGCCGAGACGGAGGCAATAGTTTGAAAAGAGCTCGCGATCATTTTGTTGGTTTATTTTGTGTGTATTTATGGCGACGAGAGTATTTTGGAGGCCCGCGAGGCAAAGTTTTCTGCTCCGCTCGAGATTAGGGTATAGACACACGCGAGGAGAGATTCCAAAACAGAAGAAGAGGTTGTGTTTTTGTGGTCTACGAGTACAATATTTTTACAACAACAAATAAACTTTTCGTTTTAAAAGTGGAGAGCAGCGGCGGAAATATACAATCTCTCAACCTCTTCCGCGCGCTCTATATAGTATTATTCTTTTTCTTCTTTCTTTCTTTTTCTGTGTTGGTACAAAAGAATATTCTTATTGTTACGTAGTATTATATTTTCTTCTTTTCTTCTCACGCAACCGGCATCGCGTGAACTTCCAAATCCGGGAAGTACGTGGCTTTGGAGTTGGAACCATTCGCTGCCGATGCCGCCGCCTCTGCCGATGCCACGCTCTCGTTCTCCTCAAAGTCATAACGTGAGATTCGAGACCGCGTGACCTCGATTACATCGCCTAATTTCATTTCAAAATTGTGAACGTCGTCGATGTCGACGTTCTCGCGATTTACCCGCAACGTCCGGATGCCGACAAACTCGCTCGAAAAACCGTTTCTCACCGCCGGCATCGTCTTTTGATCGTCGAGCAAATCAACTTCCGATAATCGAGAACCGGCTTCGACTTCCTTGATGCTCATAGAACCGTCGATGACCAAAATGACGTACGTCATTTTCGGCGCCGAAGGACTACCGGCGTTTGGCGAAGAGGACAACGCGTCATTCACGTTTGCTCTCTTCATGGCGTCTTCGAGAACGGTAAACTCATCGAAAGAACCGGAAACGTCCAGCGGTGCCATTGATTCGTTGTCGCTCGACGACGCCGACGACGGAAACGGGAAGGTGTTCTCCATCGAAGGTTTCCCTGGCAAGCGTACTTTGGATTTATCTTTGACATCTTGCATACGAGAAAGGACGAAACGAGCCCAACGAATTCCACTCTCATCCACCGGAGACGACAAACAAGTATCGTTCACTTTGTACCGCCAATGCGCTGCGACGCCGAATTCGGCTTGCATGTGCATAGACACCGTTCTCACTTGGACTTCCAAATTGTTCCCGGCTTCATCTTTCACGACGGTGTGTAAAGATTGGTACCCGTTCGATTTCGGGCTCGAGACGTAGTCTTTAAAACTACCTTGAACCTTTGACATGAGTCCGTGCACTTTCGAGATGACCAACTCGCACCCATCCTTACCAGCACTGTCCGGGATGATGATTCGAATGGCGCGCACGTCGCGAACGTCTTCGAGCTTGATGTTTTTCTTTTTCATTTTTTTATACACGGAATACAAGCCTTTCTCGCGGCCAACGATTTCCATCGGCTTCAACTCTTCCATGGAAGTATCGTTTGAGATGGCGTATTCGAACGACTCCATCGCCTTCAGAATCGTTTCCTTCGAAGATACGCGCTTCAACTGCGCGCATAACTCTTCGTATTGCTCCGGGTGTAACGTCTTGAAGCAAATATCCTCCAATTCATTCTTGATGGTGGCCATACCCAATCGGTTCGCAATGGGCACAAACACGGCGAGCGTCTCATCGGCGAGTTTACCGCGTCTCGATCTCGACACGTTCTCCTTCATCGTTCGCATAGCTTGTAAACGTTTCGCGAGTTTGATGATCACGACTCGCGAATCTGTCATAGCTAATAGCAGTTCGCGGAGAGAACGCATTTCTTCAACCTCCAAGTCACGCCCCGACGCTTGGTGTAACTTTGACACGACCGTCAATTTTCCGACATCCATCGCGAGCTTCGTAACTTCTTCGGTGATACCTTTCAACAACAAATCGTCTTTATTGAGTAAAGTTGTGGTCGTCACGTCGTGCAGCAACGCCGCCGAAATGATTCCAGCGTCAGCTCCCAATTCGCACAAAATCTTAGCCGTGCCGACGCAATCCAACAACAACGGTCGGTGTCCAAAATCCGAGTGCGCTTGGACGCACACTTTGAACGCTTTTTGAACTTCTCTCGACTCGAACGATTTCGGGTATTCTTTAATCAAACCATTCAAGATAGCAGCGTTTTCTTCGTTCAATCCAAGACTCTCAATGCCGGCATCTTCTTCTTCGGAGGTACGCGCCCCTATCATTTTGCCGAGCTCCTTGGAGAGCTGCGTCGTCAACTGCGACGTGTTTCTCGAAACGACTGAAAACAAGCTCGCTTTCGAGTTTGGAGACACCGGTGGCTTTAAATGATGCGTCAAAGGCTTTGGTGGTGTTGATGATGTCGTCGTGGACGCCGCATTAGTCGTCGTCGTCGTGTCGAAACCAGCGTGCTTCTTAAAGTCTCCTTCCTCCGCCGCCGAGGAAGGCGAGAACATGCCGCTGGAATGGAGCGAATTCGATGACAAGGACGGAGATACGCGCGTAGGCGTCGACATCGGTGGTGTCTTCGCCAACTCTGACGACGAAGAGCTGTTCTTCATAGTCGTAGTCGTCTGCGCCTTCACGCCAAACCCAGAGATTCTCGTTTGCGGAACGTCTTTGGGCAAAGGCGAAGAGCCTTTCACGCTGGACGAACTTCGGAAACTCGCCGGCGACGACGATTTCCCGTACGACTCCGACATTCTGTTCTGTACGGACGAGGACATCGTCGTTGGTTTCGGCGACGACGAGAACGCGGCGGCGAAACCGGTGGTCGCGGCGGAACTCATATTTTTTTCCCTCTCGTTGTTGTTTCTCCTAAAAAGTACTTTTTACCCCTTTTTTTGTTGTACTCTCCAAGAGAAGAAGACCAAGGGTGCCTTTGGTCCACTCGTTTGAACGAAGAGATTTGAACGAAGAGACGTCGCGCGTGTTCTTTGTTCGTTTCTGTTGTTTAACGCAGAAGAAGAAAAACGAAGACGGTCAGAAGATATAAATACGAAAGAATACAAAGAGCGCGATATTCTTCGATCGTTTCGATCAGATCCTCGTCGCGTGTGCGCGTATTTCGCGCGAGTCAAAATTCGGAACGCCGTTTCAAATTACCGTTGAAGACGACCAAACACCACTCGTTCGTGTTGACGCGGGAAAGAGATTCCAATTTTAGAACTAAAAAGAAAGCAACGATGATGCGAACGCACAATGTACCGAGACGCTCGCGAAAGCCGTTCAACAGATACCGCCTCGTTCGCTTTTGTGGTGAAGCGAAGCGATCTCTCTTTTTATGAAAACGTGTGTATGTGTGCTCTCGTGCGCGCGTGCTATAAAATTATTTCTGAAGAAAAGGAAAATTTTAACGAAGCGTCGTTTTTGACTGTTTTTTTGAACGACCACGTCGTCAAAAACTCACCAATAAACGGATCTCACTTTAAAGGGAGCGAAATAATACACGAGACACATTCTTTTTAAACACAGTATCTATCATCATAATACGCAGATTTCAAATCACGGTATTATCATCTGCTACTCTTTTCGAGCGCGCTCAACGCCATCAGTCTCAACACGTCCGTCGGGTCGTTGAGAGTGTTTCTATTTTCAGCGAGCTTCATTTTAATAATCTTCGCGGCGACTTGCCTTTTCGAGTCCTCGGTCGCGCCGGCGCCGTCTTTTTGCCGGTGCTCTTGTTGGTTACTTTTGTGCAGTCTGGACGATGTGGACGATAACAACTCGTCGACGCACTTTGCAATCGTTCGCGCGGCTTCCGACGCAGCCTTTCGTCTGCTGCTCGATTCTCTGTTTTTGTTTTTAGTAGTGTCGCTATTATTATTATTATTATTATTTCCTTGTTGTTGTTGTTGTTGTTGTTTCTCCGCCTCGCCTCCTTCTCCCTTCTTCTCTCCTACTTTATTTTCGAATAATAACAATCGATCGAAAGTAGACGCGTATTCATCCGGAGATAACGGCGACGTCGATCCGCTGTACGCCGAGCTCGTTATTCGTTCGACTCGGGCACCGACGTCTCTTCGCATCTCTTCTAATATTTCTTTTCGCACTTGCTCTCTCAACGCCACTCGCATCTTCGAGGGCGACAAGTTATACAACGTCTTGTCCTCTTCATCTTTTTGTTTCAAGAGTAACTTTTTCCTCCTCAACTCTTCCAACGCAAACTTCTCGGACTCTTTCGCTCTTTGCATTTCTCCTCTTTCCTTCTCTAAAGTTCTGTTCAAGTTATCGAAATCTTCGGCGGCGTTCGAGATGTGCCGCTCGACGCGTCTCAGTTGTTCCTCTAAACTCAGCGCTCTCTTTCTTAGTCTTTCGGCATTTTTCGTCGCTTTCTGTTCTTTCAATTTGCTCAAGATTAACTTGGTCGCGAATTTCCATCTCTGCTTCGCGGATACAAACGTCATCTCTCCCAAAGCCGCCATTAAATCTTCCATTTGTTCGTGCAACAATGCATTTTCCTCGCGTTCGCTTTGTAACTGTATCTCATAGTCTCTTTGCAGTGCGACTTGTTTGGAATCAAACTGCGAGGCGATTCTATTGGATGCGTCGATAATGAACGCATCGAAGGATACGTCGACGACTGCGACTGAAGTGTTGATGTTGTTGTGAATTGTAACGCTCTCATCGTCATCGTTCTCGTCTTCGTTTCTTCTCTTCTTCTCCTCGTTCTCTTCTTTGTCTTCTTCTTTTCCCAAAAATCCTCTTCTTAAATCCTTCTTTCGATAACTTATTGGTCCGTTTTGTCCTCCTTTTGGGAACGCTTTCTGTTGTTGTTGTTGTTGCTGCTGTTGTTGTTGTTGCTGCTGAGACTTCTTACGTGCGACGCCGTTGCTGCTTTTCCTTCCCATTCTTGAGTCTTCGTCGTTTTGCGTCGTCGTCGTCTCAGAGTTAATGAGCGAAAGTTCACCCAATATCTCCCGTTCCATGCGTGTTTTTATTGATTACAACACGAACGACGCGAGAAGGAAACAACCTAACTACTCGGGGTGGTGGTGGTTGAACCGTTGGTATTCGTGATGATGGTATCGACGACGATCGATGACAACGACGGTCGGCGTTGGCGTTAACTGTGACGAAAAGTTTTTTTTTACACGCACGGGATGGGTTCCCCTTTGAAAAAAACAAAGTAAAAAACAAAAAATGATGAATTTAGTAAGATGATATGATAAAGGGTAATGGCTTCTAAAATATGTATAAACACGCTATCGTCGCACCCAACACAAACTCCTCTCTCTCTCTACGTAGCACACGCACTCTTCCTTCTAACTCTTCCTTCTAAATATAACTAAAAATATTTACAAATAGCTTAATATATATGCAGGTTATGTGTATAATAATTATCGTCGTCGTCGTCGTATCTTTTTCAAATAAACTGATTGCTTTGCAATTCCAAGTGGCCTCTTTTCAGAGCGACCGGGCGATGAATTCCCGCCGTCGTGTTCGTCGGAGATATTGGAGAGGGGTGCCCCGTCATATCCTCAAAACTCACGCGGTTAGAACTCGGAAAGGCTCCTATACTCGTGGGCGTTGCAACGCCGCTTCCGCGGATGTTTTTGTCTTCGGCGGTGTAAACGCCGCCCGTCTCCAAGGAGCTATTACCGTCACTCGCAGCTGATTGATCTAGAACCGGCATCGATATCATCTGTTGTTGTTGATAATGATGATATTGTCGCGGCGAATACATTCCGCCGCCGTAATACGGAACGTATGTACCAGAGTGCGTAGAACCTTCTCCCGAACCCGTCGGTATTTTCAAATCCAACGACGACGGCGGCATTGCAACATTTCCACCACCAATGGAAGCCGCAGCTTCAGCCGCACGACGCTCAAGCAAACTCATCCCAGCGGAATTAGTAGCAATAGCGGCGGTCGCGTTGATGTTTTTATTCATCTCCGCCCATTGCACCTGCATCATATTTGAATTAAGATTCATGTATTGTAACGAGTACGGGACTTGATACATCAGCGGAATCGACTGCTGAGATGGGTTCATAGACGTGGCCATAGCCGCTTGCATAGCTGCCACAGCTGCGGCAGTATTTTGAACATGTTGCAACTGCATTTGCTGATAGAATGCTGCCGCTACATCTGCTTCAGAAATGTTGTTCATATTGAGTGGAGCAGAATTTGGACGAGGTTCGAGACCCTTCTTCTCTCGAGATATGTCCGAGGACGGCGGCCGAACCGAGCGTTGTACATCGCAACTTCTGCGAACTTTTCTCGGCGAACCGATGATTGATTCATCTTGACCAACCTCGTTCTCAGTATTTCTGCCCCATTCGTAGTCGTCACTGTTGTTGATGACGTTATTGTTCTCGTCACCACTGACTTGTTCACCTTTACCGCCGTTTTTCTTCGTGGTGTCCAAAGCGGTTGCCGCGTCGAGCAACGCATCAAACAGTAACCCGCTGTCTTTTCCAGAAC
>Ga0302127_10000933_pt1 | contig 16940 bp, 11 predicted proteins | sample CB4_SCM_MG_FD_204452 | JGI IMG/M metagenome (GOLD analysis project Ga0302127, IMG submission 204452) | Marine microbial communities from Western Arctic Ocean, Canada - CB4_SCM | ecosystem: Environmental > Aquatic > Marine > Oceanic | place: Canada: Western Arctic Ocean | collected 2017-09-24
TGTGCTCAGTTTTAAGGGGCTTGCCCTAAACTTGGGGCTTGGTTTTGCTAGCCTTTTATACACCGGCTATGTGGCGCTGCTGCGAACGCAGCAAGAAGGCTTATTTTCAGAGGATGTACTGCGTGAAACCATATTTTTGGACGCTCTGCGCGGCTTTCCGGTCTACTTCCTGACACTCTTCTTCATTGTATTTTTCCTGGGCGGAATATTGCTAAAACCGCGGAGCGCAATTCTTTCTAAACGGTAGGGATCTGAGGTAGAAATAAAATAGGATTTTGAATGGTCTGACCTGCTCAATATGGCGTACTAAAGGAAATGTATGGGAATCCTTAGAAAAATAGGTGAAACAATTGCAGTCCCTATCCAGCAAGTACGTGAACACGCATGAAAATCTACCAGCTCCTCGCTACATCTCTCTCGTTGGCAACAACGAACAAGCGAAGCGGCAACAGCTGCTAAGTTATTTTGTCTCTACTTGGGAGCAGTATGAATCATTGTTCTCTCCGCTTAAGGATGAAGCTTTCTATGTCAGGGGGGAACATTTACGCCACCCGCTAATTTTTTATTTCGGGCATACCGCTACGTTTTATATGAACAAGATGGTTTTGGCTCAGTTCACTGAAGCCCGCCTCGACCCTGAGCTGGAGGCGATGTTCGCTGTTGGTGTGGATGAGATGTCTTGGGATGACTTGGACGAGTCACACTATGATTGGCCCTCGGTAGAGGCAGTTCAATGTTACCGTGACAAGGTCAAGGCGCGGATCTGTGCCTTCATTCAATCCATGCAGATCAGCCTGCCCATCACGCAGCAATCGCCAGCATGGCTGGTCCTTATGGGCGTTGAGCACGAAAGAATTCACCTAGAAACCTCCTCAGTGATTATGCGCATGTTACCGCTGGATCTAATCGATTCGGTAAAAGCCTCATTGTGGCCAGTTTGCAAGGAGACGGGTGCGGCACCTGATGTGGAATGGTTGCCGGTTTGTGCGACAACTGTGAAGCTTGGAAAGGATACCGATGATCGCAGCTATGGCTGGGACAACGAATACGGCTGTGATGAGAAGCAAGTCGAGAAATTTAAGGTAGCTACGACTTTGGTAAGCAACCAGGACTTTCTCGAATTTATTCAAGCTAGGGGCTATAGGGAAGCGCGCTATTGGACTGAGGAAGGGAGGCAGTGGCTCGACTATACGCAATCAAGTCATCCGCGATTTTGGAGACCCACTTTAGATGGTAAGTACGTGCAGCGGAATCTGTTCTCGGAGATGTCCTTGCCGATGAATTGGCCAGTAGAGGTAAACTACCTTGAGGCGAAGGCCTATTGCAATTGGATGCGTGAAGTCAGTGGTGAGCCGGTGAGACTTCCTGTAGAAGCAGAATGGTCTGCAATACGTAAGTCAGAACTAGGTGCCGATCCGGGTGAGGGAAATATTAACTTGGAACAATATGCCTCGCCATGCCCGGTGGAAAAAAACCGGCAAGGAAGGTTGTATGATATTACTGGCAATGTATGGCAATGGACGGAGACACCCATCGACGGCTATCCCGGCTTTGACGTACATCCTTGGTATGACGATTTCTCAACGCCGACTTTCGATGGTAAGCATAACTTGATTAAGGGGGGCTCTTGGATTTCCACTGGCAATGAAACTCTTGCTTCATCGCGATATGCTTTTCGCCGACATTTTTTCCAACATGCAGGTTTTAGAATGGTTATATCTGAGCAGGAACCGAAAGAACAGATACAAGACAACGTTTATGAAACTGATGAATTGGTTGCACAGTACTGCGAGTTTCATTATGGACATGAATATTTTTCAGTGAAAAATTTCCCGGTTGCTTGCGTAGATGCAATCTTGCTTCATGTTCGGAGCAACAATGTTACAACCGCGAGGGCGCTTGACCTAGGCTGTGCCGTGGGACGCTCTTCGTTCGAGCTAGCTAAATATTTTCAGCATGTCGATGCAATCGATTTTTCTGCACGTTTTGTTCAGCAAGGAGCAAACCTGCAGGCTCAGAACCGCCTGCGTTATACTGTGCCGGTCGAGGGCGATATCGTCGAGTATCGCGAAGTATTACTTGCTGAGTTAGGTTATGGCGAAGCCAAGGGGCATATAGATTTCCTGCAGGGTGACGCCTGCAACCTAAAGCCACAGTTCACTGATTACAATTTAATATTCGCCGGCAATCTCATCGATAGGCTTTACGACCCTGCGATGTTCCTAAAAGATATTCAAGAGAGAATTCTCTCTGGTGGGTTGCTGGTCTTGACCTCGCCCTATACGTGGTTGGAAGAATACACAGAAAAAAGCAACTGGTTGGGAGGTATTAAAGTTAACGGTGAAAACTTCAGCACGTTGGATGCCCTGAAACAGCATCTCGCTGACAGTTTTGATTTCGAGGAAGCCGTGGACGTGCCATTCGTAATACGCGAAACTGCGCGCAAGTATCAACATTCCGTAGCGCAAATGACCATATGGCGCAAACGCTAGGCAGACCACTATGCAATTCCGGGCAATGAAGCACCATGCGTTTTATGAGAGTTTGCCGAAAAAAGCTCGGTATAATCTCAGCGACGCCTGCGGCGCGACAGCGAATCTGAAAGATATTTTAAGCGAGGAGGAAATCGCGGCTGTTGCATCAGTACCTCTAGTCTACGGTAGTGTGGAAGGAAGAGATGATCTTCGCGCTGGCATATACGCTTTGTATCAGCACCTCTATCCCCAGCTAGGCGCCGAAAACATTACAGTATTGAGTGGCACCGAAGAAGGCCTTTTCTCAATAATGGCATGTATCCTAACCCCAGGTGATGAGGTGATAGGAATGCAGCCTTGTTATCCGTCACTCTCTGATCTTCCAGCGTGTTTTGGTGGCGTGTTTAAGCCAGTTGAGCTCGAGTATAAAAGCCATTGGCAGCCATCCATCGATGACTTTGCGGCGCAGGTCAGTGAGCGCACAAAAGCGATAGTAATTAACTCCCCTCATAATCCAACTGGCATGCTGCTAGATCAAAATTTCATAGACAGTCTGATAGACCTTTGTGAACAACATGACCTGTATCTCATTTCCGATGACGTATTCGTATTCTCAGATTTCTCAGGAGTCGGTAGTCAACTTAATGTGCTGCATTATGAAAAGGCTGTATTGGCGAACGTCCTTTCTAAGACATTTGGATTGCCTGGAGTTCGAATTGGCTGGGTAATGTCCAAAAACGAAGAGCTGACCGAATCGATTCGTCACCTTAAGACCTACAACAGCATTTGTCAGTCGCAACTCGATGAGCAGGTAGCCTGTTTTGTGATGCAAAAAGCTGACTTAATCATCAAGCGCAACAATGAAATCGTCTGTAAGAATGTTGAATTGTTCGATGATTTTATCGCTGTTAGTGACTTTTTAAGCTGGCATAAGCCGAAAGCTGGACTGTTGGGCTTAGTACGTTCAAACAAGCCCCTCAAGAACCTGCTCGAAGCCTGGTTCGAAAAAGATGTGCTAGTGCTACCCGGAGAGCTTTTCGGTATAGAAGGGAATTACTTTCGAGTGGGCCTTGGCAAGAAGGACTTTTCGGAAGCGCTCGCTCGAATTTCTGGAGTCTGAATAGATAAACACTCAGGCCCGGAAGAGTGATTTTTACAGTATAAACAGGGTTGTCTTGATTGATAGCAGCGACAGTCAACTCTAGTGATAGGCCAATCGGCGGCGAAGTCCTCCATCCAATCTTTCCGTCTTCGATAGCCCATATTCAACCTCCGCCAAAATCAAAAGTTGCTATAGAGCGTGTTATAGATTTACTAATTTAGTCTTTTCATAACTACTGTGTTTTTACTTTGGTGCCATTTTTTCTTTTGATCAAAATGAGGTCAGGGTACTTTTCTTCTTAAGTGACCTTCTTTCTCATGCCATATTTTTGATTCAGGTAGATTTCCTCTGAAACAATCTTGGCCAGCACTTCTACTGCCTTATAAATATCACAGTGGCTCACATAAAGAGGAGCAAATCCGAAACGCAGGATGTCTGGAGATCGAAAGTCTACGACTATCCCTTTATCAATGAGCGCCTGACTAATTTCGAAAGCTTGCGGGTGAGAGAATGCCAGCTGGCTTCCTCTGTCAGCACTTTCTGTCGGTGAAGATAGAATGAGAGATGATAATTCCTGTTTCTCATTTGCCAATGCTAAAAATAGCTCGCTGAGAGATATTGATTTGTCTCTTACTTGATGAAGATCAACCCCACCGTATACGTCCATCGCTGCATCAAGCACACTCATTGATAATATCCCGGGAGTGCCACTTAAGAACTGCTTAACTCCCGAGGCAGGCTGATATTGTTTAGAGAATGCAAAGGGCTGACTATGCCCCATCCAGCCAGTCAAAGGCTGGCTTATTGCCTTGTGATGACATGTGGCGGCATAAATAAATGCGGGAGAGCCGGGACCGCCATTAAGATATTTGTATCCACAGCCAACGGCGAAATCCACATTCCATTTATCTATCTCCAGAGATAAAGCGCCAGTACTATGAGCAAGATCCCAGATTACCAGCGCACCTTTCTCATGAGCTAAATGGGTTATGCGTTCAATATCGTGGAGTTTTCCCGACTTGTAGTTAACATGGGTGAGTACTACTACAGCAACATCTTCAGTAATATTTTTTTCAATCTCAGCATCATTAACAATTTGAAGTTCACATCTCTTAGCACCAAGCATCTCCGATAGGCCTTGGGCTATATACAAATCTGCTGGGAAATTGTCGTGTTGGGAAAGTATGAGCCGCCGATCAGGGCGCATCGAAATAGCGCAACTTAGCACCTTAAATAAATTAACTGAGATTGAATCACAACATATAACCTGACCAGAAGCTGCGCCAAGGAGTGGAGCGATTTTTTCTCCCACCTGTGTTGGAAGATCAATCCAGTGATGAGTGTTCCAACTAGAAATGAGATCTTTTCCCCATTGGTTTTCAACTACATCACGAGCACGCTCGATGCAGGCGAGAGGCAAAGCTCCCAGCGAATTCCCATCGAGATAAATGAGCTTGGGGTCTAATTTAAACTCCTGTCGCTTATGAGCTAATACATCAGCTTGATCAAGTTCAATGGCTAGCTTAAAGGTCATTTCTCGAGAGCTCGCTCTAGCGAGATTAGAAATCGGGCAAAGGCGAGAGTTCCTGGATGCACCCAGTCAAAGTGACCTGCGCCTTCCTGCAAAACTGTCTCGGCTCCAGATGCTTGCGACTGTTCTATTGGGACTATGGAGTCGATATTCCCTTGAAGCAAAACGGTATTTTCATGCAGTTGTTTTTCAGCTGGATTTGCAGTGGTATAAACATCGGGCATTGAGGTGTGGGCCCCTCCCATAAACTCAGAAGTTACTGTCTGGCAGCTGTTGCTGCCTTCTGAATATGAAACAATATCTGAAATCGCAGCGAGACCAATTACTCCGTTGGCTTGAGGATAATCAATACCGGCCAGTAGCGCCAGGTGGCCTCCCGCGGAGTGACCAGTAATAACAACATTCTCAGTATCTATGGGTTGGTCCACAAGTTTTTTCAGGTATTCGAACCCTGCTTTGATATCTTGATAAGTTCCCGGCCAGCCGCCACCTTCATCTCCGGTGCGGCGATACTCCAGCGACCACACTGCGTAACCCTCCCGCGCAAGAGCGGCACTAAACGGGTGGCTATAAGCAATATCAAAAGAGTTTAGCCAGCAGCCGCCGTGAATGAAAACGACAATAGCTGCTCTTTTCGCCATATCAGCATCGGTAGGTAACCATAATTCACCATATTGCAACTCCGGATTCTCCTTACCATAGACGAAAGTTAAATCTGCAGGATTGGATTCTAATTCAAGAACATCGCTAAAGCTGACATTGCTAGATAAAGAGGGAAAAACAACCTCATTAGCATTAGAGGAAGTACTGATAACTAAAAAAATAGCGAGAGAAAATAGACGAATCATTGAGTTGGATATTCCGAAATTGAGTGGCCTACAAATACTACACAATTGTCATTTTTATAACTATGTAATAAGTGGGAGAAAGTGGGAATATAGTATCTTTTAAAGCTGATTCCCAGCCTATGGATGAGCGAGCTAATCGAACCAATGGAATGAAAATTTTAATAGACCGTGCGACCGATTAATTAATTCAATGTGTTAAAAACATGAAATTAAAGTCTGTTATGAATCTGGTGCAAAATTTGCCTAATTTCAAATTATTTTGATCACCTTGTTTATGGAAGTTGTTCCGGATAAATGAAAAATAAAAAAAGTATTGAAAGAGAATATCTCGCAGTTTTTTTGTTATTTCAAATCTCACTTGATCGTCAAAATTAACTCGACCAGCAAGTAAATTTACTTATGAAAAAATATTCTATTTGTAACGGGTCAAATAGTCTTTCTATTAAGGAGAAAGACGCAGGTCGAGTTGTTTTTGATCCGTCGATTTTCTAACCACGCAGATCAGTAGCATTTATTTTAGCTTTTTTTGCCAGCAGAATAAGCAAAGCAACTTGCACTAATAGAGCTCCTATGATGATTAGGCTTGCACCAGTCAACCCGGCTATAAGGAATGCAATGATGCTGATTATTCCATTAAACAGTGCATAAGGTAGCTGTGTGCGGAAATGTTCCAACTGTGAACAGTTAGCGCCGATAGACGATAGAATCGTGGTTTCAGAAATGGGCGAACTGTGGTCCCCAAACAACCCTCCAGAGAGAACAGCACCCATACAAACATGCAGCGGAGCCCCAATGATTATTGCTGTGGGAATCACGAGAGGGAACATAATAGCGAAAGTGCCCCAGGAGGAGCCGGTAGCAAAACTAATAATTGCCGAGAGTACAAACACAATTGCCGGTAATAGCCAGAAAGGCAGTGAAGCCTGCGCTACTGCTGCTATATAGCTTGCAGCTCCTAACTCTCTGCCTACGTCAGAAAGCGCCCATGCTAGTAGCAATGTCACTGCCACCAAAGTCATTCCCGCCATACCCTTTAGGTAGATATCTATGCTTTGTAAAATGGGCCTAACTTTTAACGCAGCCATAAGTATGATGAGTAAAGTGGCTGCAGAAAAATAGGCAGTTGATAGACCGGCACGGAAAGCAGAACCGGAAACTTGCTGAGTAGGGAAACCCTGGGGTACTAGAATGATACATAGCACGATTGCGAGCAAGCACAGAGGCGCCCATACCAATATGGGTTTGGCATTGGGATGTGCAAAAGCTGTGGCTGCATTTTCTTTTTGTTCAGAGCTCATAAACGTAGCAGCGTTGCTATCTTCTTTTAGTGCAGCCGCTTCCGCTTCCGCCATTGGGCCAAAGTCCAAGCGTAATAGAGCCAAGAGCGGCACCAGAAAAAGAGCTAACCAGGCGTAGAATTGGAATGGTATCGTCCTAATGAACGCCGATAATTCATTTTCATCCATGTCTAGAGCTGCAAATTCCTGACTCATTAAACTCATGATGTAAACACCCCAACCAATAAATGGAATGAGTATAGCTACAGGTGAGGAAGTGGAATCGATGATATAGGCTAGTTTTTGTCGGGATATTTTTAGGCGATCAGTAAGCGGTCTAAATATTGGGCCAATAATTAACGGAGTGCCTAGATCGGAGAAAAAAATCGCTATCCCGCTAACCCATGCGGCCATTTGCGCCTGCACTTGGTTTTTTACCCAGCCATTTATCGATTTGGCGAAAGCCACACCGCCACCACTTCGTTCCACCAGCGCAACGAAACCACCTATAAATGCCAATAACACCAAAACGCCAGCATTATAGTTGTCAGTGAGCTCAGGGACAATATGATCAGTGACCATCAAGCTCAAGCCGGTAAGAGGGTTGAGGCCGTTCAACATAAGTACTCCAACAAACACACCACTGAACAAGCCAATAATCACGTTTCTTGTATAGAGTGACAGGCTTAAGGTAACAATAATGGGGATAAGAGATGTTGCGCTTGGCTCGACCATAGGTGAAGTTAATAGGGAAGGGGCTATTTTTGCAATTTAAACTTTGCTCAATTGAATAAGGTTATATGATGAGGGCTCGAGTCACTTTCCAGTGATTGCAATGCAAAGGGGTCAGAGGGTTGTTAGAGAGGACAGACTACGTCTTTAAATCACACGCGGCCTCCCATGCAATAGACCAAGTGTATAGTTTCTTTAGCGTAATTGCAGTGAGGGCTGACGAATGAATTCAGGCCTAAATATTTATGAATTAAACAATCCTGAAATAGTGCCAGTACTGTCGCCCAATACATCTCGTTGCACACCAAAATTTTGCAACATTGTTAATTGCAAATTACTGATTGGTGTTTCTTCCGTGACACGAATATGGCGGCCACCCTGCAAAGTTCCAGATCCACCACCTGCTAGAAGCACCGGCAAATCTGTGTGTAGGTGTTTGTTGCCATCACTAATGCCACAGCCATATAGCATAACTATGTTCTCCAATAGGCTCTGCTCGCCGTCTTGAGTATTACTCAATTTATCCATGAAATAGGCAAGCTGTTCGACATGATGACGATTTACTTGCGCAAGCTTCTCCATTTGCCGCGGATTGTCTTGGTGGTGAGAGAGTCCATGATGGGGGTCAGGAATCCCTAATTCAGGATAGCTTCGCGGCGACACTTCACGAGACATCATGAAAGTAATGACTCGAGTGATATCAGTTTGAAAGGCCATTAGCTGCAAATCGAACATGATGCGTGCATGTTCGGCAAAAGTATCTGGGATGCCTCCAGCAGGCCGTTCCATTTGAGGCAATTCAATATTGCTGTGCTCAGCAATCTCAATTCTGCGTTCAGCATCACGAATTGCATCAAGGTACTGATCAATTTTTTGTCGATCATGTTGAGGTAATGTTTTTTGTAGCCGAGCTACTTCTGTAAGCAATGAATCCAAAATGCTTCGTTCCTCAAATAGCCGCGCTTCTTTGGCCGCCAGACTGTTATCGTTCGAATCGCCAAACAGTCTTTCAAATACAGCTCTTGGCTGATTCTCCATCGGTAACGGTGTGGTCTCGTTTCGCCAGCTTAGAGTATTGGCATAGGCACAGCTCCAACCTGCTTCGCACGCCCCGATTAATTCATTGGGATCCAAGGCAACTTCCAATGAGCGCATTTGAGTGGTATCACCAATATGATTGGCAGCCATTTGGTCCATGGATTCTCCACAGAAGATATCTGCACCTTCTGTCTTCTTCGGATGGGCGCCAGTAAGATAAGCTGCAGATGCTCGCACATGATCGCCAGTTCCTTCGCCTGGTTGGGGCATGGCCGGTTTGCAGGCAAAACCTGAGAGTACAGAAACCTTTTCTTTAAAGGGTTCAAGGGGTTCAAGAGACGCCGGAAATGTGAAATTTCCCCCAGCAGCTCTTGGAGTCCACTTGTCCATGATGACGCCATTAGGTACATAGCCCACAAAAAGGCGTTGAGCGGGTCTCTGGATTTCGGCAGCTCGTGCCATAGCAGGGGCCATGCTCTCTAATAGTGGCAAGGCCAGGACTGCTCCAACTCCTCTGAGGAATGTTCGTCTCGGTAGTGCCTTCTTGGTAATAATCATCACGATTCTCTCTTTCAATAGGTTTTCAATAGAGCCTACTATATTAAAAGGTTTTAATTTCCCGCTTTAACTTTAATTTCCCGGGTCTAATGAATAGGGTCGTTAATCTAAAGAGCATTACGCATTTGAAACGGCGTACTGTTAATAATGCCAGTTATTAGAGCTGCCCAACTGTAATCTTCATCTGCTGATTCCCGCACTATTCTTCGAATAGACGGAGCATCATAATACTCTACCCCTCGGCCCAAAGCGTAAGTTAACAATTTCTGCGCGACAGTTGTAGTGAACACCTCTGGAGAACTAACAAGGGCATTCCTTAAAGTTACCGGCCCATCTACAGGTATTCCGTTGGCTAGCATACCGCCGGCATCGATGGGTCCTCCGGCCGCATTAATGCTGCGCCAGCGTCCTATCCCATCGAAATTTTCCAGCGCGAAACCGAGCGGATCCATAACCTGATGGCAGCTGGCACACACAGGATTGCTTCGGTGCAGTTCCATTCGCGCACGCACAGATAAGGGGGCGGTATTCTTGTCTTCATTCTCTGAAAGTGCAGGTATATCAGGTGGCGGTGGCGGTGGCGGTGTGCCATAAACGTTTTCAAGCAGCCATTTTCCTCGCACTACAGGAGAAGTTCGATGAGCATAGGAAGTCACTGTTAAAATGCTGGCCTTACCCAATAAGCCCATCCGTGATTCATCATTTAAGTCGACACGGCGGAAATGAGTCCCGTATATTCCATCAATGTCATAATGCTTAGCTAGACGCTGGTTAAGAAATGTGTAATCCGCAGTTAACAATTCAGTAACACTCTTATTTTCTCGGAACTGGCTTTGCAGAAATAGTTTAGTTTCCTCTTGCATTGCTTGACGAAGATTAAGATCGAAATCATCAAATTCAATCGGGTCAGGTGACACTAATTGAATATTACGCAAATGCAACCATTGTTCAGTAAAGTTAGTTATAAGAGCGTCGGATTTCGAATCAGCCAACATGCGTGCTATCTGTCCTTTGAGTGTGGCTGGAAGTCTCAGCTGACCAGATTCCGCTAAATCCAGCAATTGTTCGTCTGGAATGCTGCTCCATAAAAAGAAGGAAAGGCGAGACGCTAATTCAAGATCAGATATCTGATAGCTGTCATCTGAAGGTGTTTTTTCTGACTCATCAAGCTGGCGAAATAAAAATTTAGGGCTTACCAATATCCGCCGGATAGCCATTTCGATTCCAGCATCGAAATCCTGATCTTGCCTGCCAGCTCTATAAGCCCCAAGTAAAGTTTGAATTTCTAAATCAGAAAGTGTTTGCCGGTAAGCGAGCCTGCCGATGTTATCAATAATTTGTGTGGCGCAGAGTTCTTCGTCTTGAGTTTCCGCGCTCTGTGGTCGACAGGCAAATATTTTTCTTCTCGTTGCGGTATCGCCACGCTTTAATTCGCCATAAGGGCCACGTAATTCGATCCTGGCTATACCTGTTTTTTCAGCCCGGTCGCCGGCATATTCGTAACTTGTAATGGCATACTGAGGCCGCCGCATACCTTCGGCCAACGAGCTATCGCCGATAAAATTAACGCCGATAGTTGACGGGCCTGCCTTGGCGAAAAAACGCACCTCCACACCTTCTACATTGGGACCATTTCCAGATTCTTCTCCGATTGGTCTACCGACACTTATCTGTTGAACGCGTTTGCCGTTGACACGAAGTTCTAGCTCGTTCGGTTCGTGTAGTCCTCTTATTAAACCATTGTAAGTGCGCAGGAAAAAGATTCTTACAACGTACTCACCATCCACCGGAAAATAATGTCGTACGGAATGACCACCACGAGAGCTGAACGGAAGATCTTCACTCACTCTAACGCTCTGCCTTAGCAATTTATCTACTTCAAATATTTCTGTCGCTGGCCCGATCTCAGGATCTCCGACCGCCAGTTGGCTAATCTTTCTTGCAGCAGCCAAATAACGTTCGGTTAACATTGGGGACACACTAAGCACATCGGCAATATTATCAAAACCATAGCCGGAATCATCTGGAGGCAATAGAGCGCTCGAGTCATAGTCTAGGTCGAGAATGTCCCGAATAGCATTGCTGTATTCAGTGCGGTTTAATCGATGGAAAGTAGCTACTCTGCCGGGGTTTGGGCTTTCTGCTCCGGCAGCATCAATAGCATTTTCTAAGAAAGCGATGAATCCTTCATAGACGGTTTCGTCAGGCCGAGGCATTTCTAATGGAGGCATGGCTCGTGTATGCAGTTTTCGAATAACCTTTTCCCAAGTTTCGGCTTCTGCAGAAATTGAATCAAGGCTTAATTGAGGCAATATTAAGCCTGCGCTTGGCAATTGCTCGCTATGACAGACCACACAATATCTATTCAGCATTTGCTGATATTGACCAGCTTGAGCGATGCGCGTCTGAGCGACATTTGGTTCAGAAAAGGGAGTAAACACGAGTACCATAAACGATAGTAAACTACCGAAAAATACGAGTGCTTGCTTGCGAGCTAGTGAAATACGAAATCCCATATTATCGCTCATTCAATGACTAAATTGAGAGGTTACTTGCGGAAATGAGCTTCACGCAACACTTCCTTTTATTTGAACCTTTCGTTCAATAGAATATAGTCATTAGTCTCTTGTATGTCAAAAGCGGGAATGATAGTGTTTCTGGGATGCACAGCCCAATAGCGGGAAGTCGTTGTTAGACTAATCTGTTGAAATAAATAATAGTAATCGATACTACAGACCGGATTCTGAAGCCGTGATTCTTCCTCTTCCACGTAAATTAACCAATTGTTACATTACCTGCCTGCTACTGAGCCTGAGCTTGGGGGTTAGTGGGCAGACTCCACTTATTGAAGCTACCAAGATTCAAAACAAGAACGTAGTGACTGAATTATTGGAGCAAGGAGCTGATGTTTCTGAGCCTCAGGGAGATGGAGGCACTGCGCTGCATTGGTCGGTATATCGTAACGACATAGATTTAACCGAACTGTTGCTTCGGCACGGAGCCGAAGTCAATGCCACTGATGATCATGGCGTCACTGCCCTCTCTTTGGCTAGTCTGAATAACAATCCCCAACTGCTTAGGGTTTTGTTGAAACAGGGAGCAGACGTGAACCTGGCTCGAATCAATGGTGATAGCCCTTTAATGATCGCCGCGAGTGTTGGTAATACCGAGGTTCTTGGACTGCTTGTTGAAGCTGGAGCGAATGTCAATGCCAGAGAAGGCTCGAAGGGGCATACGGCTTTAATGTTCGCCGTAGCTGAAAACCATATAGAAGCAGTGAGGTTCTTGGTAGCGAAAGGGGCGGCTACTTTCGCTCGTTCGATTAACGATTACACGCCCCTGCTTTTTGCCGCGCAACAGGGAAACATCGAGATTGGGAAATATCTGTTAGACAACGGTGCTGATGTGAATGAATCAGCTCCTGATGGTATTTCAGGCAATACCAATGCCCGGTGGAATTTGATTCCAGATACTGAAGCTAGTGCTCTACTGGTGGCCATTGACAGTGGCAATGAAGAAATGGCTTTGATGTTACTCCATGAAGGGGCAGACCCAAATCTAGATGGCGCTGGACGCACAGCATTGCATTCAGCAGTTCAACATCAGATGCCTACTTTGGTAAAAGCGCTCCTTGATAATGGTGCCGATCCAAACGCCCGCTTAACACGGAACATGCCAGTTCTCTCAAGGGTCATTTTGATCGACAATGGAATGTCAGTATACAAACTCGGGGCCACAGCTTTCTTCCTTGCCGCAAGCTTCGGGGACCTGGAAATTATGAATATACTAGTGGCAGGGGGCGCCGACCCGCAGCTGACCTCAAATGATGGCACGACTGCATTGATGGTTGCCGCCGGTGTCGATTTTGTTGAAGGGCAGGATAAATACAATCGCCGTTGGTTCGATGACAACATTGTTGAATTACAAGAATCAGCGATGGTAGCGGTGGCAAGATGCTTGGAGTTGGGGCTAGATATTAATGCTCGAAATAATAAGAACCAGACAGCCTTGCATGGTGCAGTTTACCTGGCTGGCAATCAGTTTATCTCGTACATAATTGAAAATGGGGCAGAGATAAATGCCATCAATGATCGAGGCCAAACCGCTTACATGATTGCCGATAAAGGCGAATATCGAGCGGGCGCAACAATGTCTCTTCCTGCGGTTGCACGACATCTTGAGCAGCTTGGTGCCAATACCACTCTCGGTGAAGATTTAGGGCGATACTATGAAAGAGACGCTAAGGAAGCACTCGAAGCAAGCAGAAATTAGAACCACGTTGTCCGATAGATTCCGAAAAAGACGATAGTTCCGTTATGCCCAGCTTGATGAAGATAAAGAACATGATTCCGTTATCATCTCCCATATTAACGCTTACGGTAAGAAGGGGTTGGTAAAAGATCAGTCAATCAGGGATGAAAATCCCTCAGGTGGCTTCCTGTGTTCAGTAAGTTGCTCATATCCATAGGCTATTTCGATTAATACGCCCTCAGCGTAAGGACGTCCTACCACTTGAATTCCGGCCGGTAACCTGTTTTGCCAGAAACCCATTGGAATTGTAACGGCAGGTAAACCCGCAGCCGGCACTAATAACTGACTATTGTCCCCTAAGTATTCTTCGTTGGCATTATCAATATGTGCCGGCGGATTCGACCAAGTAGGATAGATGAGTGCATCTAGGTTGGCAGCATCCATGGCTCTTACTGTATTTTCAAGAAGCTGGTTACGCAGTGGATGGTTGGGCCAAATAAGGCAGGGTTCTTGTCTTTCATCTGGCGCAATTTCTAGCGGGAACTGGGAAAAAAATTCGAGAGCTCCTTTTGATTCTATTGCAAACTCACTTGACTCAAGAACCGAAGCCACATCTTGTAGTGGTGGATTATCTAAAGCATCTAAATATTGCTTAAGATCGTAACGGAAACTAGCGCAAGACTGTATTTCATTATTGAGAGAGTCGAAGTCTTTAATTACTACGGAATCTATTATCGTCCCCCCAGCAGAACGAATATCATCAAGGGCATTAAAGAAGAGCCGCTTGATTTCCCGATCTGCAGTATCGTGATCAACTAGCCGTCTTAACACTCCAATACGTTTACCTTTCAAGCCATCTCGTTTCAGGAAGCTACGATAATCTACTTCTCTTTTATTGGGAATACTCAAGCTATCGTTCGGATCATAGCCGGCAACGACATTAAATAGTTTTACACCATCTTCTACTGTTCTAGCCATCGGGCCAGCGATGTCTCTATCAAAGATTAAAGGAATCACTCCATCTCGACTAGTTAAGCCTATCGTAGAGCGAATACCAAATAATGCTAGATGTGAAGAGGGGCCTCGGATGGAATTCCCGGTATCACTGCCCATACCTGCGACTGCAAAGTTGGCAGCTACAGCCGAAGCTGTCCCGCCTGAAGACCCTGCGGGTACGAAGTTAATATCATAGGCATTTGCAGTGCGGCCGAATGACGATGAAACAGTTTCTCGGGGGCTAAAAGCCCATTCGGCCATGTTAGTTTTCGCTATTATTATTGCTCCCGCGTCACGTAGCTTGCGAACCATAAACGCATCATCGGGCGGATAGCTTTCCTTCAGTGTAATAGAGCCTCCGGACGTGACCATATCATGGGTGTCGAAATTATCTTTGACTACAATGGGCGTGCAGAATAATTCCGGTAGAGGGGCTTTAGAAACTAGAGCGTAGTCAACCTCTTCTGCTTTCGATAACGCCTCTGGATTAATTACAGTGATAGCGTTAACTCCTCTCGGTTTATCATAGCTCTCAATACGCTGTAAGTAGATTGATACCACATCAAGGCAGGAGATTTCTCTTGCGATTACCGCACGTTGAATTTTACTTATAGTGGTTTCCACAAGATCCAATTTTTGAGAGTTCCAGTTACAGGAAATGATTCCTAGGCTTATCATTATAACTAGCAAGATTTTGTGAAAATGATTCGGGGATTCTGTCTCCATTTTAGTTAGTGACACTTTTAGCTCTCCGATTTGTATTTCAAAGGGTAATTAAGCAACAAAGTTTAGCTTTGTTGCTTAAAAAATAGTTTATAGATTGTTTATAGAGAAGAAAGAAGTTGCTTACAAATTATCAGTATATATCAGATACGCTTTTCCCCGATGACGGTTACCTTCTTGAAGAAAAATGATTAGCAAAGCCAAATGACTGCGTTCCTAACTCTCAGGGGCATGTGCATTACACGCAATGCAGGGCTCTCTAGTCGGCACCCCAGGGGTATACTCGTTTTTATCCAAGTAGGTTCCATCTCACCCCTTTGCGTACTAGTACACTCAAACTATTTGATATAATTTCCGTACTTTAAAAAAGGATTGATAACCAAAAATACCTATTGGGGAGATTAATATGAACTGGGAAGCAATTGGTGCTATCGGTGATTTTGTTGGTGCATTGGCAGTTATCATTACACTCGCGTATTTAGCTGTTCAGGTGCGTCATGCTAAGGATGCTGCAGCAGATACTAATAGACTTGAAAGGTCCAAAGGTGTTCGTGACATGATGCTGGCGACTGCTTTAGACAGAAATTTTGTAGAAACTCTAACAAAGGGCCTCAAGTTATCAGGCTATTATGAAAAAATTGGTGCCGAGCTGAGTATGTCAATGGATGAAGCGGCAAGGTTTGACTGGGCTATGCTTTACTGGTTTTGGCTGCATTGGGGCCAATATGCGTCCACAACTAAGGCTTCTGATATTGAAGAGTTAAGAAACCTTATCAGTCAGTTTTACTCTAATCCTGGGGTTCGCCTTTGTTGGGAGAACAGCCCATGGGCAAAACCCGTTTTAGAAAAAGATTTCGTGAATTTCGTAGACGAAATTCTTATTGAATTAGAAAACAGATAAAAAGTTAGTTTTTAGTAACCCCAGGATTTATTCAACACTTTTTTGAATTTGTGTTGCTTCATTTATGAGGTATAAGTTAAAGCACTTAAATAGTTTGCTATAATTTAAGCATACAGGAAGTTTTAGTGATCGGAGTTATAAATGCCTACGCTAGTTAACAAGCAGACATATTTAGAATCAGGACAACAATCCGAAACGAAAGGATTTTCTGGAGTCTCATACATCGATGCGCTTCTCAATAAGGGGGCTGATGGGGGAAGGGGAGATAGTGGCGGTCCGATCAAATGGGCTAGCCATCGTTGCTGCTGATCATAGCTTAAATACTACCGCTATTGATTTAGTTGGGCTCTCATCAACAGGCGTAGAGTATATACTTTAGTTAGCGAGTAGCTCTGGAACCCATTCCCGCACTTAGCCAGAATGGTTCCATAACGGGTGTATACGTATTATTCTGCCAAGATAACTATGAATATAAGGGAGCGCTCATATGAGTTCATCGATCACAGGTC
>Ga0302127_10000936_pt1 | contig 16914 bp, 15 predicted proteins | sample CB4_SCM_MG_FD_204452 | JGI IMG/M metagenome (GOLD analysis project Ga0302127, IMG submission 204452) | Marine microbial communities from Western Arctic Ocean, Canada - CB4_SCM | ecosystem: Environmental > Aquatic > Marine > Oceanic | place: Canada: Western Arctic Ocean | collected 2017-09-24
CGCGGATGTAAGCCCTGCCCACCCCAATTTGCCGAAGATAGTAGAGGCGTCTCGATCTGCGACCAATCCGGCAGGCGACTACTCCAATACTCATCCGTAGCTAGTGGGTTTTCCCGACAATCCTGATAAAAATCGCTCCGATTGGCTCCAAGTTCCTCAGGAGATAATGTTCCAGGTCCGGAAACCAAATCTCCATTTATACGGCTACGATAGCCCTCTTTGCCTACACCGTTTTGAACCGTCACCACCTGGTTTGGAAACCAAGCTCTACCGAACGTACATAAGATGCCGCCATGATGAGAAAGATCGCGGTAGTAGTCGGCCGCACCTTCCCAAGTACAGATTGCGGCAAGATACTTGGGCTTCAGCGCTGCGACTTGCCACTGATTCATCGCGTAATAAGAGATACCATTCAACCCAACTTTACCGTTTGACCACGACTGAACCCCTGCCCATTCAATGCATTGGGCAAAGTCCTTCGCCTCTTGCGCCGACCAAATATCCAAAAAGCCAGGAGAACGACCGGCACCTCGCGAGTCGATACGTACAATCGCATAATCATCTGGAACCCAGCGCTCTGGATCGGCAACTTCCCAATTCTGATATTTGTTGGTTGAACCTGAGGGAATATCTGGATGATTCACGCACATTCGCTCCCACTGATCGGTATAAAGGTCCTCAAAATGGAGATACTTTCCATAGGGACCATAGGTCATTATTACGCCGTACTGTCCTTCCTTGATCGGTCGATAAACATCGCAGCGCAAAACAACGCCATCACTCATTTCTATCGGAACATCCCAGTCGATACACATCCCATCACGAATTTCAGATTTATACCCGCTCATGACCAGTTTCCCTTTGGACTCGAGTTTTTGTTTTCAGCTTAGATCCAGAAACCCGCCAATTTTTTCAAATAGCTGATCGGGATCCTGGATTTGCGGACAATGTCCGACACCAATAAGTTCTTCATATAGAGAATTGGCGATTCCATGAGCTAACTCTCGGCTCAAAGATGGAGGCGTCGTTTTATCTTCACTACCAACAACAACCAGCACGTTCGTAGAAATTTGAACAAGATTAGGGCGATAGTCTAGCGCGGCAAGCGCAAGGCATGTATCAGCAAATGCATCCGGATCGACGGTTAAAAGGCGACGCTTCCTCTCATCAATAACATCACCATGAGACACAGCATAAGAGGGTGGAAACATACGCGCGACCGCAATATCCAAAATAGACTGCATACCTCCCGCACGTACCTTTTGTGACATACCGTGCAATGGCACTTTTGCCTCTTTAGGGAAGGTCGCTCCAGCATCTGCCACCACCAGTCGGTTAAACAGCTCACCATGTCGTATTGCCAGCCCAACTGAAACAAACCCTCCCGCACCATTGGCAAAAACATCACAAGATGCCGGTAACCTGAGTTTCTGAATTGCTCTTGCCGTCCAATCGGCAAGCTCATCGACTGATTTACAGCCCGGAGCTGAATTACCAAAGCCTGGGAACGACAGTCGGGTTACCCGCCGCTGCTTCGCAAGGCGTGGCAAAATGGTGTCATAAACGCTGACATCTCCGAGCAAAGTGTGGAGCAGCAGCAAATCCGAACCACAGCCCTCCTGAAAATACTCGACATTGCGGCCGTTTACATCGATCAATGCCATGATTGAACCCTATTTAAACTACGTTTTCACCGGCAACTATCAACGCGCACAACCGCTCCGGAGAAACAGGGTATCGCTCAATTACAACGCCGAACGGCTCAAGTGCATTCTCAATAGCTGCGACAACAGCAGCGGTCGCCGGAATAGCCCCGCCTTCGCCCGCACCCTTGATGCCAAGTTCATTGAGAGGGGACGGCGTTTCCTGATGAACAATGTTTACTTCCGGCATTTCACTGGAAAGAGGCAAGAGATACTCGCTATAATTGGTCGTCAACGGCTGCCCAGATGGATCATAAATCATCTCTTCAAAAAGTGCGTTTCCTATGCCGTGAACCACCCCACCAACAATCTGGCCATCAACTATCATCGGATTAATCATATTGCCACAATCATGGGCAACAGAATATCTTAATACCCTCACTTCACCTGTCCCGATATCAACTTCAACCTCGGCAATATTTGTGCCATTAGCATATGGCTGTCCCTTGGCAGTCGCATATGAAGTCGCCTCGAGTGAGGCATTAAAACTCAACGGTACGGAGCCTCCAGCCATAGGAGCAAGCCGTGTGGCTAGATCGCCAAGTGAGATGAACACATTGTGATCGCCCTTACCCCGCACCGCGCCATCGGAAAGTTCAAGCTCCTCTTGCGGCTGATCTAGCACCTCAGACGCAAGCGCAAGCGCAGTCGTTCCAACCTGAGTTGCAGCCAGATGCACCGAGGATCCAACCGTGACAGCAATACGGCTGCCAATCGCACCAACACCTTGTGCAAACCGCCCTGTATCACCGGTCTGAACCCGAACATCTTCAAAGGTTACGCCAAGTGCATCGGCAGCAATCTGTTTAATCACCGTCTTGTGCCCCTGCCCCTGGCTCGCTGCGCCGGTCTCAACCATGACCTTGCCTGATGAATCAACCCTGACCGTCGCACCTTCGTAAGGACCTATACCAGTATCTTCTACACAAGCAGCAACACCGATGCCCAAATAACGCCCATCCTTACGAGCAGCATCCTGACGTGTCACAAAATTCTTGTAGTCGGCAAGATTGACCGCCTTGTCTAGACACCCATGATAGTCACCACTGTCATAGACAACAGGCTTTCCGACTCGATTAAGCGCACCAGTTTCATATGGAAAAGCATCTTTTCGAACGAGGTTAATAGCCCTTACTTCCACTGGATCAAGACCAAGAGACCGTGAAACGGCCTGCATAACACGCTCCATTGCATAGGCGGCGTTTGGCCGTCCTGCCCCGCGCACCGGAGAATTAGGTGTTGTATTAGTGAACACCGCCTCAAGCGTGACATCAATATTTCTGATTGAATATGGACCTGGCAAGGGTCCAAGCGTCGTCATTGGCAAAAGTAGCCCATAGGGTACGAATGCACCATTGTCGTGTATGATAGTACCGCGTACGCCAAGCACTTTTCCTATTTTATCAACCGCCGCTTCAAGATTCCAAAACTGATCCCGCTGGGTCTGGGTTGCAGTAAAATGTTCGCGCCGGTCTTCAATCCACTTTATTGGTCGCGACAGCATCCTTGAGGCAATGCACACAACCACTTCTTCAGGATAAACACTGGCTTTAGGACCAAAACCGCCACCAACATCTGGTGCAATCACCCTCAGTGAGGATTCAGGTATATCTAGATGTTGGGCGACAAGCCGACGCACCAGATAAGGACACTGGGTAGCGCTCCACAGAGTTATTTCACCGCACGATGGATCATCCTCGGCAATGACACCGCGCGTCTCCATGGCATGACAACCACCTCGATGATGATGATCTGAAATAGAAACAACATGCGCGGCGTTAGCAAATGCCACATCCACATCACCAAACTTCGCCTTCAAGGTTGCTACGATATTATCTGGCGCTGAGCAATGCGCCAACGGCGCACCCTCTTTATAGGCGACCTGGCAATCAATCACAGCATCAAGAACCTGATAGTTAACCGCTATAAGGGCGGCTGCATCCTCGGCCAAATGGCGACTTTCTGCAATCACCACAGCAACTGTCTGACCTACATAATTCACCTCATTAGCAGCCAAAATATGACAGCAAATTCCTTGCTTAAGTACTGGCGAAGGATAAGGCTGCGCCATCCGCTTGTCTTTCAAGACATCAGGTAAATTATCATTGGTAATGATAGCAACAACGCCTGGTACTGCCTGAGCTAAAGTTGCATCAATACCAAGGATTAACGCATGAGCATGTTCCGCGCGCACAAAAGCGGCATGCAGAAGTCCCGGACGTGTGATGTCATCGACATAATTTCCTTGGCCTGTCAGGAGAGTTTTATCCTCTGCTCTAAGGATTGAGGCTCCGAAATAGCGTACGCCCATCAGCCCGTCTCCCCACGCATGACTTCGGCCGCTGAAAGAGCTGATTTAACAATTGCCTGATAACCCGTGCATCGACAGATATTACCAGAAAGCGCTTCTCGGATATTGGCTTCGTCTGCACTCGGATTATCTTGCAGATAGGCCACTAGAGACATGATCATGCCAGGTGTACAAAAGCCGCATTGGAGCCCATGATGTTCGTGAAAAGCCAACTGCAAGGGATGAAGCGTGCCATCTGGCAATGCCATTCCTTCAATCGTCGTGATTTCGGCGCCATCAGCCTGAACCGCCAGCATCAGACAGGAACGCACCGCCTCACCATTAAAAATCAAGGTACAAGCCCCACAAACTCCATGCTCACAACCAAGATGAGTTCCTGTTAGATTGAGTTCCAGCCGCAACATATCACCAAGATGCATACGCGGCTCCACCTCAAGAGAATGCGAAATACCATTAACTTTGATGGTAATGGATTTCTTCTCGCTCATGCCTGGCCTCCGGATTTTGTCCGCTCCACCGCTTTTTTGAGCACCCTCCTGCAAAGAACACGAACGAGTCTCTTACGATAAGCGCCCGAAACGTAAGCATCATCCATCGTATCCATGTTCCCGGCAAGATCACCTGCGAACTCAAATATTTCCTCATTCGCTAAATGACCGATAATTGAGGTTTCCACATTGCCAAGACGATGGACAATCTGATCAGCTCCGCCAATGCTTAATGAGCATTTTGTGATTATTCCCGAAGAATCAAGGTTTATCAGGCACGCGGCAGCGACAATCGCAAAATCTCCATGGCGGCGAGCAAATTCAACAAAGCTGTATCCAGGAGGATCAGACCACAGTGGGAACGAAATCTTAGTTGCTATTTCATCTGGCCTAACACTCGGCATCATATAAGCCAAAGGCCACTGCGGAAACGCAATAACGCGCTCGCCCCCAGGCCCCTGTACGCTGATCTCTGCGTCATAAAGAGCGGCAACAACCGCAAGTTCAGCCGATGGATCTAGATGACATAGACTTCCACCAATCGTACCGCGACTCCTGGTTTGAAAGTGACCGACACACCTCAATGCCTCGGCCATCACCGGAAGGTCTCGGGCTATTACTTTTGAACGGAGTAGTTCTGCCTGACGAACCATAGCTCCAATCGTTACCGAGGAAACATCGGCACTCATCTGCGTCAACCCGGCAATGCCATTCACATCAATCACATGAGCAGGCTGGACGAAACGCATATTCATCATCGGCACCAGAGATTGTCCCCCCGCCAGGAGCTTAGCGTCTTCTAGCCTGCCCAGAAGAGCAATGGCCTCATTAAGATTTTTCGGTTTATGATAATCAAACTGTGCGGACTTCATCGCTTAAGATTCCTGGCGGAAAAACCGGACGATCATCTTACGCAGGGCACGAAACAAAACTCTAAAACCTGAAATTTCTGCCGGCTTAAATGTACTCTGAGTAACAACTGTTTCCGAAAAAAACCCAGCAGTCGATTCCGAAATGGGCTCTTCCACAGCGACAACATTTCCGCTGCTAAAATTCCAGTGGTTACCAGAGCCGGCTAAATTAACTTGACCTAGCTTCGCTTCCAGATTTTTAGTAAATTCTAAAATGATTTGGTTTGCCACTTCATTGATCAATCCACTCGCCCGGCCATACTGGGCAATCTGCCCAGACAAAGTGATATCTGACAACACATAAACTCGAGTTCCCACATCGTTAGGTGATAGTTTGAAGATGATTTTTGCGCCCGCCCTCCCCCGACCTTTTTCATCGGCGCCGTCGGCCTCCATCTGAACAGTATTTAACTGCCTATCGATGTCAACAATGCGTGCTTTACCACTAAATTTAAGTGCCACTGGCCCAAGACGCACCCGGGCCACCCCTTTATACAACCTATCGCCGCAATCTTCGGTCAATGTCACACCTGGGATGCAGGGTGCTATCATCGGAACATCAGTGAGGACTACCAAGGCATGTTCAATGCTAACCTGAATATCAAAACTAGTCTCAATGTTCATGGTGCATAACCTACTGGAAGGAACATCCCACTCACCCGACATCTTTGTTTGTTCATTGGAATATGATTGGCTTATAAATAATGATTAGAACCCAAACAATAGACCGTAATAACCAGATGAGAATCATTGAACAAGTGTGATATTGCTTTTGGGCGATTACAGGCAGTCTGCAAAATATAATTTTATGGTTTAACGAGACGCCCGCTTATGAGGCAACTGGTTTCGTATTCGCGCTATCTAGTTCGCTTATTAGCTAGAAAAAGTAATTGAGCCCATTTTATATCTAAATCGCACACAGCTGCCACCTACAGACTACCGTCAGCTAAAAAGATTTCAAGTAAGATATGCTGAGTGCCAACCGCTATGCACTCAAGAAACATGTAACTGACAATAAGGGCGGTCATTATGTCCAAGAAATGTCGGTTGGCAAACCTTAGCTATTGGTAGCAAATAAACTACACGGCAAGACAGCTGCATGGTCTTCCAGTAGGAATCTTATTGACCAATCTAGATAGGAACAGCCCCAGATCAAATCACCACCACTTTGTCACCCCGTTGCACACGCTCGTAAAGATATTCGACATCGGAATTAAGCATACGAATGCAACCGCTAGACATGGCCTGACCAATGGTACTTGGCTGGTTTGTACCATGAATTCGGTAAAGGGTATCCGCACCGTCGCGATAAAGATACATCGCTCGCGCTCCAAGTGGATTTTCAACCCCACCCGGCATTTGAAGGGGAAGCCAAGGCTCACGCTCACGCATTTCTGGCGGAGGAGTCCAGAGTGGCCATTCACGCTTAGCACCAATATAGGCTACGCCCTTCCACGAAAAACCCTGCCGTCCGACCCCAACACCATAGCGGGTCGCAGTTCCACCCTCCTCGACATGATAAAGGTAGCGTTTGGCGGTATCGATCACGATCGTGCCGGGCTTATATTCTGTTTCATAACTGACCGACTGACGGTAAAATTGCGCAGAAATCGCTGAGCCGGGTCCAAGCAAAGGAACACGAACTTTTTGATCTGCTTGCACGCGTGACTTTTTTACCGCAACCCAAGCACCACGTCGTGCAGCCCGAGCAACACCGGTCAACGTGGCAGAAGGCGGAGTCGCTTCAACCACTTGAGTGTCTTGTTCTTCAACTACTTGAGTGTCTTGTGCACGCGACTTTTTTAACGCAACCCAAGAGCCACGTCGTGCAGCCCGAGCAACACCGGTCAACGTGGCAGAAGGCGGAGTCGCTTCAACCACTTGAGTGTCTTGTGCTTCAACTACTTGAGTGTCTTGTGCTCGTGGCTTTTTCACCGCAACCCAAGAGCCACGTCGTGCAGCCCGAGCAACACCGGTTAACGTGGCAGAAGGCGGGCTCTCTTCAACCACTTGAGTGTCTTGTGCTTCAACTACTTGAGTGTCTTGTGCTCGTGGCTTTTTTACCGCAACCCAAGCGCCACGTCGTACAGACCGAGCAACTCCAGTCAACGTGGCAGAAGACGCACTCGCTTCAACTACTTGAGTGTCTTGTGCGCGCGCTGATAATGGCACGATACACCACAAAACTGCCGCTAATAAAATGAGTGCACCGGCTCTCACAACCCATCTCCAATTATCCAAACAAGACTAATCATACTCATCGGATTATTAATATCAATGTTGATATATGAGAGTACAATCTAATATGCCGCACGCCATTTGTTCTAGCTGCAATACCCAAGTTGTTTTTGCTGAACTCACCAAAGTCAGCTGGGGCGAACCCACCAATTAATAATTTATTGATCACAATCGCCCGACTCATAAACAGGTAATTGGTTTTGTGAGGGAGGATTCCACTCTATCCCGGGTTGCGCTTTAGCAGAAATGCCTGCACAGCTTCCTGCACAACTTCTCCATGCTGATTGATAACATAAAGTTCGCGCTTCATGACGCCACGATCTGGCTTAGATGTTTCTCGCTTTTCAGAGACCTTAATGCGCGCATGAACAGTATCTCCAATTTTCACAGGCTTGGTAAATTTTAAACTATCAAACCCAAGAAACGCAACCAATGTATCATCATAAAGATGCAGCTGGAATAGTAGGCCAGCAGCGATGGCATAGACCAACGGCCCATGAGCAATACGTGCACCGAATTGAGTCTGCCGACAGAATTCTTCGTTGATGTGCAAAGGATTGTAGTCGCCAGAAATTCCAGCAAAGTTAACTATATCAGCTTCAGTAACCGTTCGTGCCGGGCTCTCAAATTCCGCGCCTAACTCCCATTCTTCCCAGTAAAGTCCTCGCATCTATTTCTCCTGATATTATTTCACCACGCCGGTGTCACGCAGCCTAACAATCTGTGACTCATCCAGCCCGAGAAGCGTTTCAAGAACAAGATTTGTATGCTCACCAAGTTGAGGTGCCGGATTAGAAATCACGCCATCCATCCCAGACATCTTGATCGGGTTCCCGGGCAGACGAACCTTACCAGCATCGGGATGGTCATATTCGACGATCATATTGCGCTCAGCAACAGGTGGAGATGAAAATGCGCCGTCAAGATTATTTACTGGCGCAGCAGGAACTCCATTAGCATTGAATTTCTCCATCCAATTTTTAACAGTATCACCGGCAAGGATAGCTTCCAAAATTGGCACCAAATCATCACGGTTTTTAACCCGCTCTGGATTTGTAATAAAACGTGGATCATCCACCACATCACTAGCGCCAATTGCAGCACAGAACTTATGCCAGAACGCTTCTTGCCGGGTTGCAACCACTACATAGCCATCTTCGCATAAAAAGGCCTGCCAAGGCACTGAATACATATGCCCAGAGCCTGGCGGCTCTGGGAGTTCGCCCTTTGAAAGCCACATCGTACCAATATATATGAGGAGAGAAAGCATGCCGTCGAACATGGATAGTTCGATACGTCTTCCCTCACCTGAGCGCTCGCGGTCAAACAGTGCAGCCAGAATGGCTTTTGCTGAAAAAATTCCACCACAGAGATCCGCAATCGGAATACCCGTACGCACGGGCGGGCGGTCCTTCTCGCCGGTGATTGCCATATATCCAGCCATTGCCTGAATGATGATATCTAGCGCCGGGTAATCTTTATATTCACCGGTCTCACCATAGCCCGTGATGGAGCATTGGATCAGATCCGGTTTAATCTTGATCAGGGTATTATAATCGATCTTTAGCCGCTCCAACACGCCGGGCCTAAAATTATCAACCACCACATCGCTTTGTTTAACTAGATCGTAAAACAGCTGGCGACCCTCATCTGTTTTTAGATTGATGACGATGCTTTTCTTGTTACGATTAAGTGTGAGAAACAGAGCGCTTTCGCCATTCAGAGGAGCAACCGAAGGAATGCGGCCCAAATCACCTTCTGGTGTTTCGATCTTAATCACTTCCGCACCCAGATCAGAGAGCACCTGACCTCCATAGGTGCCGGCGATAATCTGACCAAGTTCTAAAATTCTAACCCGTTCCAGAGGAAAACTCATGTTGTGCGCCCTAAAGCCCGAGTGATTTTGCTATGATATTACGTTGGATTTCCGACGAGCCCGCACCGATAACTGCAAGTCGTGAATCGCGAAAAAAACGCTGTAGCGGATATTCCATGCAATACCCGTAACCGCCAAAAATCTGCAAAGCCATGTCTGATATTGCCTTATAGGCTTCGCTAGTATGCAACTTCAAAATCGCCGCATCATGTCGCGTCGCCTGCCCCTCATCCACAGCCCAAGCAAACCGGTAAAACAGAAGCCTAGATATATCGAGCATCACCTTCATATCGGCCAACTTATGGCTAATAGCCTGAAATTTACCAATCGGCCGGCCAAACTGCTCACGCGTCTTGGCATAATCTAGCGCTAACTCAAATGCAGCTGTTGCCGCCCCTGTACGTGCTGCTGACAGACACAACCGTTCGTACCACAAGCACGAATCTGCTGTCTTCCAGCCCTGATCGACCTCACCGACCATCATGTCAGCTGGAACTTCAACATTATTATAAAAAACCTGTGTCGTGCCGATCGCTCGATGACCTAGAGTATCTATTTTTTGAACCTCAATTCCGGGCAACTTAGTGTCGACGAGGAACAGAGTGATCCCATCTTGCTTTTTATCGCGCTTCGACGTCCGGGTAACAAGTAGACAATAATTGGCAATATCCATTCCCGAAGTGAAGATTTTCTGGCCGTTGATGACGTAACTGTCATTACTGCTGGCATCAGCCCTTGTGACAAGCGAGGCAGCATCCGAACCAGACGATGGTTCGGTTAACCCGAAGGCAAAAGACAACTCACCTTTTGCAACTTTAGGAAGAAGATACTCCTTTTGCTCCTGCGTACCATGAGTCATAACGGCAAACCCACCATAGGTCATGTTGCGAAATACCCACATGGCCAATTCTTCAGACTGGCGTCCGACCTCTTCCAGAAAAATGGCAACATCAACTGCTGATCCGCCAGTACCACCATATTGTTCCGGTACAATCAAACCAAGCCAACCCTGTTTAGCAAGCGCTTCAAATGCCGCGCGCGGTGGCGTTGCTTGTGCATCGCAACGCTCAACGTAGTCGGGTGGACAGATGTTTTCCAAAAGATCACGCGCATGAGCACGCATTTCTTCTTGATCAGAAGTAAAAGAGAAATTCATAACAATAAAACCCCGTCCAGATATCTATCTACCAAGCCCAATTAACATCCTCAGCAATATTAATTAGTCTTTATTTTGTTTTCTCCATTCCTCAAAAGACAGGCGTCGTAGCTCAAAACTGTCTCCGAGATAGGCATATAAATTTCCAAACAACCTGGCAATCGGGCGGTAGGCAGCGAGATCCACATACATACGTTCTTTATCCACAATCCCGGGTCTAGCGCGCACCCGCACACCCTCACCGATGATCAACACGCGCTGCGTGCTGACCGGCGTAATTGACATGACCTTACATTCAATCGCCATCGCAGCTTCAGCGATAGTGGGCGGACTAACCACCCTAGACGGAGTCAGAGAAAAATTAGCGATATCGATCTCGCTGATATCTGGAGGAAATTCAGTTGAGCATACATTCATCTTCTCGGCAATATCTTCAGTTACAACATGAACTACGAACTCACCGGTCTCGCGCATATTATTAAGAGTATCCTTGGTGGAGCCATCTGGATTATCACTTAGACCCAACACGACAACCACCGGATCTTCGGAATAAAGATTAAAAAATGAAAATGGGGCAGCATTGACAACACCTTTAACCGATTTAGTAGTTGTAAGCGCGATCGGTCGCGGCACCACCAGCCCTGAAACCAGCTTGTAACAACTCTTCGGATCCAACTCTGTAGGATCAACGTCGAGACACCCCTTACCATCTATGGGTACAAACTGATCCATTATCCCTGCACCTACCAGCCAATAATTTACGAGAAAAGGCTATTTAAATCACTATAAAATTTATAATTAGGCGGCACGAAAAGTCGTGTATTGAGCTCTCATATGCCGAAGTAACCAGCACCTTAAACATGCCCCACTTTAGTCTACTTAAAGTTTGACTGGCACGCCCTCTCGGGCCGAACGATCAGCTGCCATTGTTAATGCAAGAACAGCACGGCCATGATGTCCAGGCGCAAGTGCTACGCCGCCCATGCCGAGCACATGACGCACAAAGGCGTCTGTCTCATCTTTCATCGGCCCAAAGAATTCACCAAGCACAAAATCACCAGGCATGGCCGAACCTAGGAAGGCCACGCCCACCTCATATTGCGGAGTATAGGGGCAGGGGATGGACTCACCTGGAACTAAAATTACATCGCGGTGTGCATCATCCACATTCAGCGACCCGGTTGTTCCCTGAAGATCTACTTCTATCGTCGCGGTATAGGCTGGCCAATGTCGAGGCTGTAGCCAGCTCGTACCAAGAGTTGCGACCGAACCATCATCAAAGGTAACAATCATCCACAAAAAATCATCGCGGTTATATGGTTTAAAAACCTTGCTTGCAGACTTAGCGTAGACTTCCACTGGCTTCTTGCCCTCCAAGTACCATAAGATGAGATCTACCAGATAAGTTAGCGTATTAATTGACGGGGTAGTGTTCTGTGAGCGCGAGGCAACAGCTTCACCCACGGCGCGAGTAACATAGATTTTACCTAGAGCCATCACAATATCGCCAAGTTGCCCTTGCGCAGCAGCTTCCTTTGCGAGAAGAAATTTTCGTCGAAAACGTTGGGTGTAGCCAATGAATACATCAGCGCCCGATACATCCGCTTTGGCCAAAATATCATCAGCGTCATCCAGACTGAGAACAAACGGTTTTTCGATTAGGACTGACTTGCCAAGTTCCGCGGCCAATGCTGCTGGACCATGGTGATGTTCTTCATCTGTCGCAATGATAACCGCCCCAATTCGATCGTCCTCAATCGCCGTTCTATAATCATCGGTTGCGGTATCAGCCTCGACTGATTTTGCAAGTTTTTCAAGCCGTTCTGGAACTATATCGCAAACAGTCAGATGGTTGACTTGCGGAATCTGATGACAGGAATGAGCACGCAATGTACCAATTCCACCAGCGCCAATGACGGCAATTCCAGTCTCTTTCATGAGAACTCCGTTTCTAGATCCTTGAGCTTACTAGCTCACGATTGACAATGTCTCACCGTATTTTCGGCCAAAAACCAGATTGGCAAGGTCCTCACGGACACGCTCTCCAATCTCGCGCTCTGCTAACACTTCAGGAAGAGCACCAGGCTCTCCTTGATATCCGATCACAAAACCGCATAAAATTTTTGTGTCTTCCGGTACGCCATAGATTTCTTTAACTTTGTCGAACAAAATGCCAGCCATTTGATGCACATGCAAGCCATGCGCGGTGGCCTGAAGCAACAGCTGTCCCATCGCCATCCCAGTATCATATTGAAGCGTTGGACTTGAATTTCCGTTTGGCATCATCGCGTTATGGGCGCAGACAAAGCCCAGAACATACCCACTTCCAGCCCAACCTTGATTACGCTCATTCAGACAACTAAATGCTCGTTCATAGTCATCGGAGTTACTTTTCGTGGCCACAATAAATCGCCAAGGCTGCGTGTTATTGCACGATGGTGCCCAGCGAGCAGCTTCAAATAGGCTGATCAAAAGCGAATCGTCAATCGGAGTGTCGAGGAAAGAGCGCGGGCTCCACCTTTCTGCGATTAGCTCGTGGACAGGTTCGTTCGTCGTTGCTGGTTTTCGCAAAGTCATATCTTTCTCCAAGACAAAAAAATGGTGGCGTTACCACATTTTAAATCTGCACGTAGGATTTTAGTCCAAGAACTAGCATTAACCAGCAGGCTTTTGCTTGGCTAAATTGTGAAGATAAAATTCAAACGCCTAATCGGGGCACAATATCGACCACACACTACAGAGTACAGTTGTGATGAGATGTATCTCTCCACACATACGGGCAAAGCAAAAGCCCATACATACTTTATATTTGAGACATCACGGTTACATTGATGGAGACAAATCGTTGCGAGGGAGAGATATCGGTTCACCTCGCTCAACCGAAAGATCTGCAGCGGCGCATACTTCCATCACCAACATAGCCTCCTCAGCGCTGACCATCACCGGGCGATCGTGGGCGACCGCATCCAGAAAATGATGAGTCTCATCATACATTGAGCCGGCGAAAACATGATCAACCTGTTCTCCCGGCATACTTGACAGCGGATAACGAATGCCATGCTCCGTGGTATTGAGCTGCACCTCCCGGTGAGTGTCATCAATGGTAAGCGCACCTTCCGTTCCGACCACTTCTATCCACGCCTGAACATAGTTAGGGTATCCAATCGGCAATATCCATCCAATGCCAACTGTTATTGTTGTGCCATCATCCATGGTCACTAGGGTCCACTGATGATCCTGTGTCTCGCTTTTCTGTGAAAATAATTTACCGGCAGTCTGAGAATAAACCCGGATGGGTTTTCTTGGCTGCATGCACCACAAGACAAAATCGAGATCATGGCTGCCACCAATGGAAGCTGGAGACATTTTTGACCTACCAGTAATTTTTTCACCTAGCTCGCGAGTTGAATGGCGAGAAACAAGGCAGGTCACCGGCTCCCCCACCAATCCGCCTTTCAGAGCTTTGTTTATATAGGCATATCGAGGATCAAAGCGGCGCGAATAACCAACCGTGAGTTTGAGGCCCTTCTTGCGAGCTAAAGCCAGCGCCTGGCCCGCCTCTTCGATAGTTGGCGCGATAGGCTTTTCGACAAACACACTCTTTCCTGCTTCAAGTGCAGCCATCACCATCGGAAACCGAGCAGTTTCCGGAGTCATTGAAATGATTAGAGCATCGACGCTGTCATCATCGATTAATCTCCGCCAGTCACTAATCGCGGAGGTTGCATTAATTGCAGCAGCCATCTCATTACGACGTGCCTCATCAATTTCAGCAACATGCAAATCTTTGATAATAGCATTGCGTGCACATGCATTGGCCCTAATACCTCCAACCCAGCCAGTACCTATAACCCCCACATTGATTTGCTTCACGGTATCTCTCCATTTATGTATTCTGTTACAGTAACAAGTAAAATCAATCTTTAGTTTAAAAATATTTAGTTTTTTCTTTGATTACCATTTAGGTGGGTACAGCAGAGAGACACAGATTGAACTCATCATATAGACGCACTTATAAGATAGTCTCAAAAACATACGGATAGACAATGCCAGCAACATTTAAAGGCGTAATGCAAAGCACGGTAACGCCGCTGAACGATGATTTTTCCCTTGATCTATCGACCTTTGAGAAGGTGTTAGATTTTCATGTTAATACCGGTGCAACTGCGATCTCATGGCCACACCATAAAGCTGAATCCTTAAGCCTTACATTTGAGGAACGAAAGCTCTTTGCAGAAGTCGCGGTCAAAGTCGTCAATGGACGCGTCCCGGTTACTATACACGTCAGCTCACTGGCGGTCGAAGACACATTAGCCCTGGCCCGCCACGCAGAAGAGATTGGCGCCGATGGTATTTTAGCTATCACACCTTATGTGTGGGCGCCCACCACCAAATCGATCGAAGAGTATTTCACCAAGCTCTGCCAATCGATTGGGATCTCGGTCATTTCCTATAATTCACCAAGTTATTTGGCGGGTGTCGAGATTTCTGGTGAGTTAATGGCACGCCTGATTGAAAAACTGCCAAATTTTGTTGGCGTCAAGGAAGCTAGTTTTAATTCGGAAAAATTTGCTGAGATTGCTCGCATTGCCCTCCCAATACGACCAGATTTTGCGCTCGTTACCGGTGTGGAATTTCTTCTTCCGTCCGTTCCACTTGGAGGGGTTGGCTCTTATTCAGCCGCCGGATCAATCTGTCCGAATTTGTGTACCCAGTTGTGGGAAAGCTGCGTTGTCGGCGACTGGCCAAAAACGCGCGAAATTCAAATGAAAATGACGCGTATATGGCATCTGTTCAAAGACCAATACCCATCATCACTTAAAGGTGGAATGGTCATAATGGGCCGACCAGTAGGGCCAACCCGAGCACCTCTACCGACAGCAAGTCGCGAGCGGCAGGACTATATTCGCACTCAACTAGAAGAGATGGGAATCTTGGATAGTGAACCCCATGGTTGGTAAAAGGAATTTATGATGACATTTGAACCCGGCCTTATCCACGCGCCGCTCACACCGTTCACCGACAATGGTCGCATCAACTTTGACGACTATCTCCGTCTATTAAGTTTTCACGTCTCCCATGGCGCTGACTGTCTTGCTCTTCCAATGCACGTTGGCGAGGCGGTAAATATGTCAGACGCTGAGCAACGTAAGCTAATTGCATTCGCGTTGGAGAATATCGGCAACACTCCAGTGATAGCCCATGTTACCGACGCAGGAACTCAGATCGCCGCCGACCGCGCCGTATTCGCGGCCGAAAAAGGTGCACAAGCTATAGTCGCGACAACGCCCTATTACTGGACACCCCCCCAAAGCATGCTGATCGAGCATTTTACACAGATTGCAGCGGCTACAAGTCTTCCATTCTATGTTCATAATGCCCCTGCCGATATGTCTGGAGTTAAGATCAACTTGGACTTAGTTCTCAAACTCATCGACCGCGCGCCCAACTTCCTTGGCGTTATTGATTCCGGACTTGATTGGCAGTTTATGCTCGAACTCGTAACCGAGGCTCCGAAGCTTCGGCCTGAATTCCAACTCGTATCAGGCAATGAGTTTCTGGTCTCTGCCAGTGCCATTGGAGCAACATCCTGTCTCTCCACACTAGCTGCTATCACTCCATTGCAGATGCGTAAGCTTTATGATGCCTGCAGAGCAGACCATTTGTTTGAAGCACGCAAAGTGCAAGAAGCTGTCGCCGAACTTTATCAGATTGTTAAGACGGGTGGGGTGGCCGCTCTGAAGGCTGCATCCAGCGCTATGAATCGTGACCTTGGTAGCCCTCGCCCCCCCCTATCTCGTTTAGGCGAAAGCGAAACACGGAATCTTACCGCACAGATCTTAAGGGCTATCCCATCAGAAACTGAACCACGAGGTTGGGTGTAGTAATGTCAAAAACACCACATCAGAGTGACGTTCTCGTCATTGGCAGAGGAAATGCCGCGCTTTGCGCAGCAAACGCAGCGATCAATGAGGGTGCGAGCGTTACAATTTTAGAATCTGCACCAGAGGATGAATCTGGTGGTAACAGTCGCTTCGCCGGCGGCGTCATGCGGTTTGCTTATGACGGAGGTGAGGATCTCGCCAAATTATGTGATCTACCTGACCAGGAAGTGACTGATACGGAGTGGGATTCCAACACCGTCAACGAATTTTACGACGACCTCTACCGTCTTACCAACTATCGTTCTGATCCGGAGTTGAGCGAAATCCTAGTAACTCAGAGTCTAGA
>Ga0302127_10000937_pt1 | contig 16903 bp, 15 predicted proteins | sample CB4_SCM_MG_FD_204452 | JGI IMG/M metagenome (GOLD analysis project Ga0302127, IMG submission 204452) | Marine microbial communities from Western Arctic Ocean, Canada - CB4_SCM | ecosystem: Environmental > Aquatic > Marine > Oceanic | place: Canada: Western Arctic Ocean | collected 2017-09-24
GTTTAATAATTCTGGTAATCGTTGAGATGTTAACTGTTCATGCATTGGGCAATCGTGTCTGGTGATGCAACGCTCAGCGCAATGGGGCTATGATCGAAGCCGAGCCGCGATTGACTAGAGCGGACTGGGTTAGTGTAAACCGAGTAACTGCATTTTTGCGCCCTCTGGAACGTGTCCGAGGAGTACTTTGCCGCAATCTTGCATGATTTGATCCGATAGTAAGACATGCTGAAGACCCGCGCTCATGTCGCGGAAACATCGTTGCAAAGGACTCGCGCGTAGGGCGATTCCGCCCCCTTGGTTATAAGCAAATGCACACACCTCAGCACTCACTTCATGTGAAAAGCGAAAGGCAAGTTTGATCAATGCGAGCTGTTCATTCGTCGCTGGTTCTTCGTTTTGCAAGGTTTCATCTAAGTCATTCCACGCCGAATAGACCAGCGCGCGGGCCGCGCGGTATTGCGCTTCGGCTCGTGCATACTTTTCCTGAAAACTCGCAGCGTCTGCCAGGATGCCGAACGGGCCGGCTTTCGCTTTGGAGATTTCCGCCAGCGCGTCCAATGCGTGACGACCAACTCCAAGTGCAAACGAGGTATGTCCCCAAGCGGTAAAACCCACAATACCGAGCGAGTAGTGAAATCCACCGCGTTCAACATCGCTCTTGCTGTAGATATAGGTTAGATCGTCTGGCACGAAATATTCTTCGTCGATCGAATAATCGTAACTCCCGGTACCGCGCAAACCGATTACATCCCAATTATCTTTGAGCTCGATCTTGTCGCGCGGCACGTAGGTGATGATCACCGTGGGGCCGCCATGATCGTCCAACTTAGGTTGCCCGCCTTCCATTAAGACACAGCCGCTGTGGATCCAATTCGAATGGTAGACGCCGCTCGCATAGCTCCAATCACCTTTGATCATATAGCCGCCGTCGACTTTTCGCGCGAGGCCGCGCGGAATTCCTTGGCCGGCAATAATCGTGTTCGTACCGCTGGCAAAAATTTCTTCGCGCCCCCGGTCGGTGATGAGGGATCCGCAGCTACCGTGTTGGGCTCCAGCAACCATGACACACCATCCCGTCGCGCCGTCAATTCGCGCGAGGCCTTCCGCCACTTGTAACCCGTCGGACCAGGCCAATTCCGAGCCACCCAAAGCGCTCGGGGTCATCATGTGGTAGAAACCTTTTTCGTGCAGCGCATTAAACACCGGATCAGTCATGTGGCGGATTTCGTCGGCCTTCGACGCCTCAGCGTCGATAAGCGCTTTAAGTTCGTTGCTGCGCTCGAGGAAATCTGTGAAGCCGGGTGTGGCGGCCTGCGTCAGCGGTTCATTCATTTTATTACTCTCCTCGATGTCGCCTGATTCGGCGGGTCGCCATGGCGCAGGCGGGGCAATTGTGCGTATTAGGCATCGATATTGCGCCGCAACACCCCGAATCATGCAGCGTAGTGGGAACCTTCGTCGTTTGAATCTAATCGTCCGCTGTGGAATATATCGATTTTTTTCAAATTTATCGATCTATAATGGTTTTGCGAAAGCCGCGAATTTTAAAGTAATTGAGGTCACGAACGGGCCTTCGGTACTAGACGTGATGCAACGGTCTAACGTATCGAGCCATCAGGGATCTCCTTATACAGCGGCGTGAACAGACGGCGTGAGCGCTCCTGATTTCTGGTGGCGCAGCGCCGAATATAGCGAGGTTAATGGCGATGGCGATACTCGGAAGAGACGACTGGTACGATCTAACTCGAACCACCAATTGGACCCCACGCTACGTTACCGAAGACGAATTGTTTCCCGAAGAAATGAGTGGTGCGCGCGGCATTCCCGCCTCCACCTGGGAAACTTACGACGAGCCGTATAAAACTTCATACCCCGAGTATGTCGAAATTCAACGTGAAAAAGACGCGGGTACTTACTCAGTAAAAGCCGCCCTCGAGCGCGACGCATTTGTCGACAAAGCGGACCCGGGTTGGGTGAGCACCATGCAAGCGCACTATGGCGCGATTCCGTTGGGCGAGTATCTCGCCACGATTGGTGAGGCTCGAATGGCGCGGTTTTCCAAAGCACCGGGCAATCGCAATATGGCGACATTTGGGCTGATGGACGAGAACCGTCATTCGCAACTGCAATTATTTTTCCCGCATGCAAATATAAAACGTGATGTGAAATGGGACTGGGCGCACAAAGGTTTGCGCACGAACGAATGGGCGGCGGTCGCCGCGCGATCGGTTTTCGACGACATGTTCACATCTCGTGATGCGATTTCGACCGCAATCATGCTGACGTTTGCGTTCGAAACAGGGTTTACGAACATGCAGTTTCTCGGGCTCGCCGCAGATGCTGCAGAAACCGGCGATCACACGTTCGCGAGTTTGATTTCAAGCATCCAAACCGATGAGTCGCGACATTCTCAACAAGGCGGACCGGCACTCGAAATTCTGATCGCCAATGGCAAGAAAGATGAGGCGCAGCAACTTATTGATGTCGCGATTTGGCGCGCCTGGAAGTTATTTTCCGTCTTGACTGGTCCGATCATGGATTACTACACCCCGGTCGCGGCGCGCAAATTATCGTTTAACGAATTTATGCAGGAATGGATCGTTGCGCAGTTCGAACGACAGTTGCTCGACATGGGTCTCGATAAACCGTGGTATTGGGACACGTTTATGCGTGATCTCGAAATCACGCACCATGGCATGCACATGGGCGTTTGGTATTGGCGGCCGACCGTGTGGTGGAACCCTGCTGCCGGTGTGTCGCCCGAGGAACGGGACTGGCTAGAAGAAAAATATCCGGGTTGGAATAAACGATGGGGACGTTGTTGGGATGTGATTACGGACAACCTACTAAATGATCGCGAAGATCTCACATTGCCGGAAACGTTACCGTTGATCTGCAATATGTGTAACGTCCCGATCACACATATTCCGGGAGATGATTGGGAGATCAAAGATTGGCAATACGAGTACGAAGGGCGTCTTTATCATTTTGGATCGGAAGCCGATTTATGGTGTTTTAAGATCGATCCCGATCGCTATAAAGGTCACTTGTCCGTCGTCGACCGATTTCTCGCAGGCCTCATTCAACCAGCAAATATGGAAGGCGCTCTACGGTACATGGGACTGAGCGCAGAAGAGCAGGGTCGCGATGCGCACATGTACGCCTGGATTGAGAAATTCCGTCGGGCGAAAGCCGCAGCAGCATAAATTTCTAATTAATAAATAAGAGACGCCGGTCCCGCCGGCGGAGTTAGTAATGGCAGATTTCCCAATAAATTCGAACTTCCAAGGCGATTTCGTTCTACAGGTTGTGCTCGTTGATACAGACGACTCAATGGATGAGGTGGCCGAGAAGTGCGCTTATCATTCTGTCGGTCGTCGGGTTGCGCCGCAGCCCGATAAAATTATGCGGGTGCGCAACCACGAGTCACAAAAACTGTACCCGCGCGAGATGAAGGTATGTGAGGCGAACCTGCGCGCCACGGAGGCGCTCGACGTAATCTTCGCGGACGAGTAAATCGTTACATGGCTTTCGAAAAAATTTGCACCCTCGACGATATCTGGGAAGGCGACATGGCGGGCTTTGAGACCTCGGACGGTACAGAAGTCTTGCTGGTTTATCCTGACGGGGGTTTACTTAAAGCGTTTCAGAACATTTGCCCGCATCAGCATTTCGAACTCATTGAAGGGACCTTGGACGATAATGTGCTGACGTGCCGTGCGCACTCGTGGCAATTTGACGTGAATACCGGCAAAGGCGTTAATCCCAAGGATTGTGCGCTGGCGGTCTATCCGACGAAGATCGACGGCGATGACGTCTTCATCGATGTTGAGGGCATTGTGCCACTCGGTTCGCATACTTGATCGCGTATTCGAACATTACTCTGGAGGTTTAGATGTCCCGCAACGACGACGTATTACTGAACAATCGCGTTGGGCCGGTTATGCGCTCAGGCGAAATTGCCGATGCCGTTATCGAGGCTGCGGAACTCGACAATCCGGATAAGGAAATCAAGGTTGAAGATATGCATGCTTACCTGCGCATTTCAACCGAATCCGAAATGATTCTTACCCGTGAATCAATCGAAGAGTGTCTTGGCCGCCCATTTCGCATGCAAGAACTTGAAGTCAACTTAAGTTCTTTCGCTGGAAAAATAAAATCCGGCACTGAGCAGTTTCGATTCTACTTTACCAGCACGCTGTAACGCCTAAGGAGTTGGTTATGAGCGAATCCCCCCCCTCGAAACCGTTAAAAACGTGGTCCTATCTATCTGGCGGACGCCGTCGGCCGAGTGAGTACGAAGTCGTCTCCGTCGGCTTGCATTATCACACCATCGATCCGAGTAACCCCTGGGAACTCGATCCGAATATCCCGATGGCCGAGTGGTATCGAAAATATTGTCAGGGTAGTCCGCTAAAACACGATGACTGGAATGCGTTTCGTGATCCCGATGAGATGATTTATCGCACTTACAACATCCTCCAGGACGGGCAAGAAAATTACGTAATGGGATTGTTCGATCAGTTTAACGAGCGTGGCCACGATGAAATGCTTGAAAGCGATTGGGTTGATTGCTTAGCGGAGGCCTATGCGCCTTCACGTTATCTCATTCATACATTACAAATGGGCACAGCATACGTTCACCAAATGGCCCCAGCGAGTACGATTAGCAATTGTGCGACCTACGCAACGGCGGATCATTTACGCTGGTTAACCCATACCGCATATCGCACCCGAGAATTAGCGAATACGTATTCCGACCGTGGCTTTGGTGAGCGCGAACGGGAAATTTGGGAACGCGGCGAACGCTGGCAGGGATTTCGAGAACTCGCTGAACGTGCACTCGTCGCATGGGATTGGGCGGAATCATTCGCCGTATTTATGCTGGTCGCAAAGCCTGCGGTCGAAGAGACGCTTTTAGTTCAGTTTGGTGACCTAGCGCGTTCACGTGGGGACACGTTGCTAGGCATGTTGACTCAGGCGCAAATGCGCGATGCGGAACGTCACCGGCGTTGGAGCGTCGCCTTGGTCGAGATGGCCCTTAAGCAGGACGGCAATCGGGAGGTACTCAATAGTTGGGTCGAAAAATGGGTGCCGCTTGCGGACGCCGCGATAGATCAGTTTTGCGCGCCGTTCGGCATTGAAGGTTTAGAGGCCGCAACGAAGGCGAAAAATACTTGTGTAAAATTCAGAACCGATCTCGGTCTAGAAAGCAGTTAGTCCGTCACCCGGTAGAAAACTAGTCGCTTAACTCTCGCGCAGTGCCGCGGCTAACGCACTCACGCTGTTGCGCAGCATCACGACGTCAACACTGCATGCGACGAGCGTAAATCCTTGTGCAATTCGCGCTCGGGTATCGTCGATGTTTACACCGAAATAGCCCGTAGGTTTTCCAGCTGCCGCGCAGGAATTTCTAATCTGTTCAATCGCCGCAGCCACATCCGGGTGACTCAGATCCCCTGGCCGACCCATGCTCGCTGACAAATCGTAAGGTCCGACAAATATCCCGTCGATACCATCAATCTCGGCGATCGCTTGAACATTATCGAGACAGTCGATGTGCTCGGCCTGGACTAAAACGGCAGTCGCAGCATTCGAATTCTCGATAGTCTCGCCAACGGCGTAGCCGTAGTTATTGGCTCTGCACACACCGACCCCACGCTCTCCGAGCGGCGTAAATCGGGACGCCTGGACAATCGCCCGTGCCTCATCAACGGTGTTGACCTGCGGCACAATGATTCCAGCAGCACCGAGGTCGAGTGCGCGTTTGATCCAAATTGGTTCGTGATTGGGTAGTCGAACCAGGCATGGGGTGTTGCCGGCAGCAACGAGGACGCGCTCGAGCCCTTGACTCGTCATGGGCGCATGCTCGCTTTCGACGAAAATCCAATCAAGTCCGCAGCCGGCAACAACTTCCATCGCGGCGACAGAATCGAGCGTCAACATCGTGCCGAACAAGCGGCGCTCAGAACGAAGTTGATTACAAAATTCGTGGTTCATTACCGAGTCCTATCAACGATTAGTGTTACTGGAGTATATCGTGCCGCGGTTGCGCCTCCGATAGGGTTTTAGCGATGCATCGAAGCTGGGAATTTGGATTCGCGAGAGGGATATCGTGTATTATGAAGTGACTTCGAAACACAGCATTCGTTATTCAGTTGTGGAGTTTGCGCGCCCATGCTGCATTCAACATCGATATTTTCAGGGATAGGCATCCAGGTTTTACGCACGACATGTTGGTTCCACTAAAAACTGCCTTCGTCGCCGCAAACGCACTTTTAAGTGGGGAATAGCATCGCATTCACTAATCGCCGTCCGCGCGACGCTACTATTCGACCTTCGAAGTGAACGAGACAGAGCAAGCCATGATAGGGCGCTTTGGCGTCGTCGATATTGTTGCAGGGATTAGCGTCGGCTTAGTATTAGTTCCACAATCGATGGCCTACGCGGCGCTGGCCGGCTTGTCTCCAGTACACGGACTCTATGCCGCCGCACTAGCGCCGATCGCGGCGGCATTTTTCGCCTCATCCCCTTATTTGCAATCCGGCCCGGTGGCCATGACTAGCGTGCTCAGCTTCGGCGCGTTGAGTGCGATCGCTATTCCGTTGACCGAGGGCTACGCTGTCTTAGCGGCTCTACTTGCTTTGGTTGTGGGAATCGTACGTGTCGTATTTGGTCTACTGCGCGCGGGTTTCGTTGCCGACTTGATGTCGCAACCGATCACCATGGGCTTCACCCGCGCGGCCGGATTGCTGATTATCGGTTCACAGTTGCCGAAGTTCCTTGGTGCTGAGGCACCGGTGTCGGGAATTATCGAGTCGACCACCTGGACACTACTTAACCCTCACGCTTGGTCAGTTGAATCTTGCCTCATCGGGATGGCAACGCTCGCTGTGATAATCATTGGCCGCCGTATTCACACGTTGTTTCCAGGGGTGCTTGTCGCGGTCGCTGGGGGAATTGTGTACAGCGTTTGGTCAGGATACGGTGGTGCCGTAATCGGCGATGTGCCTGCGGTATTCCCAAGCTTATCTTTAGACTTACCTTGGTCGACCCTGCCGCATCTTATTTTCCCTGGGGTTGTGATCGCGCTCGTTGGATTTGCCGAACCAGCCGCAATTGCCCGCACTATGGCGACGCAAACACGAACCCGATGGAGCCCCGATCGCGAATTGATTTCCCAAGGCGCAGCAAACATATCCGCCAGTTTAGTCGGCGGTTTTCCAGTTGGGGGTTCTTTTTCGCGTACTTTGATCAATCGCGGTGCGGGGGCGCGTTCGCGCTGGAGCGGGTTAATCACCGGGGTGTTCGTTCTGTCGGTACTGCCATTTGCCGATCACTTCGCGCCGTTGCCATTAACTGTCCTGGCCGCAATTGTTATACATGCGGTGATAAAACTTCTCGATTTTAGTCGCTTAATTCGTTTACTTCGCATCTCCCCGCCGCAGGCAATTGTTGGATGGACGACGTTCGGACTGACATTAATCCTGGCACCGCGTATCGATCTCGCGGTGATGATCGGTATCGGATTTGGGGTCGGCGTGCATTTGTGGCGCGAACGGAATGTGCACGTAAATACAATTTACAAGGATGGTGAACTTACCCTCGAGCCGATCGGAGTGATCTATTTTGGCTCGGTGACAGCGTTCGATGACGCGTTAATCCGCGAATTAGCGCTACATCCTAATGCGACACGATTGATTATCGATTTACGCAAAATTGGTCGACTGGATTTTACTGGCGTGCAAACGATTCGCGGCGTGGCCTCCGATGCTCAATCGGCGGGTCTAGGCGTACGTATTATTCCCGGGCATGCCGTGCAAGGCGCGAAAGTCCTACGGCGAGTCATTGCCGAAGACCTAAAGCGCTTCGATCCGAGCGACACGGTAACAATTGCAATTGACCCCGATCCAGACGCGTAACCTGTAACGCCACGTTAGTCCGCGACGGCGAGCCGAGTCGGTCTGCCAACTATTCATAGGTGAGATCATGGTTGGGCACTCATGCTCGCGAGTTGCCTTGGTGGCGGTCGCTGACGATACGTTAGATTGCGCTTTTGTTGCTCTGCGGGAACATCGAGTGCGATGGTCAGTTCGCGTCCATCCGGTGGGTAGCGCATAGATTTTGCGCGACTCGACCGTTATGCTTGGGCATAACAATTACCGCTTCTGCCTGGAGAGTTATCGTATGAAATACAGCCTGCACGTATCGACTCGGATTTCCGATTGGAAATTTATTAAAGAGCTTGAAGATCTCGGTTACGACGCCGCTTGGATACCTGATTCACAGATGATCTGGTCCGATTGCTACGCGACAATGGCGCTCGCTGCAGCGAATACCTCGCGAATTCGACTGGGTACGGGTGTTGCAATACCCGGGACCCGAATCGCGCCGACCAGCGCAGCGGCAATTTCGTCGATTAATCAAATTGCGCCGGGTCGCATCTTTTGGGGGGTCGGTACGGGGCATACGGCGATGCGTATTATGGGCCAAGATCCGATGCCAATTAAGGAATTTCGCGAGTACTTGCGGGTAATGCGGGCGCTACTAGATGGCGAAGAAGTCGATTACACCTATCGCGACAAGAGTGCACCCATTGTATGGGGCGATCACGGCAAGGGGTTTCGCAATGTTGAGGATCGTATTCCGATTTATGTCGCCGCAAACGCGCCGATGGCATTGCGCACGGCTGGAACAATCGGCGATGGCCTGATCGCTGTATTCAATGAGCAACCTGATGTTCTCAACTACCACATGGAGAATGTGCGTAAAGGCGCAGAGAATGCTGGCCGCACGTTGCCAGACGATTTCCATTCCGTGTCATTGACTAACGCGGTGATATTACGCCCCGGCGAAAAACTCACCGACGATCGCGTTATCGATGACGCGTCGTCGTTTGCAATTGGCGCACTACATTTTGTCTACGAGATCTGGCAGTACCGACAAGACGACGCTGTCGTGCCGGATTACATGAAAGGGATCTGGGAAGACTATCTTGATCATGTAAAACAAATGGACATTCCAAAGGAGAAAATCCACCAGGAAGTCCACATCGGGCATTGCTCGTTCTGCCCGCCATCGGAGCGACGTTTTATCACCCCTGAAATGATTGAGGGCACGGCCATGGTCGGTACGCCAGAAGAATTGGCTGAGAAAATTCGCATGGCTGAAGCGGCCGGCTTGAAAGAGGTGAGTCTGTTGCCGGGTATCGATTATGCGCGCGAGACGGCACGCGACTTTATGGAAAAAGTCGTGCCACTCGTGTAGACGAGGCAAGGTATCGAACCACCCACGACGTGTGAATGTGGCGGATTAAGATGCGTTGCTCGGTGGGGAAATTCTCATGACAACTGTCGAACTACAGCTCGCCGCTAGCGTTGATCTCGACGTACTCGAAACCATGGTCGCAAGTTATCATGCGTTCGAAAATATTAGTCTCGACCCGGCGTCCCGCAGGCACGCGCTCAAAAGCTTACTTGACGACGAACATTTTGGCCGTATTTGGACCATTAGTTCCAAACAACAGACTGTTGGGTACATCGCGTTATGTTTCGGCTACAGCATCGAGTTTGCTGGGCGCGATGCTTTCGTAGACGAGTTCTTTATCTTGGAAGATTTCCGCGGCCAGGGCGTTGGTCGGTCGGTACTGGGCTTGATTGCTAAAGAAGCAGCAGCACTAGGCATCGCGGCGTTACATTTGGAAGTCGCCAAGGACAATCACCGAGCCGCGAATCTATATGCCTCGCTCGGATTTGAGGTGCGCGATAAATATCGGCTGATGACGCGCCACTTAGGTCGGCACTAGTTGCAATTATGATGTTCGAGGTGCGCCATTGACCAGTCTAGACAAATCGCTGCGCTTGCTACCCCTGTTGTTTGCGAGCACTATCATTTCTGTCGGATAAGCCAAGGTGATTACATGAACGAACACGATCGACCCATTTCGCGAGCAATGTTTTTGTTACTTGTCACCGTCGGCCTTTGCAGTTGTGGTTCGGACACCACGGTGGTTAACAAACAAGCACCGAAGGATAGTTGGTACATGGAACCGCCGAGCGATGGTTCCAAGATCGAACAGGTCGATCGCGCGACGTATGCGCCCGTTATTGCGGAGAGAATTGCAGAAGCGGAGACGTTCTTATCAGAAATCGGAACGTCTCAAATTAGCCCCGGCGAAGTCGCTTATTTTGTCGGTCGTGAACTCGACATGCCATTCGTCACTCGCCCGTTTTTGATTCGCGGACTAGTGCGAAGCGCAAGTACCCAAACCATTCGCATTCATGGTGATGCATTGTGGGTGGCAAGCGACGACGAGGCATCGGATACCTCACCTTTACGTCGTCAACCGTTAGTGCTGATCATGCAAGGGGTACCGGAGCTCGTGTATGTCACGACCGGGAAATAAACGTGGCGAGAAAATCAAGTCAAATTTGTTGGACTAAGCGGCTGACTCGAATGGGTGGCTCCTAGCCAATCAACCCGTTTTTTTACCGCACCACCGACTAAGGGCCTTCCATGAAAAGTGAATTACCGAAATCCGCGCAGGTCGTTGTACTTGGCGGCGGGATTGTTGGCTGCTCGGTCGCATATCATCTAACCAAAGTCGGGATTTCCGACGTCGTCGTGCTCGAGCGCAAAAAGCTCACCTCTGGAACCACTTGGCACGCGGCCGGGCTCGTCGGGCAATTACGCGGCTCGCAAAACATGACAAAGCTGGCGAAATACACTGCTGAATTGTACCGCGCTCTGGAAGCTGAGACGGGCCAGGCAACAGGGTTTAAACAACACGGTTCGATCTCCATTGCGACTAGCGCGGGTCGCTTTGAAGAACTAAAACGAATGGCCTCCATGGCGAAGGTATTTGATCTCGAGGTGAACGTGCTGTCACAAGAGTCCGTCGCCGAACGCTACCCGTTAATTAAGACCGACGATGTTGTCGGCGCCATACACATCCCATCGGATGGGCAAACTAACCCTGTGGATGTCACTCAAGCTCTGGCCAAAGGTGCGCGTAACGGTGGCGCGAAAATATTCGAAGATACAAAAGTGACGTCGATTCATCGCGACGGTCGACGAATTACAGGGGTGAGCACGGAACGTGGCGACATCGAGGCCGACGTTGTCGTCATTTGTGGCGGCATGTGGTCGCGCGACATAGCCGCGAGTATCGGCGTACATGTACCTCTACATGCGTGCGAACACTACTACATTGTTACCGAGCCGATTCCTGACTTACCTAAAAATTTACCCGTATTGCGGGATTACGATGCGTGCGCGTATTACAAGGAAGATGCGGGAAAAATATTGCTTGGCGCATTCGAGCCCCACGCAAAACCGTGGGGAATGGACGGGATCTCCGAATCGTTTTGTTTCGATGAATTACCGGATGACTTTGAACATTTTGAGCCGATTCTAGAAATGGCAATGGAACGGATGCCGTTGCTCCGGGACACCGGGATCCAGACATTTTTTTGTGGCCCGGAAAGCTTTACGCCAGACGTTCGTTATCACCTCGGCGAGGCACCCAATGTCGATGGTTGTTTTGTTGCAGCCGGGTTGAACTCCATCGGGATCCAATCGGCCGGCGGCATAGGTAAGGTGTTGGCGGAATGGATCAGGGATGGTTATCCGTCGATGGACCTGTGGGAAGTCGACGTACGCCGCAATTTACCCTTTCAAACAAATCGTAGCTACTTACACGACCGGGTGAGCGAAAGTCTCGGTTTACTCTACGCAATGCACTGGCCATTTCGACAGTTTGAAAGCGGTAGAGGAGTTCGGCGATCACCGTTTTACGACCGCCTCGTCGCGGCGGGCGCCTGTCACGGTAGTGCGTTTGGTTGGGAGCGTCCGAATTGGTACGCACCGAAAGGCGTAGAACCGCTGTATGAGTACAGCTACGGACGGCAGAATTGGTTTGAACACAGCGCTACCGAACACCGTGCTGTGCGCGACAATGTTGGTTTATTTGATCAAAGTTCATTTGCCAAGTTTCGACTTCAAGGTCGCGACGCCATGCGCGCCTTGAATCGAATTTGCGCAAACGATATCGACGTCGCAGTCGGGCGTGTCGTTTATACACAGTGGCTAAATGGTCGTGCCGGTATTGAAGCTGATCTAACCATTACCCGGCTTGCAGAAGATGATTTTCGCATCGTCACTTCGGGTGAAACCGAAGTTCGAGATTTCTCCTACCTAGAGCGCAACATCGATGGTTCAGCTCATGCGCATCTGTACAACGAAACATCTGCGCTCGCGGTCTTGTCCGTCATGGGACCGCGTTCTCGGGCGCTATTGCAAAGCTTGAGTCCCGACGATCTGTCGCATACTGCGTTTCCGTTTGCGACAAGTCGCGAAATAGAACTCGGTTACACGAGGGTGCGGGCATCGCGCATAACTTACGTTGGCGAACTGGGTTTCGAACTCTATATCCCAACAGAATTCGCGCTCGGTGTTTATGAAAAGTTGATCGAACAGGGCTCTTCATTTGGCTTGGTCCACTGTGGCTATCACGCGTTGAATTCATTGCGCATCGAAAAGGCCTACCGACATTGGGGACATGATATTGCGGACGAAGATTCTCCATTAGAGGCTGGACTGATGTTTGTCGTCAAACTAGACAAAGCGGGTGGCTTTATCGGCCGTGACGCTTTGATGCGGCAGATGGAACGTGGGCGAGAACGTGCGCTCGTCCAGTTTCAATTGAAAGATTCAGAGCCGTTGCTCTACCACAATGAGCCCATTTGGCGCGATCAATCTATCGTTGGTTACATTACCTCAGGAATGTACGGTCACACATTAGGCGCGGCGGTTGGGTTAGGTTACGTTAGCGCCCCTACTGGCTCGAGTGCGGAAGATATTTTGTCATCGACTTATGACATTGAAGTTGCCGGTAAACGCATCCCGGCGATTGCCTCTTTTAGGCCGCTCTATGATCCGGGGAACGCTAAAATTCGTGCTTAACCTGTTGGTCACAAACAAGACACAAGCTATTTGAAACGGAATGTTACTCGCGCGAACGAGAGTACCTGGCGAGAGGAGATACGAATATGAGTGAACCAGCAGAAAACTCTAAATCCGATCCCGACGCACTCAATCTCGACGCGTTGTGGATGCCGTTTACCCACAACCGATACTTTAAAAAGAATCCGCGTATCGTGACGCAAGCGGAAGGCGTTTATTACACGACCGACGACGGCCGCCAAATCATCGATGCGCTGTCCGGGTTGTGGTGCTGTAATGCCGGCCATCGTCACCCGAAAATTGTCGAAGCGGTTAAGGCACAGCTCGATACCTTGGACTACGCCGTCGCATTTCAGGCGCATCATCCAAAAGCATTCGAGTTGGCCGAGCGCCTTTGCGATGTCGCGCCTGAACCGTTTAAACATGCATTTTTTACCAATTCTGGTTCCGAGGCCTGCGATACGGCATTGAAAATTGCGCTCGCTTACCACAAAGCTCGTGGCGATGGAGGCCGTTTCCGTTTTATTGGTCGGGAAAAAGGCTATCACGGGGTCGGATTCGGTGGCATGTCGGTCGGTGGCATGATGCCGAACCGCAAGGCATTTGCGAGCGCTATGATCCCCGGGGTCGACCACCTACCGCATACGCTTAATTTGGAGCACATGGCGTATACGCGCGGCCAACCCGCGTGGGGCGCCCACTTGGCGGAAGATCTCGCGCGACTAATCGCATTGCACGACGCCTCTACGATTGCCGCCGTCATCCTTGAGCCGATGCAAGGATCCGGTGGGGTCATCGTACCGCCCATTGGCTATTTGGAGCGGATACGGGAACTCTGTACTGAACACGGGATCGTGTTGATCTTCGATGAAGTGATCACTGGCTTTGGGCGTATCGGTGAAATATTTTCACCCGATCGGTTTGGCGTAATGCCGGATCTCATTACGTTTGCGAAGGGAGTCACTAGCGGAATGGTCCCGCTCGGCGGGGTGTTGGCGACATCAGAAATCTATGATGCCTTTATGCAAGGCCCCGAGCACATGATTGAATTTTTCCATGGCTATACGTATTCCGGTCATCCGTTGGCTGCGGCTGCAGGTTTGGCCGCAATCGATGTCTACGAATCTGAAGGACTATTTGCGCGAGCACGGGAACTTGAACCGCTACTCGAAGATGCGATCCATTCGTTGCGCGGTGAACCGAACATCCTCGATATTCGTAATTTCGGTATGGCGGCGGCAATCGAACTCGCGCCGCGCGCAGGTGCACCTGGGGTGCGAGCGATGGAAATTTTCCACAAGTGCTACGACAACGGCGTGATGATCCGACACGGAGGCGATGTGCTTGCGATAGGCCCACCACTAACCGCGTCCGAAGATCAGCTTGGGGTTATCGTCGAAACAATGCGCGACGCGATTCGTTCGACTACTTAAGCCATCCGCCGGTCGCCTGCAACGACGCCTGGCGGCGACCATCGCTCACCCAAGAAGCAACCGCATAGCGCGACGCATCAATTTCTGTGTCCGGCAGCTGGATTTCCGCTTGATAACTGCCGTTACCAAATTGCAGTGGTCCCAATTGAGTGTCTGACGCTCGGAGTTTACCCGGTTAATCCCAAGCAAGAGAAACTTAGATGCAGGATCGGTGTTGGGGTTCAAAAATTCGGCTACTTTTCGATCTCGATGATTCCGGCGGCAGGACAATGAAACATCGGAACCGGTCCGGATTGGCGGCAAAACCAATCCGGTCGCGGGCGGGGCATATTTCCGACTAGCTTTCCGTCGGCGCAGCCTCGACGTGCGGCGAGTCGTCGCGCTCTTTGTCTCTATTTCTCCAACGTCCGCGACGATCTTCGCGCTTATCTTTCCAACGTTCACCACGTTTTTCTATCGACTCGGCCAATTTCACGCGTTGCTCCGGGATAAGAATCGCGCTGATGTCGGCAAATGCTTTCGCTGTTGCGAGAAACATTTTCTCGGCGTTCTGGGCCTGGTCTGCAGCGAGTTGCTCAATTTTCTGCGAGTCGAAATTTTCGCTGGTGAGGATAGTTTGCAAGGCGTTTTGCCCGTTCTTCATGTCCAACATAAATTGGCGCATGCTTGGTCGGTGTTGGTCCATGATTTCGCCGATAGCGAGGTGTTGTTCATCACTGACGTCGAGCTTATGCAGCAATTTGAACATTCGATGCGGACCGAAGTTACGTGACGTGTGTTTGAAATCTCGATGGTCACGTTCGACCGGTTCGGCGTTAACGAAAACAGGGCTAGTCAAGCCAAGACAGAGCGTTAGAATTAGTAAGTGTTTACTGCGTGGATATTTCATTGCATTCGACCTTGTAGCTGTTTCAATCACGAGGTGACGCCAGTTACTTTAGCGAACCACCGCGAAAATGTGGGTCACTCGCGCGTAACAGTTGGTATTTTCTATGTAAATGGTTGTAACCGTAGCGGCTCTGGGATCAGACTATGGCACACTCGTTCTATCTGACGAGATCACTTGAGATCAAATTATGCCAACGAAAATATGTCTCGTGGACGATGATATTTCATTTTGTGAACTTTTAAGTGAGTACCTCACGGAAGAGGATTTCGTGGTCGAGGTGGCGCATGACGGCCATGACGCGATAGAGAAACTTCAACGCAAGGTCAGCGAAATATTGATTCTCGATGTCATGATGCCAGGCATGGGTGGACTCGATGCGCTGCGCGAGATCCGCAAGTTTAGTGAAATTCCCGTATTGATGTTGACCGCACGCGGCGACGACATCGACCGCATAGTCGGACTCGAATTGGGCGCAGACGACTATGTGGCAAAACCCTGCAATCCACGTGAGATCGTTGCCCGACTACGGGCGATTCTGCGTCGGACCGGGGCGTCTGTGGCAGTGCAGGAATACGAAACGCTTACTGTCGACGACGTGACCCTGTATAGCTCAGAACGTGCAGTCCTATGTAACGATATCCCGCTCGAGATAACGTCTACAGAATTCGATGTACTAGAGATTCTTCTGCGCAATGCCGGAAAGGTGGTTGAAAAAACTGTCGTATCAAGCGAAGCGCTAAAGCGAACACTAGGACCACACGATCGCAGTATCGATATGCATGTTAGCCGGCTGCGCCGTAAACTGGGCGAATTGCCCAACGGAACTGAGCGCATAAAAACCATCCACGGCACGGGGTATCTTTACGTGCAAGCCTCGGGACATCACGTACAACCTTGACGGGATCTGATCAGGTCGAGGCAGTGAAATGAATCGATTGTTCGCGAAAATATTTGTCGCTTTCTGGATCACGACGATTGCGGTCGTGTTAGCAACAGCGTTTGCGACGATGCAGATAAACCGTTCGTTGAGTGAGGATCCCCTCCAAGCGCATTTCTTCCGAACCCAATCTGCATACGCCGAGGCTGCAGCGTCGATACTGGATTCGCAAGGACTAGACGCGTTGCGGCTGTGGATGCATGAGCTGCATGGGCCAGGCGGCGTGCATGGTCATTTGCAACTACTTGGCGACGACGGTTCGGCGCTGTTCGGATCGCCCAGCGCAGGCGACATTAGTGCCGCATTAGCCGCTAAGCGCTCTGGGGTCAGCTCGCCTGAGGTGATCAATGGTGTGTTTTTCGATCCGCTTTACGGACCAGATGGCGAACGTTTCTGGTTTGTCAGCGATATGCGACGCAACCCTAAGCTCGGACCGATGTTCCGCAATCCGGCGCGCCCGCGAGGCCCTACTGGCATACGCTTCGCGATTGCTATTCTGATAAGCGGACTGATTTGTTTTACGTTGGCGCGATACTTAACGATACCCATACGCCGCTTGCAAGCGGCAAGCGCTGAAATATCTAGCGGTAACTTCAAAGTCAGGGTCGATTCGGGTCGGGTCGGCGCGGTGACGAGCTGGGAGACCTCGGCCGCGACTTTAATCGTATGGCCGAACAA
>Ga0302127_10000942_pt1 | contig 16838 bp, 10 predicted proteins | sample CB4_SCM_MG_FD_204452 | JGI IMG/M metagenome (GOLD analysis project Ga0302127, IMG submission 204452) | Marine microbial communities from Western Arctic Ocean, Canada - CB4_SCM | ecosystem: Environmental > Aquatic > Marine > Oceanic | place: Canada: Western Arctic Ocean | collected 2017-09-24
CGGTCCGCCTCGTCAAGGATGAACGTCTTGACGGCATCAAGCTTCACAAACCCCTGCCCCATCAAGTCGAGTAATCGGCCCGGCGTGGCGACGACAATATCGACGCCGCGGTTCATCGCCTTTTCCTGAGGCCCCTGTCCCACGCCGCCGTAAATCACCGTGTGAGAAACCTGCAGAAACCGGCCGTACGCCGTAATGCTGTCCCCGATCTGCGCCGCCAATTCACGCGTCGGCGCGAGGATCAGCGCCCGTGGGCGGCGACCCTCCGGGTTGGTTTTCTCGACGGCCAACTCCTGAAGCAGCGGGATGGTGAACGCGGCGGTTTTGCCGGTCCCTGTCTGTGCGCTGCCGAACAAATCCCGGCCCTCAATCTGCGGCGGAATCGTTTTGCCCTGCACCGGCGTCGGCGTTGAGTACCCTTCCTTTTGCAGCGCGTGCTGAACCTCCGGGATTAATGAGCCAAAGATGCCCTCCATCTCGAGTGCCTCCATTGGCTCGACAATTTCGCGGGGGCGCGGTTCTTGGTTTGGCCGAAATTGATCGGCGCGAGCCCTGCTCGGTTTGCCGCGTCCTCGCGATGTGTTACCACCAAATCGCCCACGTTTTTTATCGCCCCGATTGCGGGGGTTCCTCTCTGTCATATTCATTTATGTAACCAAGCCGGTAAACCTTCATTTGTAATCCCTACCGGCTTGAGTTAGAGGAAAATGAGCCGCGAGAATCGCGACATTGAAGTGAGCTTGGCGAGCTGGAGACCTGGGAATATTGGCTCCGTGTTTAACCGCCAAGCGATCAGAAGCAAGGCTTACTACCCCCCCGCCGCACCGGTGTCAAGCCCCCACTAGGCCAATCGACCGTATTAGCAATATTTTTCGCGCAACCGCCGTGCGGCCTCGACTTCGTTCTTCAGCTTAGTGGCAACCTCATCGAGGCTAACCTTGGCGGCGGATCCCGGGGCAAACCCGCAGTCGGGGTTCAGCGTGATGCGGGACGGGGCGAGGTATCGGAGCGCGGTCTCGACGCGGGCGACGATTTCATCGGCTGAATCGACTTGACCCGGATCACAACTCACGCAACCAAGTCCGATCTCAAGGTCTTCGCGGAGGTGCTTGAACACAGCCATGTCTCCGGCTGCCGGGGTGGTGAATTCCATCGTCAGATGATTCACCTTCAGCCGGTTGAGTTGGCCAAGAATGGGAGTGTAGCCACCGGCGTGAGTGGCTTCGCCCCGGGCGCGGGCACCGGCGCGGCGGCAGAGGTGAACGGCTGTCTTGATATCGCCGAACCCTTCGACAACTTGGTTAACCATATCGACACTGAAGTCAGCGGCGCGGTCAGCGTCATCGTAGTTCGCGCGGACTTCTGGGTCAACAAACAGGCAAAGGTGCGGGTCGTCAATTTGAACGACAGCGACGCCTTCCTCGCGCAGGAGTTCGACCTCGCGGCGCAGGATGGGGACGCAATCGGCGACGAACGAGTCACGAGTGGGATAGGCGGCGCTGGATTTTTCGGCAGACCACATGCGTTCGCCCAGCAACGCGGGTGCGGGCAGGGTTGCCTTGATCCGGCGGTTGGTGATCGTCTTTAAATAGCGAACCTCCGCAGCGATGAAGCCGGGGGTCCTGGGCGCGAGCTTATCAACCACGATCGTCCAGGGGCGCCCGTCCACCGGGTTGGTGCCAAGCTCAAAGCCGTGCGCGAGTTCGGCAATGACACCGATGTACGAGGCGCGACGCCACTCACCGTCGGTCAGGATATCTATGCCTGCGTTTTCCTGCAAAGCGACGGCGTCTCGAATCGCAGCTTCGAGCCGATTCCCGGCATCGGCTTGGCCAAGCAACGCCCGGACGGCGTCCGGCCGAGGCAGGGAGCCAACGACGGAGGTGGGAAACATCGGCAAGTCGGTCATGGTTCAAGCGCTTGGCCAGTGTTGCTGGGCAAGTTCAAAATCTTCCTGAGTGTCGATCTCGCGGTAGCCTCCGGGAATGTCAACATGCGCGAACTCCTCGCCGGCTACGATCATATGCTGCAACAAATGGATGAGGTAGGCCTTCTCGAACGACTTGGCCTCACGGAAAGGTTGGCCGGCGAATTGTTCGTGGCAGCGGTGATAATGTTCGCGCAGTCGGGCGGCAGCAGCAGCGGTGAACTTGGCCACGCCGGTGTATTCGCCATGGGCCTCGGCCTCCGGGGTGCAGCGCTCGATGCGCGTGATGCGTCCGTTGGCCACGGTCACTTTCTCGGCATCGTCGCTAGGGTGCTGACTGCGATCGGAGTAGTGGGCGAGCCATTCCGTATCAATGACAAGCGCCGCGTCGGCGGGATGAGCCAGCGCTTGGCCAACGGCATCGGGCGTAAACAAAATGTCGGAATAGGCGCAGACGAAGCCTTCGTCCATCTCATCCTCAGCGTGGAAAAGCGACGCGAGGATGTTGTTGTTTTCCCAATCCGCATTGTGACTAAAAGTGAGCTCCGGATAAGACTCGCGAACCTTGTCGATCTGGTAGCCGCCGATAAAAACAATGTTATCGAGACCGTTGGCACGAAATGCGGCCAGCGCCCAGTCAAGGATGCGGCGGCCCTTGACCTCCGCAAAACACTTGGGCGTGTTTGCCGTGGTGGGCATCAGCCGAATACCGCGCCCAGCGCCGATGATTATTGCTTTCATGAAAATGTCCGTTCAAAACGTTATCGCACCAACTTATCGAACCAATCCCTGAGAAAAGGCCTTGGCTCCATCTCGGGGCCCGGTTCAGTTTGGCCCGGCCAAAATGTGTAGATCTTCGCGCTGTTTTGATCGGGCACAATGGCCCCGGCGCCTTCAAATCCAATCGTCTTTCCGATGATGTTTGTTTCATCCTCAAACGCGCTGCAATCGTCATTCAGGCGGGATTGCAACATGTACCGCAAGACAAAGAACCGTGCCTTTGATTTGAATATGGCGTCGTACGCCTCGGCGCCCATTTCCTTTTTTGAGTATTTGGAATTCGGCCGTGTGAACACATGAACCCGGCCGTCCTTGCCAACTGTCATGTTAAAGCTCGCCGCCATGCTGCTGGCCTCACGGAAAACATTCACCGGGTCGGAAAACTGCTTCCGGCCGGGCGTGTGTTTAACATACATCAAGTCGCCCCTTTTTTTTGAGTTCGCTTGAACGATGTGAACCACGCCTGCCCTATCAATGGCGACTTGCGGCCTGATGCCGCTGTAGGGAAGTTTGACTGTCATCACATCAGGCTCAGCATGGATTGATATGATGGATAAAACTGCACTTGAGAGCAGTGCAACTGCTCTGGTTTGGGTGGATTTCACGATTACTCTTTTTATTTTTAGCCGATCAGTTAAACGGCTTCGGGCCGCCTTGGACATAGCATTTTACGGATGTCATGGACAGCCCAAGGTGGGATAAAAAAATCATTATTGTTCACATCGGCCACTTTTGCCGCGAACAACCAAGAAGAGAGACGGCTTTTGAAGCGCGATTCACCCTTTTAGTTGAAAAAAACAATTTGGATATGCATGCGAGCTAACTGCCATCCCGATGAAACCAGTTTTCAACCCGGATTAGTCGAGATTGATTTTTGTGTTGCTCTCGGTAATACCCTGTACACGAGTTATCTAATGCGCAGTCTCGACCCGGGGCAGGCCAACATTCATGGCGCGACTACTCTCAACATTGGCCCTGGCTACGGGTACCGTGGCGGGCGACTGTGCCGCTTGGCCAAGCTACCCCGCCGGAATGGGCCGCCCCGGTAGTGTCGGGGCCTTTTGATGTGGAGGCGTCGAACACGCCACCGTACTTAGGCTCATCCGAACAGTCATTTTTGAGGAAGGAAAATAATCTGATGGCTAGGCTAGAATCTGCTTGATCGCATGCGCCTCCTCGACACCGGTGAGCCGGACGTTAAGGCCTTGAAATTTGAAAGTGAAACGCTCGTGGTCAATCCCCATACAGTGTAAAATAGTCGCGTTCATGTCGTTGATATGCACCGGGTCTTTGACGATGTTGTAGCAGTACTCATCGGTTGCACCGTGGACAACTCCGCGTTTGATGCCGCCGCCAGCCATCCAGATCGAGAAGCAGCGGCCGTGGTGGTCGCGGCCGTTACCCAGCCCCCCTTGGCTGTAGCTGGTGCGCCCAAACTCGCCGCCCCAGATCACTAGGGTATCTTCGAGCAGGCCGCGCTGTTCAAGGTCAGTGACGAGGGCCGCGGAGGCTTGGTCGGTGTCTTTGCACTGCGCGGTCAAGTGCGGGACGAGACTGCCGTGTTGGTCCCAGCCGCGGTGGAAGAGTTGCACGAAACGCACGTCGCGCTCGGCCAGGCGCCTGGCGAGCAGGCAATTATAGGCGAATGTGCCGGGCCGACGCGCGGCCTCGCCGTAGAGCTTGAAAGTGCTCTCGGGCTCGTCCGACAGGTCGACGATCTCTGGCGCCGCGGCCTGCATGCGGAAGGCCATCTCGTATTGGGCAATGCGTGTCTGAATCTCGGGGTCGCCGAAACGCGCGAACGATCCCTCGTTGAGTGCGGCGAGATCATCAAGCATCTCGCGCCGGGTCGGGCGATTGAGCCCACTTGGATCTTTGAGGTAGAGGAGTGGGTTCTTACCGCTCCGCATCAATACCCCCTGATGGTTCGAGGGTAGGATTCCGCTTCCCCAGAGCCTCGAGAAGATCGGTTGGCCAGGGTTCTTGCCGTTGCCCTGGGAGAGCAGCACGATGTAGGCGGGCATGTCCGCATTCGCGCTCCCCAGGCCGTAGCTCGCCCACGCGCCGAGGCTCGGGCGCCCCGGGATCTGCGAACCGGTGTTGATCAAAGTGATGCCCGGGTCGTGGTTGATCGCCTCGGTGTGCATCGAGTTAATCACCGTGATCTTGTCGGCAATGTCAGCAGTGTGCGGGACGAGGCCGCTCATCCACGTCCCGGTTTGGCCATGCTGCTTCATCGGCGATACCGGGCCACACACCAGGAACTTTTTCTGGCCAGCAGTCATCCCGGTCACGCGCTGTCCACCTCGAACACTATCCGGCAACTCGCTGCCGTGCAGTCTCTCGAACGCGGAGGAATGATCGATCAAGTCGATGTGCGACGGACCGCCGGATTGGAATAGGTAGATGACGCGTTTCGCCTTTGCGGGGAAATGCGGCAACTCACGGTTTTCAGATTGCCCAGCGTAGGCTTCGCTGAGCAATGACGTCGCCGCCAATGTTCCGAGCCCAATGCCGGACTGCCCGAGGAAGGCCCGGCGCGATAGTAGAGTTTTGGTGTCGTCGTTGATCATTGTCTTGTCACGGCCTCGTCCATGTTTAGCAAAGTGCTGGCGACCAGCATCCACGCGACTTGCACGGGATCGCCACTGCCTATTGCCCCAGCAGAGGCTAGCAATTGGCGCGCCTTCTCCGGCTGCGATTTGTAAGCCCCCCGGTAGCGAACCAGTGCGGCCGAGAGAACCTCCAGTTCCCTAGTCGTCGGCACTCTGCCAAGAACCCGTTTTGCTCCTAGGTCGAGCCCATCTTGCGGGGAGCCCGCTGCCGCCATGAGGTCTCCGAGGGCGCGCGCCGCCTCGAGGAATTGCGGGTCGTTCTGCAGCACCAACGCCTGCAGTGGCGTGTTGGTATTAAGGCGTCGGACGCTACAAGTCTCGCGGGTCGGGGCATCGAAGATCGCCATGCTCGGTGGCGGCGAGGTTCGCTTCCACGCGGTATAGAGGCTGCGCCGGTAGAGTGCGCGACCGCTGCCGGGCAGGAACTTCTGCGAGCTGAACGGATTCGGGTAGCCGTAGTGACTCACCTGTTCCCACAGGCCGTCAGGCTGGTAGGGGTGCACGCTCGGGCCACCGAGATCACCGTTCAGCAGGCCACTCGCCGCGAGCGCGCCATCACGCACAAACTCCGCCGCCAACCGGAACCGCGGCGCACGCGCCAACAGGCGGTTGTAGGGGTCCTTCTCCAGCAGTTCCGGTGTCACCGCAGACTGTTGGCGGTAGGTCTCCGATATCACCATCCGGTGCAGCAGGCGACGCAGATCCCAACCGCTGGCGACGAAATCTGCCGCCAGCCGATCGAGTAGTTCGGGATGCGAGGGGAACTCGCCCTGCGCGCCGAAGTCTTCGGCAGTTTTCACCAGACCGGTCCCGAACAGCATCTGCCAGTATCGGTTGACGATGACGCGTGAGGTGAGTGGGTGATCTGGATCGACCAGCCAATGCGCGAGATCTAGACGCGTCCGTTTACCGTTTTGGGTTCCCGTTTCACCCAGGGGAGGAAGAATCGAAGGCGTCCCTGCGCTCACCTCGGCCCCGGGTTGGTCGTAGGCACCGCGGGTCAGGATGTGCGTCTTGCGCGGCTTGTAGTCCATCACCATCACGGTCGTTCGCCCCGTGTCGGCGGCCTTGCGCAAGATTTTCTCCTCGAGGCCCAGCTGGTTCGTCAAGGTCTTGAAGGCCGGCTGCATCTCCGCGAACGTGGTGTTGATCGTTGTCCAATGTCCGGTCGTGCGATCCTGCTTGGCCATGCTCAGCGCCTGGTAGAGTGCATCGGGTCCAGTGTCCGATGGCGTCTCGCCATACAGCGTTCCCCATGCACCGCCGCCATGTTTGGCGAGTTCCGCGGCTGGCTTCCACTTTGTCCCGGCCGCCCCCAAAACCGGCGACCTCGCCTGCCATTTCTTGTCGGTGACGACGTGCCACTCCTCGCCATTCGCCGTTCGCATCGCCAAGCTCAACAACAGCCCCGCAGGGCTAGCTCCAATGTTCGTCGCGCGCACGGCGATGGTGTTTTCGCCGGCTTTCAGTCCCCGGGCTCCGAAAACCTTCGGCCTGGTCCAATCATCAGATGAACCGATCGACCGGCCATTGATTTCCACTTCGCAAGCATTGTCACAGGTGACCCATAGTCGCGCCTCGGCCGGAATTGCTTCCAGATTGAACTGGCGTTCAAACTCGACCGACTCGGCAGTTTTGTCCGCAGCAAACCAAATCCACGACGGTTGATCTTGCGGAAACAGAACCAACTTCTTACCGACTGCTTCGCCAATTTTGAGCAACCCAAGGCTTGCCAGTTGCTCCGTTTCCCACCGGTCACGCTGCGCCGCGATGCGCGCCGGGGGCATGGCGCGGAGGCGCTTCAATTCGGCAATACGCAAGGCGGCGTCCCTCTTCACCCGCTCAGGCGTGCAGATCGCTGAACCCGCCTCGATCAGCGGTCCCGTGTTGGCGTTGGTCACACCGCTGCCCGGTTCGCTAGATTGGTTGAAGAAAGCGTAAAACTGGTAGAACTCCTTCTGCGAGATCGGGTCGTATTTGTGATCATGACACTGCGCACATTTCATGGTTAGCCCCATGAACACCGTGGCGACCGTATCGACCTTATCGACGTTGTAGGTCACCCGGTATTCCTCGGGGATCGTTCCGCCCTCGTGCGTGTTCATGCTGTTGCGCAAAAACCCAGTGGCGACGCGTTGCTGCTCGGTGACGCCCGGCAACAGATCTCCAGCGATCTGCTCGACCGTGAACTCGTCGAAACGCTTGTTGGTGAGGAAGGCATTGAGCACCCAGTCGCGCCAGATCCACATGTCGCGGTGGTCATCGATCGAGTAGCCGTTTGTGTCCGCATAACGAGCCCCGTCTAGCCAGTCGACAGCGAGGCGTTCGGCGGCGGCTGGCGATCGGAGAAGCCGATCGACCACCCGTTCGTAGGCACCCGGTTTGTGATCCCCAAGGAAAGCGTCGAGCTCCTCCGGCGTCGGCGGTAAACCGGTAAGATCCTGGGTGATTCGGCGCAGCAAGATCGCCCGGTCGGCGGGCAGTGCCGGCCGCAATCCAGTCCCGTCGAGGCGAGCTCGGATCAGCGAATCGATCGATGATCCCGGTGCTGCCTTCAGCACCTGGAATGACCAGTGCCCCTCGTACTCCGCGCCCTGGTCAATCCACTGCCCGAGAACTTCGATCTGCCCCGGGGTGAGCCGATGGTTTGAGTCCGGAGGAGGCATCTTCTCATCCGGATCCATCGAGGTGATGCGCTTCCACAGCTCGCTTGCCTTGCGGTCTCCGGGGACCAGCGCCTGGCGATCCTTCCCCTTTCCGAGCAACGCAGTCGCCGACTCGAATGAATCAAGTTGGAGCCCCGCTTTCACGTCCTTCGCTGCCGGGCCGTGGCAACCAAAGCAATTATCTGAAAGGATCGGACGGACGTCGCGATTGAAGCTCAGTGGATCCGGTTCCTCTCCCAATGCGAAAGTGGTCAACAGAGGCACGGCGAAGACTGGAAGTATCAACACAATGGATGCAAAGGTGGATCGAATTCTCATGAGCAGGTCAGGTAAAGATGTCCATTGCCGGTTTTCCCATCACATCTTTGGTAAGAAAAAAATAGGCGCTTCTCGAACTCGTAAGCTGTCTTTGGGCTGATGCCCATCGTGGTAAAAATGGTGGCATTAAGGTCTTCGACTGAGTCGGGATTGATCTTTCGCGTTGGAGCCTTGAACACCCTCGATCATCATGTCGCGGCAAAATTCGCTGGCAATTATGACCAAGGTGCGGTCGAGCTGCCACCGTTTCTCAAAGTCGCGGATTAGCTGGGTAATCGGCCGGTTGATCTCTTGATTGAGCTTCTTCACCAAATTGGGTTTAGCCTAGGGGTTCGGATTGGGAGGTCATTCGTATTTGGTAATGACTTTTCGTTCCTTGAGCGGCCACCATTCGGCAATCTTCGCAGCCAGTTCAGCGACGACCTCAGGGTGTTTTTTTGCAAGGTTCGTCTTTTCATGGGGATCCTTTGACAGGTCGAAAAGTTGGGGTTTTTTCTCGGTTCGGGGATGAGTGCTTTGGTATCGATTCACTTCACCGTCGTAGGTTAAGAGCAACTTCCATTTGCCTTCGATTCGCCATCGAAAAAGAAGCGAGGCTTCGGGGTTTTTGATATCTGCGATATCATGGGCAAGACTTTCCCCGAAGATACCCGAGCGCTTAATGGGGTGCTTTTTCTGAAGATTTTCCAGGAGATTCACACCCGGCACATCATTGGGAATTCGAGCACCCGCAGCGGCAAGTACGGTGGGGAAGAGATCGATGGAAGATACGAGTTCGGGGCGCTTGGTGGGATCAAGGCCGCCGTTCGGCCAGGAGAACATGATGGGTGTGCGAACACCGCCTTCGTAAGGCGTCTGCTTGGAGCGAGGTGCGTATCCGTTTCTTTTTGGATTTTGGATCCAGCCATTGTCGGTAACGTATACGATCAAGGTATCGTCCCGGAGGTTTCGTTTCTCAAGAATGTCGATGAGCTGTCCGCAGGTTTCGTCAAACCACTCACAGCAGGCATAATACTTGGCAACGCTAAGGGGAAGGCCCTGCTCCTTGTACCTTTTGAGAAGGCGTTGCGGAGGATTATGCGGAGTATGAGGGAGAAACACTCCATACCAGAGAAAGAATGGCTTTTTTTCCGCAACGGCATGGTCAACGAACTTTTCGATCGGTTCCATTCCTTCCCGACCGATCTTCAGGCCGTCGTCACCATGACGACCGCCTCGTTCCGGAAACCCCCGGGTCATCCCATGGGTAAATCCACCGTGCCTGAAATCCCCTTCCCACCATTTTCCGCTTTGGTGGCTGAGATAACCACGTTCGCCGAGAAGCTCGGGCAGGGTATCGAACTGGTCGAGATAGGATATGAGCTTGGCCCGGCGTTGGTTGTAAAGTTCGGAACCGCGCTCGGCGTACTTGGGAGATGGATCGTTTCCCGTTATGCCATGCCGATGGGCGAAATGCCCGGTCGCCAAAGTTGCCAGGGATGGACGACAAAGGGCAGTCGGAACATATCCTCGCTCGAAGACAACGCTTTGCCTGGCAAACTTGTCCAGATTAGGAGTCTTGATTTGAGGATGTCCCATAAAGCCATAATCGGTCCATGCCTGGTCATCGGAAATAATGTAAACGATATTGGGCCGATCGGCCGCAGATACGGTGAAAGCGCAGAGGAGGAAAAGCGTGGACCAAATGGTGATGATTATTTTTTGTTTCATAAATTATTTCGGATGCTCCATTCAGTAATTCATTTTACGTTTACTAATCTGCACGCAACAATTTGCTACCGTTGCTTTTCTGTCGACGGAAATCGCTTTCGCCTCACGCAATTGAGCACTTTTTCAGTGAATAACCCAAAATGAAGAATCTGGGTGAAGTGGATTTAACCCTTTATAATTAGGGTTAAAAGGAATGGTGGAGTCATGGAGAATCGAACTCCAGACCTTCGCATTGCGAACGCGACGCTCTACCAACTGAGCTATGACCCCATTTACGCCAACGCGACTGACCCGTGTCGTGAAGGGCAGGCATGATGCCGAGACACCGCCAAACGGCAAGCCGTTTTCAATCCCGGAATAAATTGGATTGCAACCCAAACTGGCAGCGGGACAATCTACCGCCACGCGGATGCCCGATCCCAACCCAAAAATATCACCCCTGCCCTGGCTACTGGCTCTTGGCTTTGTACTGCTTTTCACCGCTGCTGTGCCTTGGTACTGGGCAGCAGGCGGCGGCGAGACGCCACTGGTGTTTGGGATGCCTCTTTGGGTGGCGGTGAGTACGGGCGTCTCATTTCTGATTTCCTGCCTAACCGCTTGGGCTGCGTTTAGCACTTGGCCAAGCGATAATGATGACCCGGAGGGCGGTTCGTGAACAATATCCCCCTTGGCCCCGCGGAACTTAGCTTCATCACCATTTATCTTTTTTCCCTGATAGGCATTGGCTACTGCGGTATGCGTGCTCGCAGGGAGAATACGCTCAAAGACTTTTACCTTGCCGGCTCAGGGGTCGGCTTCCTCGTTCTGGTGCTAACGCTGTACGCCACGCAGTACAGCGGCAACACGCTGTTTGCGTTCACCGGCAAGACGTTCCGCATTGGTTACGCATGGTTGATGAGTGTGCATTTCATGACGGCGATCATTGTGGTGTATCTCGTGTTCGCTCCGAAACTGCATCGCTTGGCCAAGCGCGAGAGTTTCATCACGCCGGCGGATTTCCTCGAGCACCGTTTCAGCCATCGCCCGTACACGGTGCTGGCCTCGATCACTATGGTGGTGGCCATCGGCAATTATCTGCTCGCCCAACTCACAGCGATGGGGCTGCTGCTGCAGGGCATGACCACGTTCGAACCGCAGACGGCGTTCGTCGCCGGGGTGATTCTGCTCGCGGTGATCATGCTAGTTTACGAGACGCTCGGCGGTTTTCGCGCCGTGGCGTGGACGGATGTGATCCAGGGTAGCATCTTGATGGTGGGCTTCGCGATTCTGCTTTTCGTCGTGCTCGATCACTTCGGCGGGCTGGCCAAAAGCTTCGAGACACTCAAAGAAGCCAAGCCGGAAAAGGTCGCCGCGCCGGACGCGCTGGGAATCCGCCAATGGTTCAGCTACATCGTCGTTGTAGGGATCGGCGGCGCGCTCTATCCGCAGGCGATCCAGCGAATTTATGCCGCTCGAAGTAACAAAGTACTGCGTAACGGCTTAGCTACCATGGCTTTCCTGCCGCTGACGGCTTCCTTAATCGCAGTACTTGTAGGGGTCACCGCAGCTGCTTCCTCGGCACCGGAATTGGCTGCTCTTAAGGATGCCGATTCAGATCGTGTCTTCGGCGAAATCTGCCGAATCGTGATGGAGAAATCAGTGTTTCACCGCTGGTTGGTAGTGGTGCTGCTCTCCGCGGTGCTGGCTGCGCTAATGTCCACCGCAGACTCGGTGCTGCTGTCTGTCTCATCGATGCTGACGAAGGATATTTACCATCGGCAAATCAACCCCGCCGCCAGTGAGGAGAAGTTGACGACGATTGGCAAATCAGTGTCGTGGGTTGTGGTCACTATCATGGCCGCTATCGCCATTTACCTGAACTCGCTCGAAAACAAGCCAACGTTGGTCAAACTCATGGACATGAAGTTCGACATGCTGATGCAGCTAGGCCCCGGCTTCATACTCGGCATGCACTGGCGAGGCATGAAGCCAAGCGCGCCATTCTGGGGCCTCGTCAGCGGCTTAACGCTGGTTTTTGCACTATACCCGATTGGCACGCTGACGAATTGGGGGGTCCACGCCGGAGTGTTTGGCCTGACTCTCAATCTGGCTGTCGTGGTAGCGATTTCCTACTTGCCACTCGGCCAAGCGAGGGCAAAGGGTTTGCTTGAAACTTGATCCTTGTAACTCAAGACTCCTCGCACATGTATCGTACTGCCGCACTGTTCATTCTGTTTAGCCTTGTTGCAGGGACGACTGCGAGTGGGTTTCGTTTCGATCGCACCAAGGACATCGTTTACAAGGAGATCGACGGCAAAAAACTCAAGCTTAACGCCTACGTGCCGAAAGGAGACGGCCCATTTCCCACAGTGCTCGTCGTCCATGGTGGCGCATGGCGGGCGGGATCTCGAACCCAACTCACCATGTATGCCAAAAGCCTCGCTCGGCGCGGCTACTGCTGTTTTGCAATCGACTACCGCCTTGCACCCCAGCACAAAAGCCCGGCACAAATCGAGGACTGCCGCGATGCTGTCCGGTGGATTCGCAAACACGCGTCCAGATACAAGACCGACCCCGGTCGTATCGGCGCGATCGGCTATTCGGCCGGTGGTCACCTGGTTTCGCTACTTGCCACCACTGGCCTGTCGAAAGAGGACGACCCAAAGGGCATCGGCACAAAAATCACCGCTGCAGTCGCCGGGGGCACACCAACCGATTTTCGAACTAACCGAGAAAATTCCAAGATGCTCTCCTATTGGCTGGGAGGCTCGCTCAGCAATAAGCGGCAAATCTATCATTCGGCGTCGCCCACCGCTTTTGTCGACAAGGACGACGCACCGATTTTCTTCTTCAACGGCTCAGCAGATATGCTTGTGCCTGTGAAAACCCATCCTACCGTGGGCTACGCCGGCCCGACCGCCCTGCATAGGGCTCTCAAAAAGGCGGGAGTCGAGACAGACTTGCACATCATAAAGGGCGCCGGCCACTTCTTTGCCATTTTCAACAAAACCGCACTCGACGCTGGCTACGCGTTTCTCGACAAGCACCTCGATAACTCCAACAAACTTCGTGTCTTCCTGCTCGCAGGCCAGTCCAACATGCAGGGTCAGGGTGTCGTCGATTTTGATCATCCGAAATATTACAACGGCGGCAAGGGCATCCTGAAAAACGTGATGAAAAACCGGGATCGCGCTAACCTCTACAAACACATCGTTGACGCCAAAGGCGACTGGATCGTGCGCGACGACGTCTTTGTCCGGCATCAAACCGAGGAGGAAATCAAGACCGGCGGACTGACGGTCGGCTTCACCGGCTATGGCGGAAACCACCACATCGGGCCGGAATTTCAACTCGGCCACCTCGTCGGCGAGGCTTACGAAGAACCGGTGCTTCTCATCAAGACAGCGTGGGGCGGCAAAAGCATCCACAAAGATTTCCGCCCTCCCAGCTCCAGCGGAAGCACCGGTGAATTCTACAAAAAGATGCTTACCGAATACCACGAGGGCCTTGCTAGGCTTGGCGATGAATTCCCGCAGTTGGCCAAGCGTAAACCGGAACTCAGCGGCTTCGTCTGGTTCCAGGGCTGGAACGACATGTTCGATGACGATGCATTAAGGGAGTACGAAGCCAACCTCATCAATCTCGTCAAGGATGTGCGCAGGGAATTCAGGCAGCCAAACCTGCCGGTTGTCATCGGCGAACTCGGCAACGCCGGCCTCAAGGCCGGCGACAATATGCTCGCGATTCGCAAGGCCCAAAAAGCCGCCGCCAAGGCGCTTGGCCCAAACACAACTTTCGTGCAAACCACACAGTTTGCCCGGCCAGCCAAGGAGTCGCCGAACGTTGGCCACGGCCATCACTGGTACGGCAATGCCGAGAGCTACTTCCTTATTGGCGATGCGCTTGGCCAGGCACTGCTCAGGCTGACCGGTAAATAATTTTAATATGCCCAAAATGATCAAACAAACGATACTCGCAATCGCACTCGTGTTCGGTGCTCTTGGCCAAGCGATGGCAGAGAAAAAGGAGAATAAGTTTTACGATCCGATCGTAAAAAAACTCGAAGGATGGACGATCAAGGTCGATCCCAAGCTCCTCAAAAATGAGAACAAGGAATTAAAGAGCCAGGTTTTCACCGCGTTGGCCAACCACCTACAGCGGATCAAATATATCCTCCCCGAGGCCAAGGTGAAGGCGTTGCAAAAGCTGCCGATCTGGCTGGACCACCACTACGAGCCGCTTAGCTCGATGCAGTATCACCCGGGCGTCACATGGCTCCGCGCGAACAGGCATGATCCGCGTCTCGTGAAACACGTCCACATCCCCCGCGCCAAGGCGCTGCTGGACCGCGGCCAATGGGCCAAGCACCCGTACGTCATTCTGCACGAACTGGCCCACGCCTATCACGACCAGGTACTGAACAAAGGTTTTGAGAACGAGGAAGTACTTGGCGCCTACAATGAAGCCAAGGAGAAAGGCATTTACGAGAAAGTGCTGCTCTACACCGGCCGCACGGTGAAGCATTACGGCCTAACCAACCAAATGGAGTACTTCGCCGAGTGCACCGAAGCGTACCTCGGCATGAACGATTTTTACCCGTTCGTCCGAGCCGAACTCAACGAGCACGATCCGCGGATGTATCAGCTCCTAAAAAAAATCTGGGGCGAGGTGAAGTAGCCGCTTGGCCGTGATGTTCGTCCTCACACCTCCCTCCCTCGTGTTCGGTTTTATTTTCGATGACGAGGACGAGCAACCCCTCCCGCATCAAGCCAGCGCGACGGCTTTGGCGCGCTTGGTTGCCTTCCGGCGGTCGTTGGCATCGAGGATGCGCTTTCGGAAACGCAAATGGTTCGGGGTGACCTCGACCAGTTCGTCGTTGTCGATGTACTCGATGGCGCGCTCGATGGAGAACGGGATTGGTGGCGTCAGCATGATCGCCTTGTCCGCGCCGGAGGAGCGCATGTTGTCGAGGTGCTTGGCCTTGGTCGGGTTCACCGGCAGGTCGTCGCGACGCGGGTTTTCGCCGATCACCTGACCGCCGTACACCCCGTCTCCCGGCGCCACAAACAAGCGGCCGCGCGTCTGTAACACGTCCAGCGCGTAGGCCATGGCGGTGCCTTTCCCCATGCTGACCAGCGTGCCGGTCTGGCGCGTGACGAGGTCGCCGCTGTACGGCCGGTACTCGAGAAACGAGTGGCTCATCACGCCGTTGCCGCTGGTGAGGGTGACAAGGTCGCTCTCGAAACCGATCAGCCCGCGTGTCGGGATTTCTGCGGTGACAGTCACGCCGACGGTGTGATGCTCGATATTGGTGATCTTGCCCAAACGCTTGCTGAGCGTCTCCATGACGGTGCCGAGATGCGACTCCGGCACCTCGACCCAAATCTGCTCAAACGGCTCGTTTCGTCTGCCGTCGATCTCCTTGTACAAAACGGTCGGCCGCGACACGAGTACCTCAAAGCCCTCGCGGCGCATCGTCTCGAGCAGCACGGCGATCTGCATACTGCCTCGAGCGTCAACAAGGAAGCGGGTGCTCTCGCTGGTGTCGTGCACGCTGATGGAGATGTTGGACTTGGTCTCGCGCTCGAGCCGCGCGCGGATCTCTCGTGAGGTGACTTTTTTGCCGTCGAGCCCGGCGAGCGGGCCATCGTTCACGGAGAACTCCATCTGCACGGTGGCAGGATCGATCTCAACGAACGGCAGCGGCTCCGCGTCGTCGGCCTTTGCCAGCGTGTCGCCGATGTCCACCTCGTCAAACCCGGCCAGCCCCGCGATATCGCCCGCCGTGGCCTTGATCACGTCGTTCGTCTGCAGGCCGGAAAATTGTTTCAGCTTGATGATCTTCACCCTCTGCCGGTTGCCGTTGCGGCCTATCACATTGACCATGTCACCTTGCTGGACGTCCCCGGATAAAATCCGTCCGATGGCCATACGGCCGACGTAGTCGTCCCAGTCGATGTTGCTGACCAACATGCGAAACGGCGCCTCCTCGACCACCGGCGGCGGCACGCGCTCGATGATGGCCTCGAACAGGTCGGTCATGTCTTTGCGCGGCCCGTCGAGTTTGTAGTCCGCGAAGCCAAGCTTGGCGCTGCCGTAGAGGAACGGCGCGTTGAACTGGTCGTCGTCCGCACCCAGCTCGAGAAACAATTCCAGCACCTTGTCGTGTACCCACTCCGGGCGGGCGGTGTCGCGGTCGATCTTGTTGACCACGCAGATCGTCTTGAGCCCGTGGCCAAGCGCCTTGCGCAGCACCCAGCGCGTCTGCGCCTGCGGCCCGCTCACGGCATCGGTCAGCAGCAGCACGCCGTCGACCATCTTCATCACGCGCTCCACCTCAGCGCCGAAGTCGGCGTGGCCCGGCGTGTCGACGATGTTGATCGTGTAGTCGTTCCACTTGATGGCAGCATTCTTGGCCTTGATGGTGATTCCCTTTTCGCGCTCGAGATCCATCGAGTCCATGACCCGCTCGGCGACAACCTGGTTATCACGAAACGTGCCGCTCTGCTGCAACAACTCATCCACGAGCGTGGTCTTGCCGTGGTCCACGTGCGCGATAATCGCTATATTTCGAATGTGGTCTGCTTTCACTAAAAATGCTGGGGGAAGAAAAATCTGGTGGTACCAATGAAAATACCAAAGCGAGTCACCCGAAGTGGTGACGGCTAAAAAACGGTATTGGTATCTCCTGTGTGGTTTGGCCCAGAACTCCCCGCGCACCCAGACGGATACAGAAATCGCGCACGATATTCAAGCAAAGATTTTCACATCTCGTCCGGCCAAGCGCTTGGCCAAGGTCAAACGTCCAATTCGCCGCGGTAATCGCGGGTCAGCCACTTGGGG
>Ga0302127_10000945_pt1 | contig 16803 bp, 16 predicted proteins | sample CB4_SCM_MG_FD_204452 | JGI IMG/M metagenome (GOLD analysis project Ga0302127, IMG submission 204452) | Marine microbial communities from Western Arctic Ocean, Canada - CB4_SCM | ecosystem: Environmental > Aquatic > Marine > Oceanic | place: Canada: Western Arctic Ocean | collected 2017-09-24
AAGAGGTGGGGAAGCACTTCGGGGTGACGCGTGAGAGGGTGCGCCAGATCGAGGCCCGGACCATGGCCAAACTGCGGCACCCGCACCGTTCCCAGACGCTCCGCGACTACCTCGACGAGGGCTGAGGCGGGTCCCTTCAGTACCCGTTTCGGGCTCCCGGCACGGGACCGCGCTGGTATCGTGGCGCTCGCCCTTTCCGGGGTAGCTCAGCTGGCAGAGCGTCGGACTGTTAATCCGCAGGTCGTGGGTTCGATCCCCACCCCCGGAGCCATAAAGGTGCAGGTCAGGGCCGGTCTTTAGGGGCTGGCCCTTTCCGCGTCCGGGCCGCTGTCACACAAAATGTCACAAGGCCGGCCTTTCGGGCCGTTCCGGGTCGTTGCCGAAGACATAGTCGGCCACTGCCTCCACGGCGTCAACGGCTGCAGTGGGCAGTACGTGTGCGTATTCGAGGAGGGTGATGGCCTCGCTGGCGTGGCCCAACAGCCGGGTGACATCGTGCAGCGGAACCTTCTTTCCGAGAGCAAATGTCGCGAACGTGTGGCGCAGACCATGGAAAGTCACGTATCGAACCCCGGCCCGTTCACAATCACGCCGAAAACGCTGCGTGATGGAGTCCGGGCTCGGGGGGCGGCCGTCGGGGAGGACGATGACAAACCCTGTATCGGTCCATCCTGACCCAAGGACGGCCCGGTCGTCGGCCTGGATTGCCTTGAGTCTGGCCAGACAGATAGCCGCCTCGGAAGACAGCGGGATGGTCCGATTGCTGGCAGCCGACTGATGACCAAGCGCTGCTGCGCGATTGAGCGATACGAAACGGGCTTAAGAGCCCTGATAGCCTAGGATTTCAGACAACTGACGTGCGTTATCTCTGAGGATCTCGACCATCTTCCGACGAAGCGCACCATCGATTCTGGCATCCGGAACCGACGAACTAATTGCAGCCACCACTTCGCCGGAGACGTCTCTGATCGGAACGGCGACGCAGTAAACACCTTTGGTGAACTCACTTTCGTCAACCGCGTAGCCCTGACGACACACTACGTTGAGCGACTCCTCCAATTCCGCAATGTTTGTGATCGTATTTTCGGTATATGCAAACATCTCCACATTCTCGAACCGTCGCCTCAACTCTTCAGGCGACAGGCCAGCCAGGAGAGCCTTGCCAAGACCCGTTGCGTGCGCCGGCAGTCGGCTGCCCACCTCAGACACCAGCTTGAGGTGGTGATTCGCCTCCACCTTGGCGACGTACACGTTCTCAATACCGTCAAGGATTGCCAGTTGGACAGTCTCATTCAATTGTGACTTTGAGTTCTCAAGAAACCTCTTGGCAACCCGGGCGAGGTCATTTTTACCTGAGAAACCCTGACCAGCCTCCCAGAGTCGAATCCCCACTCGGTAATGCCGATCCACGTCGTCATACTTGAGGAATTCGGCCTCGGAGAGAGTCTGCAGCAGGTTGTAGGTGCTACTTCGCGGCCAACCCATCTTCCTTTCAATATCGGCGAAAGTCATACCGTCGGACTCGCGCGAGACAGTCGTGAGAATCTCCAAAGTTCGCAAAGCAGATTTGACGGGTCGAAAGGTGCCGTCGTTGCTCGGAGTGGTCAAGGGTTTACATCCAACAAACGAATAGGGTTCACGTAGCAGAACCATGTTACACGACCTCGCGCAGATGGCATGTCGACCAGGGCGACCACGGATTGACCGATCACGGTTCATGGAAGTAGTGTCACACTTCAGAATGACTATTCACGTGTGCGAACCGATATAGATCGGCGATGGATGTGAAATCAGGGATCTTCGAAGGCCAGACGCATGTTGTCGTTGGAGCTGCGAGTGGAATCGGTCAGGCTGCAGCTATGCACCTGGCAGGACAAGGCGCGGAAGTCGTCTGTCTTGATCTTGACGCCGCCGGTGCCGCCGTTACCGCCAAATCCATCGTGACAGCCAGCCAGACCGCCGCTACTTCCGACCGAATTGATGTATCGGACCATGACAGCGTCCAGGGAGCCTTCGCCCCGTTTCGCGCGGGCAAGATTGACGTTTTAGTCAACTGCGCCGGCATCACCGGGAAAACGGGAATCAAGTCCCAAGATGTCGATATGGATGACTTCGATCGTGTTTATGCAGTCAATCTCCGAGGAGCGCTTCTGGTTTCCCAGGCAGTCCTCCCAATTATGCTCGGACATGATTACGGTCGGATTATCCACCTCGCCTCCATCAGCGGGAAGGAAGGCAACGCCGGACAGGCTGCATATTCCTCGACCAAAGCGGGCCTGATCGGCCTGGTCAAGGTCATGGGCAAGGAATACGCCACTTCTGGAATCACCATCAACGCTCTGGCCCCAGCTGTTATCCGCACCCCGATTCTCGACACTATGCCTGACAGCCAGATTGAATATATGACGTCGAAAATCCCAATGGAACGGACTGGCACTCTCGAAGAAGCAGTCAACATGATCTCGTGGATTGTCTCCCCACAGTGCAGCTTCGTGACCGGCTTTACCTTCGATCTGAGCGGTGGACGCGCTGTTTACTAGTAACCATCAGACAACAGGAGCAAGAACGATGACTTCCGGCCCGTTAGCAATCACCGTCCGGGGTGAGCTGGACCCAGCTGAAATGGGACGGACCATGTCCCACGAGCACATCTTCGTCGACAACTGGGCCATGACATTCGACTACGACTTCATCCTCGACAGCGAACCGCTGGCAGTCGTCGAGGTCGACCGTTACCGAAAGGCCGGCGGCGGTACGATCTGCGACACGACGGTGCGGGGCATCGGACGAAACCCGGAGGGATTAGCTCGAGTCAGCGAAAAGACCGGCGTCAACATAATCATGGGGGCGGGTTGGTACCGCGAAGCAGTTTACCCTGCCGACTTCGACCAGATCCCAACCAACGTACTAGCAGCCCAGCTCGTCGAAGAACTGGTTTTCGGCGTAGGAGACACGTCAATCCGACCCGGGTTCATCGGCGAGATCGGCACCGAAAGGGGTGCTATCAGCCCGCGACAAGAACGGATGTTTCGGGCGGCGGCTCGGGCCCACTTAGTAACGGGTTGCCCAATTGCTACACACACCACACACTGGGGTGAGTTAGGCCTCGAACAGATCGCTCTCCTACAAGAAGAAGGCGTGAAAGCAGACTCGATCATCATCGGGCACCTCGGCGATCGCTACAAGGACGAAGTAGTCGTCGAAGTCGCCAAGACCGGGGTGTGGCTGAGCATCGACAACCTTGCATTCGTCAGCGGATACGCCCCGTTGGAAATGCGGGCCGACAATGTGGCCCGCCTATGGGAATTAGGTCACGGACACCAGATCATGTTGTCCAGCGACATTTGCAACCTGAGCCAGCTCAGTGAATACGGAGGTCCAGGCTACAGCAACGTCATCGAGCAGTTTCTGCCGCTTCTTGCCCAGCGTGGAATGGGCGACACCGAGTTCGACCAGATGCTGATCCACAATCCGGCCAAGGCATTCACATACTCTCCCCGGCACAACACATCAACCCTAGACCGCACCAACTTGGTTGATATGGTTGACATGAGCCTCGGATAAGTGCCCCGCCATCGAAGTCGCCCACAGCATCGACGCCGACGACGTCGTGGCCGTGTTAGATCGCCTCACTGCTATCCATGGGGCGCCAGCGTTCCTCAGGTTTGACAATGGCGGCGAGTTCATCGCCCACGCCGTGGCGGATTGGTGCCGATTCAACCACGTAGGCACGATCTTCATCGATCCGGGCTCTCCCTGGCAGAACGCCTGGATCGAATCATTCAACGGCAGATTCCGAGACGAGCTGCTCAACGGCTGGCAATTCGACTCGCTGCTCGAAGCCCAAGTACTCATCGAGGACCACAGAATCGACTACAACCAAAACAGGCCCCACACTGCCCACGGCGACCTCACCCCAACCGAGTTCGCCATATAATGGCAGACCAACAACCAACCAAAAGTCGCATAACAACTGGACCAACTATCGGGTCCCCGTCATGGTCACCACTGCCAGCTCGTACACCTGAATGGATGCCAACATGACGGACCGCAAGATCCTCAACGAGATCGGACTGACGCCAGTCATCAACGCTATCGGTTACGCGACTCCCCTCGGAAATAGTCGCCAGAGCGCCGAAGTAATCGCAGCAGTCGCTGAGGCTTCCGCAAACTTCATCTCAATGGCCCAACTTCAAAAGAAAGCTAGCGAGCGGCTTGCCGAGATCACGCACGCTGAAGCGGGTTACGTCGTATCGGGCGCCGCCGCCGGGCTCACCCTCGCCACCGCCGCGACGATGACCGGATTAGATCCGGTACGCATGAACCTCCTGCCCGAGACGGCGAATGGAACCCCGTCAACGGTGGTGATGCATCGGAGCCACCGCTACGACTATGACCATGCTATCCGTCAAGCTGGAGCCAGCCTAAAGGAAGTGGGCTTCCCCAACCTGACATTCCCCTATGAGCTCGAAGCCGCCATTGACGATGAGACCGCTGCAGTATTCTTTCGTGGAGACGGGTCTCGCAACGTGGTGCCATTCGAGCAAGTCATTGCAATCGCACACGCGCACAACGTACCCGTCATCGTGGATGCCGCCCTGACCGTGCCTCCGCTCAAGAATCTCTGGTATTTTACCGACGCTGGAGCCGACCTCGTCGTCTTCAGCGGTGGTAAGGCCATCGGAGGCCCCCCCGCCTCAGGTTTCGTCGTCGGACGCTCTGACCTGATCGCATCCATCGCCCTCCAGCATCAGGACATGGACGTCCGACTTGAGACTTGGGACCCAGGAACGCTTGCCAGCGACCAGGTCACCAATCCGCCCTATCAGGGCATCGGCCGCCCCATGAAGGTTGGCAAGGAGCAGGTGGTCGGTCTGTTGGTGGCGCTCGACCGCTACGTCAAACGCAACCATGAGGCTGACCTGATTTCTTGGCGCGATCGATGTCAACGGATCTACCAGGCGCTGGCCGCTGCAATCGAGAACCTCGAGATGACCATTGAAGAGGGCACCTTCGACACCGAGATCTACGTACCCCAGGTGTACATAAACTTGGGATCCCCGGAGCAAGCATCAGAAGTCTCGGCGGCGCTCCACGGCCGCGAACCGGCCGTGCACTGCTACGAAGGTTCCCTTTGGCGTGGAGGGCTGATCATCTCCCCAACCACCATCCGCCTTGACGAAGAAGAGACGCTAATCAAGGCACTCATCGAAGAAATCGCTACCGTCCGCTCGGCAAACCGATAGGAGAACCGTCTATGGATCGCACTCACATGACCACCGTCGCGACAACGTCAGCCCCGAGTCCCTCCGGAGCGTACTCGCAGGCGATCGTCGCCAACGGGTTCGTGTACGTTTCCGGCCAGGGGCCAATCGACCCAGCAACCGGGGCCCATATCGGTTCCGATATCGCTGCACAAACCACCGCTACCTTAGCCAACCTCGGTGCCGTTCTCGAGGCCGCTGGATCAAGTCTCGCAAGAGTGGTCAAGACGACTGTCCACCTTGCGGATCTGGCCGACTTCCTTGAGTTTGACGCCGCCTACAACCAGGTCTTCGACGTGAAGCCGCCAGCCCGCACAACGGTACAGAGCGGTCTACCGGGGATCCTCGTTGAGATTGACGTGATCGCCTTGACTGGGGACTGAACCAATTCGGGGCGGTCGGCCCGCTGCCAATCCCAAGGACAGTGTATAGACGCTCATCGCGCCGCACGTCTGCATCTTTCTGCCTCAGGGTCTTGTCTAGTCAGTCAGAGCGTGAGGCGCCCCAGATCCGAAGCTACGGTGCGGCCAGCGAAGCCTCATCAATTCTAACTTCGTGTGTGTTCATCCGAGCGACCGATCCTCTTCTTGCACCAGACGGCGTCAAGTACAGGGAGACCAGAGCGCTCAACCTTCGCTGTCACTGTGACCTCGGTCATGGTAGTAACTACCTCGACATCAACAACCACTAACTCGTCAGCTTGCTCGATCTCGGCTCGGGTTCTAGATCTCATCCGAGGGTTTTCGCCGCCAATCGCGTCCGACGCCTGAATCTCGTACCGGTTGTCAATACGGCAGCCACCGCCCCCAAGGAGTGGGAATGCCTCCTCACTTGAGACATCCAGCGCAAGAGTATCTTTGGAGAGATCGCGCACGACCTTCCACGAGCTATCCACCGAGGTACCTACCACATCCGCCAAGTCCTCGGCTCGACCTTCGCCCGAGAAAATGTGGGCATTGAGGTCCGTGGGGGAAATCACCGACAACCGCAGCAAGACGGTCGACAAATCTACATAGACCGAATCGCGTCTTGCGTCCAGCGGCCATACAGTTGGAAAATCGCTTGTTGATATGGCAAGCGCCAACTTGGACCCAGGAGACACAACATATGCGGTTGGGTCCAGTGACACCACCACCGTTAAGGGGCGTGAACCTTCGTTCTTGCCAGATATCGATCCGCGTGTAATTAGAACCGAACGGCCATCTGACAGGACCTCGACCAACCGAGCTGACAAAAAGAAGGCAGTACCCTTCGACACCAGATCCGCGGCAAGTTCCGGCGCGCCTGTCAGCACCAAACCTGAAGACAGAACCTCAGATGTCAGCATGATCGATCGGTTGTCTTCATGCCGCTGATCCCACGCCCTACTCGTGTCTAGGGCCGCTGTCCACCCATCCCAGACAACCGATGATGCGCCAACTGACACGGTTGTGGGAACCTCAATCAGGGGGCCACCGGATGAGCGAGCGTGATCCTTAGGCTCGAGACCACCTCCAATACTGGCCCGCCAATTCATGGTGTTTGAGCCTGATGGTGGGAAGGTGTGCGAGCCGTACCAACCCTCAATATCAGAACCATCGGCGTGACTCTGCACGTAGAAGGCAACCGGCAGTTCGACGACGTCTCCTTCCAAATTTCCATCATCAATCAACCAGCGGTGAAACCAACCAGCGATCTCGTCAGCGATAGGAGTCGGTGACCACGGATCTGTGTCGGGAAAACTGTGCTTCCACGGACCCACAATAAGCCGACTCGGTCCCTGACATTCTGCCCAATCGCGGAGTGCTGGTCCGGTGAACAAGTCCCTCCACCCGGCAACATGGAGACTGGCACATGTGATATTGCCGATGTCAATCGGTCTCGGCGACGCTACAGATCGACCATCAACATCAGGTCCGTCGTAACCCGAAAACACCCAGGGATAGGAATCGCGCAGACGCGTCAACCAGGTCGTCTCCCACTCGCCGCGCCTATCGCGTAGTAGCGGTGGCATGAGGTTGTAGGCCATCATCCTCGGTCCCCACTCGGCACCGAACCAGTAACCTCCCTCGTGGCCTCCCACTCGAACAAAATCTCGGTCAGGATCCCCGCACGCGAACACTGGAGCAATTGCCCTGAGGCTGGGTGGGTTGAGCGCAGCCGTTGCCAGGGAGGTGATCCCGGGGTAAGAGACGCCCCACATACCCACCCTGCCATTGCACCACGGTTGACTCGCGACCCATTCGACGAGTCGATATCCGTCTTCGGCTTCCTGAGGGCCGAATGGCCCGCCTGCACCCGGCGACCCTCCGGTACCACGGATGTCCACCAGCAACGAGGCGAACCCCCGCCGAGCCAGGAACCGATGCATCGCGTCAGGCAGGTGCACCCTTGAACGACCATCTTTCTGATACGGCTGCAAGGACACGACGGCGGGCACCTGATGGTTAACCTCAGGCATCCATGCTCGGGCCGCCAGCATTACACCGTCTCCGACAGGAACGGCTACATCCTCACGGAGTCGCACAGGGTACAACTCCCGATCGGGCCAAACCTTCAACGGGTGCCCCGTCGACTCGGGCCGAAACCGTTATCGCCCGACAACCGTGCCTCCGGAGACACCTACCAGCTGGGCTGTCATATAGGACGCGGCCTCGGAAGCGAGAAACGCCACAACGGACGCAACCTCGTCGGAAGTTCCTTCCCTACCAAGCATGGTGCGACCTACTCGCTGACTATGGAACTCGTCGTCGATTCGGTTACCAAAGAACCCGGTATCAGGGATGTAGCCAGGTAAGACGAGGTTCACGGTGATGCCATCGGGTCCCAACTCACGGGCCAGCGAGAAGGTCCAGGCGTGGAGGGCCGCCTTGGCAGCGCCATATGATCCCCCGACTCCGCTACCGACCTGACCGGCGATCGATCCGATTCCCACGACGCGCCCGCCGGGCCGCGCCAGCCGAGGCCGCAGGGCGAACTCAAGCAGAACGGCGGTGAGCACGTTGGCACGGAAGTCACGGAGCCATTCCGCCTCGACACCTTCCACCGTGTCGGGTGTCCGTGCGTCACTACTCCCGGCAGCCGCCACCAGGACGTCCACTGGGCAATCCCTGAGCGCCTCCAACACGGTCTGGGCACCACCAGCCGCCGAAAGATCGGCTGTGACTGTCCGAACACTGCCACCCAGTTCAACAGCGGTGTGTCTCAGCCGGTCTTCACACCGGCCGACGATCACGACGTCGTCACCGAGCGACGCGAAACGTGCGGCCACAGCCTTCCCGATCCCGGATCCCCCTCCGCCGACGACCACCAGCCTGGGAGGGCCGTCAGGCTTCGACATCGAGTCCTCCAATTGGATGCGTTTCGAGAACAACTCCCGACTCGCCTCCATACAGGTGACACCGGGCTAACTGATATTCAAACTGGACTACAGGCGGCGCAACGGTGCGGCACACCTCGAGAACGTCGGGACACCGTGAACTGAAGGGGCATCCTTGAATCAGCTCGGTTGGAGTAGGCGGCTCCCCTTTGAGCAGGGAGAGCTCGCCTCTGCCTGGAGAGTCATGAATCGTCGGTACCGCCTCCAACAGGGACCGGGTGTAGGGGTGCTTCGGCTGGGTGAACACCGCATCTGCCGAACCGACCTCGACAAGCTCACCTAGATACATCACGCCGATCTGATCGCTCATGAACCGGACGACATTCAGATCGTGGGAGATGAACAAATAGGCCACACCATGCTGCTTCTGCAAGCGCTTCATCAGGTTGAGAACCTGGGCCTGGACGGAAACGTCCAGAGAAGACGTAGGTTCGTCAGCGACGATCAGCTTGGGCTTCAGAGCGAGGGCGCGAGCTATGGCGATCCGCTGCCTCTGGCCACCTGAAAACTCATGTGGGAACCGGGACAGAGCGGACTCGCTTAGGCCAACCTCTTCAACCGCTGCTAATACCAGCTTCGTGCGCTCCGCTTCGTTTTCGAAACCATGCAACCGGAACGGCTCCTCAATCAGTTGTCGCACCGTCATCCGAGGATTCAGCGACCTCAGGGGATCCTGGAAGATGACCTGCATGTCGCGTCTGGCAAGGCGAAGGCTGCTCTCCTCCATTGCGCCGAAGTCATAGCCGTCGAACTCGATGGTGCCCGACGTCGCATCGATGAGGCGCGCGATCAATCGGCCCACGGTCGTCTTCCCCGAACCGGATTCCCCCACCAAACCGAAGGTCGCGCCGGCAGCGATGTCCATATCGACACCTCGAACAGCGTAGACCTTGCGCTTTTGCGAGAACAGACCGGAAGAAAATACCTTCGTGAGGCCCCGCACCTTCAGCAAGCTCTCAGCCACCTCGTTCACGAGCGCCTCCCGGACAGACCCCCGGTGCCGCCAGCGCTATTCATTCCACCAACCGGGTGCCAACACCGGAGCGACGCCCCGCTACTGATGACCTCCAAGGGAGGATCAACGGCACAAGCCGCGTCGGCATACTCGCATCGGGCCGCAAACCGGCATCCCTCAGGCATCTCATGCAACTCGGGGACGGACCCCGATATGGTCTCCAACTCGTCGGTTTCAACTTCCGGATCTGGCACCGACTTGAGCAGAGCGGCGGTGTAGGGATGGCGCGGAGCGGAGAGGATCTTGCTGGTCGGGCCTGACTCCACAATCTCCCCGGCGTACATGACCACCACGCGGTCACAGATTCGGGCTATCACTCCGAGGTCGTGGGTGATCAACAGTAGAGACGCACCGCTGTCTGAGGCCGCACTGCGGAGGAGTTCAAGGATCTGAGCCTGAATCGTGACGTCCAAAGCCGTGGTTGGTTCATCGCCGATGAGCAGCTTGGGTTGGCAGATGAGGGCTGCCGCAATCGAGACCCTCTGACCCATCCCTCCGGACAATTGGTGCGGATAGTCCTTCAGAATATTCCTTGAAGGGGGAATCCCAACTTTGTCCAGCATCTCCGTGGCCAGCGCTTTTGCCTCCCGTCTCGACGATCCCAGATGGTGGCGTGCGACCTCAGCCAGTTGCCCACCTACCGACAGCACCGGATTGAGCGACGCCACCGGATCCTGGAAGACCATGCCGATCTCCCGGCCCCCGATCTGACGTCGAGCCCGGCGGTCGAGATTCGTCAGGTTCCGACCGCACAGCCGGATCTCTCCTGACACCTCACTCATGGGCGGCAGCAAGCCGGCTATTGAAAGAGCCGTCAGGCTTTTCCCGCACCCCGACTCACCGACCAAGCCAACGGTCTCGCCCTGATCCACGTGGAGTGACACTGACCGGAGCGCCTCCACATCGCCTCGTGAAGTCCGCAAGCGGACGGTGAGGCCGTCCACTTCAAGTACCGGATCATCCGAGCGTGTATCCGCAATTTCCATCACTGATACCTCACCCGCGGATCAATCACCGCATAGAGCAGATCCACAAGCAGATTCACCAGGACGTTGGTGACTGCCACCACTAGCACGATCCCCTGGATCAGAGGAAAGTCACGGCGGGCGACGGCGCTCACCATGGACCTGCCCAGGCCGGGGAGGGTGAAGACCACCTCCACCGCGACGGCACCACTGAGCAGCAGCGCCAAGGCAATGCCGATTACCGTGATGACCGGAATCAGCGCGGGTCGTAGAACGTGTTTCCAGACCACAATATATTCGGGGATTCCCTTTGCCCGCGCCGCCGTCACATAAGGCTCGCCCATGACGTCGAGGATCGACGACCGAGTGATCCGGGCGAGAAATCCAGCTTGGACCAGTCCAAGGGTTATGGCTGGGAGAGCCAGCGAACGGTTAGACAACCAGAACCCATCGCCGAGAGGCACGTAGCCCCCGACTGGGAACCAACGGAGGCCCACGGAGAAGATGGCAATCAAATTCAGACCAAACCAGAACTGTGGAAGCGACACGCCGAACATCGAGCCGAGCATGACGCCCTGGTCCAACGGACTCCCCCTGTACAGAGCCGAGACCACCCCCGCCCCCACTCCCACGATCACAGTGATGGCGAGGCTGAGCAGAGTGAGATGAATCGTCACGCCCGCCTGCGATTTGATCACATCCCACACAGGTTCCTGAGCGAAAATGGACGTGCCGAGGTCGAGCCGGGCGAGGTCGCCGACCCAGTTGACCAGCTGAACTCCCATCGAGTCATTGAGTCCCAACTGTTCTCGGAGCCGTTCCAATTGCTCGGGTGGGGCGAAGTCCCCCAGCATCATCGCGGCGGGGTCGCCCGGAGTCAGCTGAAGAAGGGTGAACATCAGCAGGAGTGGAACCAGCAGCGTCGGGAGCAGCAATAACGTTCGTCGTACCATGTACCTACTCACAATAAAACCCCAGATTCCGAGTGTTGGATGATGGGGGACATCAACGAGTCCTGAGCTTCGGATCGAGCGCATCTCTGAGGCCGTCCCCTATGACGTTCAGGGTCAGCACAGTGAGGACGATCGTCAGACCTGGAAATAGCGACATCCACCAGGCGGTCCCAAGGTAGGACCGGGCATCCGTGAGGATGTTTCCCCAACTGGGAACATCGGCGGGTACGCCCACGCCCAAGAAACTCAGGGCGGCTTCGCCGAGAACGGCGAACGAAAAGATGAACGAGGCCTGGACGATGATCGGTGACCAGACGTTGGGCAGCAGATGGCGGACGATGATGTAGCCGCTGCCAGCGCCGAGGGAAACCGCCGCTTCCACAAAGGGATGCTCTTTGATAACGAGGACACTCCCTCGCACGATTCGAACGACCCGAGGGGCGTAAACGATCGTCAAGGCAAGGATGACGGTGCCAGCACCCGGGCCTAATACGCCGACCATGCCGATGGCCAGTACCAAGGCTGGAAAAGAGATGAGCCCGTCGACGACACGCATGACCACGTTGTCCACCCATCGGTAGTAGCCGGCCAGGAGACCGAGGGTAGCCCCCCCGCCAACACCGAATATCACGACGGCCACGCCGATTGAGATAGAGGTGCGGCCGCCGTAGAGGACTCGGGCGAGGATGTCGCGCCCGAAGTTGTCAGTTCCCATAAGCCGCCCGGGCCCGGGCGGCCTGAGCCTGTTAGCCACATCTATATAAGACGGGTCGGCGGGGGCCAGCAGAGGAGCGGCGATGCTTGCCACGACTATCACGGACAGACCGATCCAAGCAATGGCCAAACCCGGCCTGTCACGGGCGCTAGAGAACAGCCATCTAATCGTCCTCAATGCGACGCAATCTCCCCGATCTCGGGTTGCCCAGCCCTGACTGGCCTACATGTCGGGCAACCATATCCTTGCTGCACCTGCATGCTGAGATACATAGAGTGTCCCGGAAAGCCATTGGCCCGCCGGAACACTCTCTGTATCTCAAGATCAAGCCAGGCTGTTAGCCCCCCAGGGAGACGTTCCAGTAGAACGGGAACAGGGTGCCTTGGTAACCCTTGACATCGGTGCTCTTCACACCGAGCGCAAAGAAGTTTCCGTACTGGATGGTCGGAACCTGGTCATGAATATAGGCCTGTAGTTCGTCCCAGATCGCCTTGCGTGTCGTTTCGTCGACCTCGGTGTTGAGACTGGCGACCAGTTCGTCCTTCTTGGCGTCTTCCCACCATCCGATAATACTCGGATCAAGGATCACCCAGGTGGACGGGTCAGGCAGATATAGGTTGGCCGTGTCGTAGGCACTCCATCCCTCCCGCTCAGCGCGACGGCTCCGGATCGTCGGGGTATCTACCACCTCGAGCTGAATGTTGAGCCCAGCTTCCTCCATCTGCTGTTTCACTACGGTGGCGATGACGAAGTTCCATTGGCGATCCCTGCTGGTTAGCCAGATAATCGGTTCACCGTCGTAGCTGCTCTCAGCGATGAGCTGTCTGGCCCGTTCGGGGTCGTTCTGGTTGTAGAACTCGGAACCCCCGTCTGAGTGGTAATCGGTCTCTGGGAACATCGTGCTTCCATCGAGGCGGTAGAACTCGGGTATGCCGAAGGCGGCCTGCATGGCCTCTTGCATGTTCATGGCCGCATACATCGCCTGTCGGACCTTGACATCGGCCGTGGGACCCCACTGCTTGTTGAAGTTGGTGAGGGGGCTCCAGAATGGCTTGATGATGAACTTCTCGACGCCAGCGGCGCCCTCCACGCTTGATAGCATCTCCGTGTCAAGCGACTCCGTGATGTGCGCCTCGCCGGTAATCACCATGTCACGTCGGGCTGATACCTCGGGCACAGGCCGGAAGATCAGCTCGTCGACGAGCGCCTCACGCTTTCCCGCCATTCCCGACGGAGCTCCGTCCTGAGACACGTAATCCTCAAAGCGCTTCAGCTTTACCTCAACGTCGGGAGTCTTCGAGACAAACTCGAAGGGACCGGTTCCGATGTACTCGGTAAGTTCGCCGTCTCCAAGATCGGCGAGAACCTCACTCGGGTAGATCGCGAGCCCCTGGATCGGGAAGGTGAGCATCGTAATAGCGGAGGGGAACGGACTGTTCAGCTCGAGCTCAACCGTTAGTTCCCCGGCGCTTCGGACATCGACAACGGCAGCGGCAAGTTGAACACCGTTGGAAGAGAGCACCATCCACCGGTTCATCGAAGCGATGACGTCTTCGGAGTCCAGCTGACTTCCGTCGTGGAAACTCACACCTTCGCGAAGTAGCAAGGTGTAGGTGTATGTGGCTTCGTCGTAGGTGTAGGAATCGACCAGCATCGGAGTGGGGGCGAAGTTCTCGTCAACGGTAAAGAGTCCTTCGAAGATGTGCCACCCAATCTTCTGAGTGTTCCCTTGCGTGGTGGCGTGCACATCTAGAGTGGAGGCCTCAGCATCGAGTGCCACGATCAGAGTGCCGCCGGTACTCGCCATCGGCTCCGTGGTAGCCGCCGGAGCAGCCGTCGTAGCCGGAGCAGCCGTCGTAGCCGGAGCGGCGGGACCGTCATCGGAACCACAGGCTCCAGCTAGCAACGCTAGAGAGAGGAGGATGGGGGCCAGCGAGAGGGTTCGACGTGGCATGAAACTACCTTTCGTTGTGTTCGGAGCAGTTCACGTTTGTGAACTATATCTCACGGATATGAAGCGTACCGAAATAGCCAGAACCCGTCAATTATTTACTGAAGCTCTCCCATGCCGGGAGTTCACTATCGAGCTGAGCCCGCCATGGTCCCATCATCGAAGACCACCCGACCGCGCTGAATCGTCAACACCGTGGCAAGAGTCTTACTACCGGCGACGCTGCCACCGAATGCATCCACGAAGTCAGTCGGCCCATCGTCGATCCTGAACACGGCGACGTCGGCAAGCGCTCCTGGCCGCAGCGTCCCAACGCCCTGCATGTCGGCCCCCACGACGCGGCTCGGTGCAAGGGTCGCGCGAGCAAGCACCTCTGTCAGCGGCATCCCGAGCGCCAGGAACTTCATGAGCACATTGGGCAGTCCGACCACCGTACTCACGGACACGCGATGGAGATCGGTGCTGATGGTGGTCGGCGGTATGCCCGCTTCGAGAGCGGCAGCAGCCACCGAAAGCGAAAAACCTGAGGCTCCATGACCGACGTCCAACAGGACCCCCCGGTCACGTGCCTCTCGAAGGCACTCAAGGCTCTTGGCGTCACGGGTCACATAGTTATCGCTGAATCCGGTGAAACAATGTGTCAGGATGTCGCCCGCCCGTAATTGTCGAAGGATGTCATCGGAGCTGGCCGGGGCCGGACCAAGATGACACATAAGCGGCAGCCCAGCCTTGTCGGCCACTCGCCTGGCACGGCCCAATGCTTCAAGGGCGTCCGAACCTGCCACATCGGCAGATGCCCGGACCTTGATACCTATGACCACATCACGGTTCGCCTCGATTGCATCCAGAGCAACATCCTCGTCGCAATACGCGAGCCCCCTCAACTCGCCCTGCAGAGTGTGGCTAGTCGTGCCGATCGAAGCGACATTCATGAAGGCGAGTATCCGGGGGACGGCGGGATCGTCAATGGTTCCAGACCGGAAGGCTCCGAAAAGGTGCCCGCCCGCGCTTCCCGCGTCGACCATGGTCGTTGTCCCTGCCTGCGGACCCACCGCACAGGGATCCAGGCTCATCATCTGGCCTCGAAACACATGAGTATGGAGATCAACCAGTCCAGGCGAGACGACAAGTCCACTGACGTCAACGACCACCTCATCGTCATAGACCTGCGCAGGATCACGTAGATGACCGTCAGCAACGACGACGTCACCAACCGAGATCGAGGAGGTCTCCGAATCAAAGACGCGGCCCCCTTTCAATCGGAGCATGGAAGATTCAGGGAGGTCACCAAGCGGGATCATGACAGTAAGATAGATGGTGTCACAGATGGAAAACAAGGGTCACATCCATGAATCGGGTAAATCTTCAAGGTGAGAACCCGCGATGTCCCGGAAACTCTTAACACCCGCCAGACCCTCAGCGCTCTGACAGCCGATCCGGGTACCGAGGCCACCGAACGCCACCTCCCCGAATAGGCCTACGAGTCGGCATTCGACGCCTGGGCGGTCGCCAAGGAGGACATCGAATCCGAATGGGCACGCCTCGCCGACCCCAAGGCCCTCCAACCGCGTATTCCCAAGGCCCTCCGAGACGCGGTCGCATTCGTCGGTGACCACGGCGAGTTCCTCGGCAACCAGGAACAGAACGACCTCTTCGAACGGCTCAACAGCGTCCCATCGCATCGCATAGAGCGACTCGTCCGCGAGATACTCAACGGCGACCACTCGACAAGGGAGACCGTGGAACTACTGGCTGGCCTCGCCGAGCGCGAGAACCTCCAGGCGGCGCCACCACCACCGCAAATCGACCCCGTGCATCCTGCGGAGATCAAACTTGTCGTTTGGATGGCAATAACCCCACCCACCCGCCAGGAACAGCCCTCGGCTTAAACAAGCCGGCAATCCTTAGACCAGGTTCCGCTCCCGCTCCCTCCGCCTCGATGATGCGGGCGGCGAAGCGGCCCCGGGAGTCACACCAGGCGGTGGTATCCGTGTATAGCAACCGTCGATGGGGGTGGGGGATTGTTTTCCGGTGTTCTATTCCGGCTTCTTTTTACGGTTCATAGTTGCGGTCCTCCGTGTCACAGACCGCGTCACAGAAGTCGCTGTCAAGAGCCATCCTGCAACCTGATCGAGCGACTGAAGAGCAAGAATCCGCCAGGGACATGGCCGTTCTGGCCGGGAATGACCGTGGTGACCTGAGCCGACGCGGACTGTTAATCCGCAGGTCGTGGGTTCGATCCCCACCCCCGGAGCCATAAAGGTGCAGGTCAGGGCCGGTCTTTAGGGGCCGGCTCTTTCCGCGTCACGGCCGGCTTTACGTCCTTCCGCCAATGGTGGGTGATGCACGGCGGGAACCACGGCCCTAGTTCGCTGTTCGTGACATGTATTGCGGGCCGAGGCCCTTAGCGAACAGTTGATTCGCCTGGACGGCCCTCCACTCGTCGAGCCTTTCGGCTAGCACCGGGTGGATCGGGACGGTCCGGTAGCCGTGCGCCGATTTCGGGGTCGACAGGTAGGGCCGGCCGCCCATCCCACAGACGCGGGCTCGACGAACCGTGAGAGCGCCACCGTCGAGGTCCG
>Ga0302127_10000946_pt1 | contig 16778 bp, 14 predicted proteins | sample CB4_SCM_MG_FD_204452 | JGI IMG/M metagenome (GOLD analysis project Ga0302127, IMG submission 204452) | Marine microbial communities from Western Arctic Ocean, Canada - CB4_SCM | ecosystem: Environmental > Aquatic > Marine > Oceanic | place: Canada: Western Arctic Ocean | collected 2017-09-24
AAACGCCTTAACATTTACAATTCCTGTCAATACTTCCTGAACAATAACGTTGGACGCGGCTACCTCGTCTTGGGTTTGTTTCGAAAGACGTTTAATAAACTTCCCAAAAAATATCGCCACTATTATCACCACTGGTAAAGTGCCGAGCATAATCAGCGTTAAATCCACGGAATAATATGCCAGTGCTGCAATACCACCCACCACCACTATAAGCTGCCTTATTAATGCAGCTAAAGTTGTTGTGAAAGTGTCTTGTATAGATGTGATGTCAGCTGAAATACGGCTATTAAGATCACCCACCCGTCTATCGTGATAGAAATCCATGGGCATGCTCATTATTGCCTCGAAAGCATCAACACGCATCGCAAGCATCATCTTTTCCGTCATATTCGCAAATAGATACACCTTTGCGAAACTTATAATAGCCTGGATAATCAAAATCCCACCTATTGCCCAACCTATCGTCTCAAGACTATTCAATCCCCACGCCTCCATATAATCCGCCTCAACGCCAGAAGCTCTAACTGTCTCAGCCCCCCCTGCCACCCCAATCACTCCCACGCCTCCTAGCTGTCCCCATAGCCGAGTTACAAGCAGAGTAAGCACTCCAGATAGACTGATTAATAAAATCCCTACAGAGAAACCGAGTCTGTGAGGCCTGATATATCTTGCGATTTGGCGGAATCCATTCAGGTCCGAAATTTTAAAACGAGCTTTGTTCATTGCATGCAAATTTAGCACACAATTTAGTGTTGGGATAGTAGAAAGAATTCACTATCTTTGCCGTCCCTATGCAACGGGGTAATAATAGATTAAGATGAAAAGGACCTTTCAACCATCAGTACGTAAACGCCGCAACAAGCACGGATTCCGTAAACGTATGTCTTCTTCTAACGGACGCAACGTGTTAAATTCACGCCGCCGTAAAGGACGTAAGAAACTTAGTGTTAGTACTGAGCGTCGTCATAAAGGAATTGAGCGCTAGATTGCAATAGACTGCACTAGCATTTGTTGATAATCAAGAAATTTAGCTATTAGTTCTTATAGTAGTTGATAAAAAGGGAATCTTACGAGGTTTCCTTTTTTGCGTTCAAATCTTGTGTAGACTGCGTTTAAAATATATTTGACTTGTTACGTCCACCTATAAATTAGGACACTTAAGACAACAGAGGGTTTCCAGATAAAGATGGTGATATATGGGGAACAAAAAAACCTCTGCTAACTCAGAATGACTTTTTAATCAGTAGGTGGAGTAAAAAGTCGGATACAGATTAGCAAAGATCTGTAATAGCTTCATAATGTTTTTTAAAGATACAATTAGGACTCTATCGATATATATCTACTTCGCTTAACCTTCCTGTTCAGAATACCACTTTACAAACTGGTCTATCGACTCTTGAGTAGTCATATTAGGAGTGTAATTAAGCAACCTTCTAGCATCGCTGATGTCTAACGTGAAATTCTTTGCCAGAACATCAATACTGAATCTCGTAATAGGCGGCTCCTTCTTTGTTATCAACTTTGACACAAGCTCCATCAATCCTCCTCCTAAATATGCTAATCTGTATCCGACTTTTTTCTCCACCTTCTTTCTTCCTAGCCCGACCAGCACTGTATTGATAGCCCACCAAAGTTTTAGAGGCTCCCCATTTGTGATATTATAAGCCCTACCTAAAGCCTCTTTATTTGCTTTAATTCCTAGGATAATTGCATACGCTACATTTTCAACCGATGTTAAATCTAGTTTGTTTTCACCGTCACCTACGATTTTCAACTTACCCTCTTCATCTGCTTTAATGAGTCGTGGCATTATCGTAGTGTCTCCTGCTCCGATAATTGCACGAGGCCTAATGGTAACGAATGAAAGCCCCGATGTTTCCAGCAAAATCTCTGCTTCCCTTTTCGTAGCGGCATACTGATTTGCAAATTTTTCAGGAAGCGGTTCACTCTCTTTCACAAGAAACCTATCGTCTCCATTGTGATAAAGTCCAGGCGTAGAAACAAAGACAAACCTCTCTATGCCATGTTTTTCTGAAGCTTCAATCAGATTTTTCTGTGTTAATACATTCGCCGTTCGATACTGCTCTTCAGTTCCCCATGGCGATGACAGAGCTGCCGTATTTACAACAACATCCACATCCTTAACTATGGAGTTTACAAATTCACGACTAGCTAGATCTCCGAGTTTATACTCAACCTTAGTGCTGTCTACCCTCCTAGCTTCTCGCATAGTACGACCTGTTGCAATTACATGAGTCACTTCAGGAAGTTCGACAATTTTCTCAACGGTTTTAGAGCCTAGGAACCCTGTTGCACCAGTAATAAGTACTTTCATCACGTCAGTTAAGTAGTTTTAAGCTTTGAGTTGAATTGCCAGTTACAATGTTAAGGATAAATGACTCACGATTTCAATGTGGGATTACAGTTGGGATTAATTTTAGGCTGCTTGGACGACTGGCTTTGTAGCAGAAAAAATGCTTTCTTAGACATATTACAACACAAAACGTTTTACTTTTATACTAATGAATAAGTTTACATTAATAACAGGCGCAAGCAAGGGCATAGGTCTTGAGTTTAGTAAAAGATGTGCCTTTTTAGGAAGGAATATTCTGATGGTTTCATTGCCAGGAGAGGGGTTAGAAAAAACTTCATCAAAAATTTCGCAGAGCTATGATGTCAGATGTGATTTTTTCGAATGTGATTTGACAGATTCAGTCAGTGTAGAGAGTTTACATAAAAAGGTTGTTAGTGAAGGATATAAGATAGATTTTCTTATCAATAATGCAGGCTTTGGGGGAACTGCTCCATATGAAACTCATTCTCAAGAATACATTCAATCCTTGCTCGACCTCAATGTTAAAGCGACATCGCTCATGATTAATAAATTTCTTCCATTGCTGAAGAAAAATAAGTCTTCGCACATATTAAATATTGCAAGTATGCTAGCTGGTGTGCCGTCACCATATAAAGCACTTTACGCATCTTCAAAGACGTATATCAAAAATCTCAGCATAGCTCTGTCCTATGAACTTAAAGAAAGTGGGGTAGGAGTTAGCGTTCTTATGACTGGTGCTTCTCCCACTAATGAGTTAGTTAAAGCCCAAATCAAGAATGGTGCTTTAGCCGCACGAATTACAGTAATGTCATCACAGGATATTGCAAGAGTAGCAATTCACAAAACACTGATAGGTCAGCGAATTATTACCACCAGTTTTCGAATCAAACTAATTCAAATTTTGATTTCTATTCTGCCGACTAGTGTTATCGCAAAAATTGCAATCAACCAATTTAATACACATCTCAAAGGTAGTGGACAGTGCGAGTAATCAAAAAGTACATACTAGCCATTGCTGTTTTATATAGCTCACAACTACTTGCTCAAACCGATGCTGGATGTCCTAGCATTAACATAGGAGAAGATATTTATCTTGAATGTGCGAACACTTGTATTGACCTTGTAGCAGATGTGTTAGAAGTTGGAAATACAGCAATATATGAAGTAGAATCGATAGCTTACTCTCCCTTCCCGTTTAATCAAGGCACTCCCATTTTGGTCGGTTTTGATGATGTGTGGAGTGAAGTAATCCCGATACCTTTTGTGTTTTGTTTTTTTGAAAACTCATATAATGAGTTAGTAATAGGTGCTAATGGTGTTATGACATTCGATGTTTCTCTTGCTAGCCAGGCTAACTTTACGGAAGCAAATGCATCGTATTGTGACTGGCAGTTTACTGAAAATATCCCCAACACGAATGATGTGCCATACAGAAATTCAATAAACGGTGCTTATCATGACATAGATCCTTCTATATCAGGTAACATAAGAATAGATGTCGTGGGTGAAGCTCCTTGCAGAATCTTCATTATTAATTATGAAGATGTTCCGCATTATTCTTTTACTTGTAATAGTATCACAACATCACAACAAATCCTACTTTATGAAACCACAAATGTTATTGAAGTGATCATTGAAGACAAACCAACATGTTCGTTTTGGAATAGTGGAAATGCATTAATAGGTATACAGAATGAAGATGGTACTCTGGGGTACACACCGCCTAATCGAAATACTGGCGATTGGTCAGCTTCAACTGAAGCATGGAGATTTGTGCCTTCTGCAAATCAAAGCTATAGCATTGCATGGTTTGATCAAGATGGATTGTCTCTAGGTAGTGGTCCAGACGTTACAGTTTGTCCAAATATAAATTCTTCATACTCATCGACTGTTACATACACGGCTTGTGATGGGTCTGAAGTTTCAGATTCTGATCAGATTACTATTAGTGTGATAAATCAAGTAGAGAACTCGATCGTAGAAATAAATTCTTGCGATTCGTATTTATGGAATGAAATTCTTTACAACTCATCTGGGCTTTATATATCTGAGGCAACCAGTGAAAACGGCTGTGATTCATTAGCTATTCTTGAATTAAATATTTATGCTTCTTCAGCATCTTTTGCTACAGCAGAAAGTTGTGGTCAATATTCTTGGAATGGAAACACATACACTTCTTCAGGATTATATGAGTTAGAACTGACGGATGTTACGGGATGTGATTCAACAGCGACACTAAGCCTTACTATTAACGAATCCACTTCGTCACTTACTTCTATCGGAAGTTGTGAGCCATACTTCTGGAATGATCAGTTATATGAAGCATCTGGGTATTATACATATCTAACTGTAAATAGTAATGGATGTGATTCATTGGAAACATTAGAACTTACAATTAATGCATCGACATCATCATTAACGGCCATAAGCTCATGTGAACAATATGATTGGAATGGAACAACATACGACTCCTCTGGTTCTTATTTTTTCGAAACTATTAATGAAAATGGATGTGATTCTATTGCAACTCTTGATTTGACGATTTCATCAGTTACGACATCACTAACATCAGAAAGCTCCTGTGATCAATATATTTGGAATGGAAATAATTATACCACTTCTGGAATTTACGAATATCAAACGTTGGATATAAATGGTTGTGATTCTATTGCAACACTTAATTTGACAATTAATCCATCTTCTGCCTCGCTAACTTCAGCTTCTTCTTGTCCTGACTATTTCTGGAATGGGAACAATTATTCAAGCTCTGGCATTTATGAATATCAAACGATAAATTCCAATGGTTGTGATTCTATTACGTCACTAGAATTAACAATAACCCCATCCACATCATCAAACACAAGTATAAGTGCTTGTAATGAATACTCATGGAATGAATCTACATATAGTAGCTCTGGCGTTTACACCTATCAGACAATTAATTCGACGGGATGTGATTCAATAGCCAACTTAAATCTTACAATAAATTCTCCAACATCATCAATTTATTCTATCAACTCCTGTATACCCTATATATGGAATGGAGATACATATAGCTCTTCTGGAGTTTATGAATATCTATCAACTAACGCTAGTGGATGCGACTCCATTGCTAGGTTGGATTTAGTCATTAATGATCAACTTGTGGATGAAACATTTAGTACTGTAAATAGCTGTGAAAAGTTTATATGGAATGATGAAACATATATTACAAGTGGTGACTACATATTTGTTTCAAGCAATCAATATGGATGTGATAGCATTAATTATCTATCTCTAAATATTTATTCAAATTACATCTATGTCCCAACAGCATTTACACCAGACAATGATGGGGTAAATGATGCTTTTAAAGTAAATACTGAAACTTTACAAGTATTTGAACTTAAGATCTACAATAGATGGGGGGAGATGATTTTTCATACAAATAATTTGAACGAATCATGGAATGGTTCGCACAAGAATGGTGACTATTTCTGTCCAGACGGAGTATATACCTGGCAAGTAAGATATCGATGTAAAAGCGAGGTGTATGAAAAGCGAGGGCATGTGGCTTTACTTCGATAGTAATCAAAACATTTATAACCACAACACCTCCTACCCGATTTTTTCTATCCCTTTGCTCTAAGAATACTTTAATTATATGCTTGAGAATGTCTTACGTCTATAGAGGATGAGAGAGGCGGGAAGTCGAAACATGTCGAGGAGGATTTGAAGGTCATACATCAAACTCCATTATAAATCATCGAACAAATTTCAACATCTCCCCTACTCAATTTCTGACAATGAAGAATGACACGACGGTCTTCCGTTCTCATTCATCTTGATTTTTAACACCCCTTTTCCCCTATCTGGAGTCAACTGAACTATTTTCGAACCCTTTTGGGAATATTTAGAGAGGTTGGCTAATGTGCTGACGACTTACAGGGAGACCGGACTAACATTAACACATTCTCTGTCGAAGGATGGGGAGCATTACGGATAATCTAGGTGGGCCCTAACGCCACTATCACACCACCTATTTCCTCAACCCACCACCGGCTTTTTTCGCCCCTTACGGTTCCGCATACTTCGGTTTCATCAAAAACCACCGCTAGATCGTTCTTAAAATCTAGCCCAAGTCCGAAGGCCTTAAACATACTTTCCTTCACAGCCCAAACCTTCTCCAACTGTCCACCAACCCGTTCTCGTTCCGACATAGTCCGTGGTGCTACTCTCCGTATTCGCTCGTCACCCATTAACACTATATCAACCCCTATTTTTCTTGTAGTCTCAGATATACAAACAGCTACCAATGTTTCATCCTGAGCACTCGAGCAATGCGAAATCGAAATCGAAAATTTCGAACGCTTCGCGTTTTCAAAAAGTTCCGGCGCTCCGTCTCCTCCGTGTTCAAGATGCCAGTTTTCGTGACTTAGAAGATGTGAAATGGCATAAACAACTCCTATATGCTCTTCCATCCTTTTCTCTGAGAAACCCATCAAATTCCGTTCCGGAAAATACTGCTTTATTGATTCCAGGTACCCTTCCACGTATCTTACCACAGCCATTTCAAATGATGCTGGCGGATTGGGAAATGAAAGTAACTCCATGTAGGCGAAGATATCGTATTTTTGCAGAATGAATGCAACAACTGACACTATGGTACTGCCTTATAAAGTAAAAGATATTAGCCTCGCTGCATGGGGAAGGAAGGAGATTACACTAGCCGAGGCTGAGATGCCCGGACTTATGTCTATCAGAAAAGAATACGGCCCCTCTCAACCACTTAAGGGTGCTAGGATTGCTGGATGTCTGCACATGACTGTCCAGACAGCAGTTCTCATCGAAACTCTAGTCGAGTTGGGTGCTGATGTGACTTGGTCTTCGTGCAACATTTTCTCTACACAGGATCACGCCGCAGCTGCTATTGCTGTAACAGGGGTGCCGGTTTACGCGTGGAAAGGCATGACAGAGGAGGAGTTTGATTGGTGTATAGAACAAACCCTGCGATTCGGTGAAGACAGACAACCGCTAAACCTCATACTTGACGACGGTGGCGACCTCACGAACATGGTTCTGGACCGTTTCCCAGAAATGGTAGATGGCATCAAGGGTATTTCAGAAGAGACCACAACAGGAGTACTCCGTCTTCACGATAGAGAGAAGAATGGAACTCTGACCATGCCCGCGATTAACATCAACGATTCGGTTACTAAATCCAAATTCGATAACAAATACGGATGTCGCGAATCTTTAGTCGACGCAATCCGTCGAGCTACAGACGTTATGATGGCTGGGAAAATTGCTGCTGTTGCCGGTTTCGGTGATGTTGGTAAAGGTTCTGCCGAGTCTTTAAGAAATGCTGGTTGCAGAGTTATTGTAAGTGAAATAGATCCTATCTGCGCACTTCAAGCTGCTATGGAAGGCTTCGAAGTGAAGTCTATGCTCGACGCTTGTGATGAAGCAGATATCATTGTTACAGCTACAGGAAACAAAGACATCATCACAGGCGCTCACTTCGAGGCGATGAAAGACAAAGCTATCGTATGCAATATCGGACACTTTGATAATGAAATAGATGTGGCGTGGCTCAACGACAACCACGGTGCTACTAAGGATGAAATCAAACCCCAAGTTGATAAATACTCAATAGATGGTAAGGAAATCATTTTGCTTGCTGAAGGCAGACTCGTTAATCTTGGATGCGCCACTGGCCACCCAAGTTTTGTAATGTCAAATTCCTTTTCAAATCAAGTTCTAGCTCAATTAGAGCTATGGGAAGGTTCGAACAAGTATGAGAATAAGGTCTACACTCTGCCTAAGTACTTAGACGAAAAGGTTGCTAGATTACACCTAGAGAAAATCGGGGTAGTACTAGAAATCTTATCTCAAGACCAAGCCGACTACATTGGAGTGCCAGTCGATGGCCCATATAAGTCAGATCAGTATAGATATTAAGTTTCTGTGAAGTTTTCGCGACACTTGCGATTTGACTAGGAAAAATGTCAATCAGGGAGTTGACCTTTCTTCTAAGGTTTTGCAACGAACCTAATTATATACATGTAAAATGGGAGGATTCCAAGAATAGCGGTATCGATGAAGAGGTAGCAACGCAGGTCCCTGCATTACGGAACCATCTAAAATTAGCCACTGAGATTCTGAGCATTCAGAGCCGTCGCTTAAAGTGACTCCATCAGGTCCAACAGTGACCTGACAATCTAATGGAATATCGAAAGTGGAATGTCTGTCAAGAACGACAAACTCATCCATAGTGTATCTATAAATAATCAAACCGTTTGAGCCCCCCGCAATAAGCAGATGCTCTGACGGAAAATTTAAACTATTGTAGGCTGGGAGGTTTAAGTTGATGTCAAAATTGACTGGGACGTAGGGAATGTTTTGGTGTGAGGAATCACATTTGGCTTGGGTGAGCAACAAGAGTAAAATGCCTAAGAAGGGGAGACTGATAATTTTGTTAAGATTGCTCATGGCGATAATTTTTTCCTCAAACCGAACGGGTCTTTTGCCGCACCAGCTTTAAAGGCTTTGAGGTAATTAGGTTCGTATGAACTTAGGTCTGCGAAGTTGCCGGAGATGAATGCGGAGTAGCCTAGGGGGATTGAAGATTCTACGGAGGGATATTCTTCGAGGAAAACACGTCCTTCTCCTCCCAGGATTTGCTCGCACTTGAGTGCGCCGTCGCCGATAAAGCAAATCGAGGAATATTGTGAGAAGAGAGAAACGGAATTTTCGTCCACGATTAGGGGCTCAATTTCTGAGCGAATGCTAGAGTTTTCCGTGAAAGTACGGGTGTAAACTTCCATGCGTCTTGCGTCTAGCATGGGTACGCATGCGTCAACGTTAGGGTGCTGAGCATAGCCTTGTAGGGCTAGGATGGAGAGGGTGTCGACGGCCACGAGAGGGAGGTTCAGAGCGTGGCAGATGCCCTTTGCCGTAGAGACGCCTATCCGTAATCCTGTGTATGAACCGGGTCCGCCAGAGACGCACACGCCAGATAGTTCATTGCGAGAAATGCCGGTTTCGGCGAATACTGAGTCTATGAATGGGAGTAATTTTTCAGCGTGGGTGTAGCCTGACTCACGTACATTTCGTGAAGCGAGGATGTTGCCATCACGAGAAAGAGCTACACCACATTGTAGTGTTGTCGTTTCGAGATGGAGTAGGGTGGTCACGGTCGCGTAAGGGAGTAGTAAATATTAGTTGAACGAAATAGAAAAGGAGGTTCCTTCCTTTTCTAGATTGTCGGATGTTGCTGTAATGCTTGAGACCTGATCTCCATCATTGAGTTTGCGGGCTACCATATCGTAGGGGCCGTTGATAACGACGTCGTCAATACTTATTCCACTAATAACTTCAATTACCAAGTTGTCTTGTATGCCCGTTACTACTTCAGTCCAAACAGCCACTCCATCAACAAGTAAGAAAACGCCTAGGCCGGAACCGGAGTTTTCTAATTCAGCATTTTTTCTAGATGTTACACATTGTATGGGGATGCAGATAACGGATTGTTGGGTTTTTGTGAGGATATCGACTGTAGCACTCATGCCTGGGCGAAAAGGAGCCGAGGAGCGGATGTCAAGATCTGATGTTAGTTCGGAGTAGCTAGAGGAATTTATTCTAATCTTGACGGAGAAGTTAGTGACTTGATCGAGATTGAAACCGTTAGAACTTGCGTTTAGAGCGGTGTTTCCTATTTCTGTCACAGTGCCAGAAAAGGTTCGGTCTAGGTATGCATCCACCTCTATTTCTGCAGAATTTCCAAGTCCGACGCCTATAATATCGCTTTCGTTTACCTCGACATTTACTTCCATAATATCTAGGTTACTGATTTTCATCACGATTTCACCGGCAGTGAAACCATTCCCCTGTACAGACTCTCCCACTTCCTTTACAAGGGCTGTTACGATGCCGTCTTGTGGTGCTATTAGGGTTGTGCGTGAGAGGTTGTCGAGAGTTTCCTGAAGCGAGGCCGAAGCGCTTAGGATGGCGTAGTTTGCGGAATTTACGCCCTCAGAAGCGCTGGTCAGATTGGCGGTTGCTGAGATAAAGGCGGCTTCGCTTTGGTCATAATCTGCGCGAGAGACAACTCCGTCTTGGAATAGTTTTTTCGCTCTCACCCAAGCTTTGTCTGCTACGAATAAATTTGCTTCGGAAGTTGCTTTAGCGGCCTTTGCAGATGAGAGGTTCGAACGAGAGGTGTTGACTGCGGCTTGTGCTCTGTTGCGGGCCGATATATAAACGTCAGGATTAATTTCTGCTAGTAGGTCACCATCATGTACCTTGTCACCCTCTTTCACTGGGAGACTTATGAGTTGGCCGCTCACTTCAGCGGAGATATTCACTTCCATTTCTGGCTGAATTTTTCCAGAGGCGCTCACCCTTTCAACTATAGTATCAATTGTGGGGATTGATGTAGTTACGGTAGGGGTTTCGCTTTTATCACCGAAGAATGTGGAGACAATAATTATGAAGATGACGATAGCGCCTAGGAAGATAAAGATGCGTTTTTTTGACATTATCGGAGGATTAAGGCTTGCTTAAGTTTATAGTGAAATGGATTTTCCTTGATAGAAGTCTAAAATTTTTGATTTGAATACCAAATCATATCTAGTTCTCAGTGCACCAATACGGGCGTTATCTAACCTTGTTCGAGCGTCTGCGTATTCAAGTGCGGAAATGGTCCCCGCCTCAAATTTGAGCTCTGTATTCGCAAAAGCAAGTTCAGCTGCGTTAAGAGCGGCCTCTTGAGCAGTTAATGTTTTCTGCGCAGCTACGGCATCAGCCCATGCACTTTCTATGCTAGTGCATAGAACCTGAGAGGTTGTCTGTTGATTATACTCAGATCTAAGCACACTAACTTTTGCATATTCAATACTGTTTTTTGTTGAGTAGTTATTAAAAATAGGTACGGTTAGGCTGAAGAATACGCTTTGATTAATATTCTCACTTAACTGGTCCACAAAGGGTATTGTTTCTAGGTTGTATATATCCACGTAGGGGATTACCAAGTTAAAGTCCGCGTCAACCCCTGCATAGTAAACCGGAGTACCATCTTCTGTTACACCAAGTTCTAACATCTCAGAAGTAGGGTCACCCACTGTCTGCATTCTGTTGCCAGAATATCCAGACCCAAAATTGTAGGATGCGTACAGTCGAGGGAGATAACTTGTTTTTGCGATTTCTAAACCTAGGTTAGCGTCATCCACGTTAAGACTAGCAGCCCTGATTTGCGGGAATGAGGTTAATGCAAATTCGACTGCGGTACTAGAAGTTAGGGGGATGGGCGATACGGTTAATTCTCCAGCTTTAGGGGTAATAATTTCAAAAGAAGATGCAGCATGTCCAGTCAATTGTAGAAGCTGAGCAAGGTTGAGTTTAGCGAGGAATCGACCATTTTCACTACCTACTAACGCTGCAATATCAGATGCTTCTTGAGCTTGGACATCTAAAAGATCAGATGCGGGGGATGCACCTGCCTCGACAAGTTTCGCCACTCTTTCAACTTGTCGTCTGGTTGTTGCGAGATTAAGTACAGCTACTTTCACGAATTCCTCCTGAAACAAGATGTTGAGGTAAGCTCCTGAGATTGTTAATGCAAGGTCATTTCTAGCTTGTTCTAGAGAAGTGGCAGCTATGTCGAGACCTATACGAGCGCGTCTCAGGTTAATGTGGTTTTTAAACCCGTTGTATAGAGTTAGGCCGGAGCTTAACCCAAAATTGTTCGATCGAATAGCATCAGTAGCGAACTCATTCGTAAACGGGTCAATCGTCATACCTATGTTGTAGCCATGTGATGCAGAAGCATTGAAGGAGGGCAGAAACGCACCTTGCGCTCCTTTTAATCCTATCTCTGCGCTTCGAGTACCCAGGTGACTTTGCTTAATCTGCAAGTTGTGAGTGAATGCATGATCAATACATGCTTGTAGTGACCAAGCGGATTGGGCAGTGGAAGATCCTGAAATAAATATTAGAGGGAGGAAGGCTGCTAAGACAAGGCTGAATCGAGGCGTCATGATGTGTAAATAAATAGTACTCTACCCCAAATTTAACTCAACACAGGCTACACAACTGAGTATTATTGCTCCTGTTTGTTAAATCTAGACCAAACTATAAAGCCGCCAATACCTAATAATAAATATGGGAACGCCATCAAGAAGATAATCCCTGCATTTAATCCCTGACCTAATCCATTGAGCTTTGCACTTTGCTCACCCACTGCCTTGCACATCACACATTGTCCCCAACTCACATCAACAAGTATAAATGTGAGAGTAAATAAGACTATAGTGGCTTTTCGGATCACTGTTGTTTTTCCAAATCAAATAGAAGATGTCGCATCATAAAATGGACTTATCATTAAATATACGATAACTCCAGTTGCAGTAACATACAGCCAAAGGGGCCAAGTGAAGTGAGCTAGTTTTTTATGCTTTTCCACGTCCATCATCCAGCCTCTAGCATATGTGAATAGAACTAGCGGGACTATAGCTGCGCTAAGGAGGATATGAGTGATAAGGATGAAGTAGTACAAGTACGCATACTCTCCGCCATACGATGTTGATGGCATTGTGAAGTGAAATGCGATGTAGCTCAAGAGGAAACAAAAACTAAGAATGACAGCAGTCGTGGTTAGCTTCTTATGAAGAGCTATATTCTTTGCTCTGATTGCTAGCCAAGCAGCGATTAGAACACAAAAGGCCGTTCCGTTAATGAAGGCGTTTAGCTTGGGTAGAAGAAAAAGTTGGGACTTAGTTTCTGCACTTAAATCTAGTCCAGGTAAATAACCAAGGATTGTAACGACGACTGGTATCAAGATGGCTATACTCCAAATTATAATTTTCAGTTTTGAGTCTGTATTTTTCATTCGATGCTGTTTTTCAGTGTGAGTTTATGGATATCTAAGATCATTTCATCAACTTCCTCAGTTGATGTTCCGTCATAAAATCCGCGAATACGGTCCTCAGTATCAATTAACACGAAGATGTCGGAATGGAAAAATCCACCCTCGGCGGTATCGCTTTCAAGAGCAGTAAGAAAGTATCCATTTCTGGCTTGGTCGTAAAGCTCTGCCTTGTCGCCAGTCAGAAACTTCCATTGCGAGGTGTCGGCATTCATGCTTTGAGCATATAAGTCCATTTGGTGTGGACTGTCGCGTTCGGGATCAACGGAGTGAGACAATATTATAAGTTCATCCAGCCCTAAGCCTCGCCTACTGAGGATGGTTTGGGTTCTGGCAAGTTGACTGCTCAGAATGGGACATATAGTAGGGCAGTTCGTGAAGAAATAATCGACGATTTTAATTCTTCCCTCTATGTCACGGTTACTTAGTTCCACGCTGTCAATCCCCATAAATGCAAAAGGGGGAACTGTGTGTCCCTCTGGTCCTAGAACTGGTGGGAAGTCTCTTCCGGAGGTCAGTTTTTCGACTGCTTCTACTTCTTTTATACGGCTGTACTCAATAACATCCATCTCTTTTTTCAGTAAAGCAATGTCTTCTGTGGCATCTCTTAAAGCGTCCTCCGATGCCGCGTGATATACTCCTCTTAAATAGCCCTTAGCATCTACAAGCCATAATGTAGCGATGTTGCCAGGATCTATAGAATCGCGTGTGATGAGAAACTCCTCTTCGATAATTTTATCTATTTCGGATTTTTCTCCAGTTAAGAATTGCCAGTTATCAGCTGTGTTATAGCGGGTGTTTTTGTTGACGTATTCAGTTAACACCTCTGGCGTGTCGTGTTCCGGGTCCAATGTGAAGCAAACTATCGCTATTCCCTCTTTGTTTCTGTATCTCCAGTTAGGCCAAAGCAGTTGCTTAGTTGTCGCTGCAACATGTTCTGAGTTCGTTGCGAAAAAAGCCGCAATCCACACCTTTCCTTCCAGATCTTTAGAGCCAAACTGATCTGAGTTTTGGTTTATAAGAGAAAACTCACCCACTTTATGAGCGTCGCTACAAAGCGAGTCAAGCCTACCTTCAAGTGAGTAATACGGAAGGGTATTGAATTTGTGTGTCCCTAAAATACCGAGCAATACAATACAAGTAATCGGCAGAGCAAACAGTAAAATAAGTAATGCAATTCTTTTTCGCATAAGCAACTTTAAGGTGCGATAGCTAGCGGCGGATGTAAATCAACCGATACTCGCTTAGTGATACAATGTGTGGCTTTCTAAATGCCCCCAGCCTTCAGTGAATGCGATGAAGATTAAATACACGATGAACAATAAGTAAGGAGCAAGCACTGTGTATTTCAAGGTTTTTCTCTCGTCACCTAAGTGCATAAATGAAAGAATGATGTATCCCGCTTTTACTAGGGTTAATATAATAAAAGTCCATTTTATAGCCTCCCATGTGTATGTCTCTGCTCTCTTGAAAATAATTCCCATAGCAACTTCAACAGCAGTTATAGCAGTTAAAAGTACTGTGACAAAGTAAACATTTTTACGAATCTTTACTCCTGCTTCTTCACTGTGATGGGCGTCTAAAGAGTAGCTATCGTTTACAATAAGGTCGTCGCGTTCCATGATAAATTTCTTTAAGAGCTATCAGATTAGATAGTAGAAGGTGAAAACAAATACCCAAACAAGGTCGATAAAGTGCCAGTATAATCCAACCTTTTCTACCATTTCATAATGACCACGACGTTCGAAAACACCGCGATACGCCATGACGAAAATAATAAAGTTAATCACTACTCCTGAAAATACATGGAACCCGTGGAAACCGGTAATGAAGAAAAAGAAGTTCGCATATGTCTGTTGTATAGCGTATTCGTTTTCGCTCATGTTAGCTCCGAAGACCATTGCTCCCTTTTCTCTAGCATCCCAAAGCTTTACAGCATCGTCACCATGAATATGGGCCTCACCTACAACATATTTATTGATGGTAAGATCGTGAAGTTCAGCTTCATGTGTGTGTTCTCCGTACTGAACTAGCTTCACGTGGCCGTGGTCCTCTTCAAGCACTACGGACTTATCTCCATCATTATATGGTTCAGCTAATGCACCGAAATGGTGATCCATGTAGATAGCTGTTCCTTTTGGTAATATGTGAGATTCGTCGTGATCGTCAGTAACAGTCACTTCTTTAGCTAGAGTGAACATTCCTCCACCTCCGTGGATAAAGTGAGACCACTCCCATGCTTGAGAACCTAGGAAGAACGCGCCACCGATAATAGTAGCTAACATCCAACGCACTACTCCTCTTTTATCATTCCTGTGTCCGGCTTCAACCGCTAATACCATAGTAACAGACGAGACAATCAAAATGAATGTCATTAAAGCTACATAAATCAATGGATATTCACCATCTAATCCAGGTAGAGCACGGAATACCTGCTCGCCTATAGGCCAAGGACTTTCACTAGCAGTACGAGAAAACCCGTACGCTACAAGAAGCCCACTGAATGTTAAGGCATCTGAGACGAGGAAAAACCACATCATCATTTTTCCATAAGACACACTGTATGGAGAGATACCTCCGCCCCAGAGTTCTTTTGAAGATACGTTGTCGTTTGAGTGTCCTGACATTGTCAAATAGGATTGCTAATTTGGATGCAAATTTAAGGCACGAAATGCGAAAATGGCTCTACTTCAGAAAAAGCACATAAAATAAAACTAACCAGAGGCCACCGATAAAATGCCAGTATGCATTTAGCATTTTGAAAAGGACATTTTTTGTCGAGTCAGTTTTCGATTTCATTAAAATTAAAAAATTTGAAGCTAGAAATAATAATCCGAAAACAAGGTGTAATAAGTGCATGAAAATCAACACCCACAAGTAGCCGCTGCTATTGTTAGTGAGGCTTCTCACCTTGCTCGTGATGGGTGTGGTCATAAGCGGGTCGTTGGGTGCATAAAGCTGATACTCGTTGTAGAGAAGTGCTTCACCGTCGACTCTGATTTCGTAATCAAATCCGTACACAGCGGTACTTGTGGTGTCTACGAGTTTCTCAATTTCATTCCAAGATGTAGCCGGACCAAACTCGGTTGCATGTGTTTCCCAACCTCCACCTAATTCAGTTATTGCTTTCCACCCAGAAAATTGAGAAACACCGAATCCTAATCCTAGGATTAGAGTTAGAATTAGAAATAGTTTTGCCTTGCTGAGCAAGCCTTCTTTTTGGGCTTTATAACCCATATACATAGTAGCTGAAGATAGAATTAGGATTACGTTGCTGACCCAAAACTGACTTGGAGGAGTGAAATGAACCCAGTACTGACCCATACTACTCACTATGTATGCACTTAAGAATCCGGCGAAGAGCATCACCACGGCAAACATTATTAAGTACATCAGCATGTTCAATGCTGAATTTTGTGCGTCCTTTTCCATATTAAAGTTTATCTATAAAGTATTTATCTAAAACGTAAATAATTTGTACTAGCGGGAGGTAAACAAAGCTTGCGAACATTAACCTTCTAGCGGAGTCTCTTGATAGAG
>Ga0302127_10000947_pt1 | contig 16771 bp, 14 predicted proteins | sample CB4_SCM_MG_FD_204452 | JGI IMG/M metagenome (GOLD analysis project Ga0302127, IMG submission 204452) | Marine microbial communities from Western Arctic Ocean, Canada - CB4_SCM | ecosystem: Environmental > Aquatic > Marine > Oceanic | place: Canada: Western Arctic Ocean | collected 2017-09-24
TGATGGTTAAGGATGCTATCAGCTACATCGAGCAGCATAGTACCTGACGTAACTACCAGGATGCTTGCTGGTGCTGTGACGACACCCCAGCGCGGCGAGGAAGCATGAAACGTGTGGTCGTCACTGGGCTAGGGCTTGTTACACCTCTGGGTAGGGGTGTGGACATCAATTGGTCCCGATTGACAAACAGTCAATCGGGTATCAGTGCCATTGAGTCATTTGACGTTTCCGACCTTGCGGCAAAAATCGCGGGTCAGGTGCCGCTGGGCGAACCTAGCGAGGGAAAGTTTAATCCCAGCGACATTATTTCGCTGCGCGACCAGCGCCGTATGGATACCTTCATCATGTTCGGCATCGAAGCTGCTCGTCAGGCGCTCGACGATGCTGGGTGGATGCCGGAGAACGAGGCATCCCGAGAACGTACTGGTGTGATGATCGGGTCAGGCATTGGCGGCCTGCCGGAAATCGAGCGCGGCGCGATACAGGTTCATGAAGGAAATGCTCGCCGGCTGAGCCCGTTTTTTATCCCCGCCAGCCTGATCAATTTGGTTTCCGGCCACGTTTCCATCATGTTTGGATTCAAGGGGCCCAACCACGCCGTTGTCACGGCCTGTTCTTCCGGATCGCACGCCATTGGCGACGCGGCGCGACTAATCCAGTGGGGAGACGCCGATGTTATGGTCGCGGGCGGAGCCGAGGCTGCTATCTGCCGTCTCGGCATTGCTGGGTTTGCCCAGGCACGGGCCCTGTCCACCAATTTTAACGATACGCCGGAAAAGGCATCCCGACCATGGGACTGCGACCGCGATGGATTCGTTATGGGTGAGGGATCCGGTGTTGTCGTTCTTGAGGACCTAGAACACGCCAAGCGGCGCGGCGCCAAGATCTACGGTGAAATTATTGGTTACGGCATGTCCGGCGATGCCAATCACATAACCGCTCCGGCTTTGGATGGCAATGGCGCGTATCGCTGCATGGCCGCGGCCCTGAAGCGCGCAAAAATGAATCCAGAGGATATCGATTATATCAATGCCCATGGGACGTCGACGCTGCTTGGCGATGAGATTGAGCTCAGTGCGGTGAAGCGTCTGTTCGGAGATGCGGCCTACAAACTGGCAATGTCATCCACCAAATCGGCCATCGGTCATCTTCTCGGCGCTGGGGGGGCGGTCGAAGCGGTCTATACGTTGCTGGCTATGCGTGACGGTATCGTTCCGCCAACTCTCAACCTTGAGAATCCTTCGGAAGGTTGCGACATTAACCTGGTGCCTCACACGGCACAGGAACGCAAGGTGACGATAGCTCTTTCCAATTCGTTTGGGTTTGGCGGGACTAATGCGTCGTTGATATTCCGGACGTTGAATTGAATCTCCTGAAGCAAGGGTAAGGGTGGATGGCGCGATACGCGCTTCGCCTCGGGTGGGTCACGCTGGGCTTGCTAGTAGGGGCATTGATTGCCCTGTTGTGGGCTTATGGACGCTATCAGGCGCCAGGGCCGCACAAAAATCCACTGAATGTCATGATAATATCGGGCAATAGCGTTGAAGGCATTGCCCGCCGCCTCGCCGGGGCTGGTGTTATTGAACAGCCCCTCATTTTTCGTTTCGGGGTGCGGCTAACCGGTATCCACAAGAGTTTAAAAGCTGGCGAATACGCTATTCCACCCCATGCAAGTCCGCGTGAGATTGCCGATATCCTGCTGGCAGGGCAAACAGTCGCCCACCGGTTGACGGTAATTGAGGGTGCGACGTCATACTATATCGTGGCGAGGCTAAAGAACACGGAACCGCTATCGGGGGATATCCGGGTGCCGGCGGTGGAGGGCAGCCTGCTGCCCGAAACCTATCACTTCTCTCGTGGCGACCGGCGCGCTGCTATTCTCGACCGTATGAGAGCTGATATGCAAAGCACGCTGGCTGGGTTGTGGCAATCGCGCCACCGCGATACGCCACTGATGTCCCCCGGCGAGGCACTCATTTTGGCATCGATTGTAGAGAAGGAGACCGGCGTGGCCGATGAACGACCGCGGGTCGCGGCGGTCTTTCTCAACCGCCTGCGGCGTGGCATGCGGCTGCAATCCGATCCTACGGTCCTATATGCGCTGACGCGTGGCGAGATGACATTGGACCGGCTGCTGACCCGTGCTGACCTAGGTATCGACTCACCCTACAATACTTACGTAGTTGCTGGCTTGCCGCCAGGCCCTATCTGCAACCCGGGCGCGGCGGCCATTGCCGCCGTCCTGCAGCCGGCGGATACGGACGAACTGTACTTTGTCGCTAATGGCCGCGGCGGGCATGCTTTTGCAAAAACTTTGGTCGAGCACAATAACAACGTCCGCAAGTGGCGTCGGCTGCAGCGTGATCGTAAAAATGCCAAGCCATAAGATACTGTCATTCGACTCATTCCTTTCGTGGCATGCGCGCGAACATCCAGTCCGTAATGGATGGTGGTAGGGCCCCGGCAAGCCACGCTAAGAATGCCATGGGCAGGGGAAAGGTAATGCGCGGACGATTGTGTTCGAGCCCTCGGCGAATGATGCGCGCTGCTTGATCGGCATTCATGAGAAAGGGCATAGGAAAGTGGTTTTTTGATGTCATGCGAGTGCTGACAAATCCTGGGCAGATCACGGAAATGCGGATGCCGTCAGCAGCTAGGCGGCCTCGCAGACCCTCACCCCAAGATTTGACTGCTGCCTTGCTCGCAGCATAGGCCGGCGAGCCTGGAATGCCGCGGTATCCGGCGATGGAACTAACGATGGCGATTTGGCCGTGGCGCCGCGCGCGCATGCCATATACGGCGGGTAGCACGGTATTGATTACGCCGTTTAGGTTGACCTCGAACATCTCGCGGGTGCGGATATCCTCCCCGGCGTCGCTGGCGGCTGGGCCGTCGCGGGCGATGCCTGCGTTAGCGATGACGAGGTCAAGCGGTGCCCTGCTATCAGTATCTCTGATCCAACGTTCCATGGCGTCTTGGTCGCGGACGTCGAGGACCCTGGCATCGACCGTGCCGCCGCGGGACACACAGGCTTCGGCGACGAGACGCAGTCGTTCCTCATCACGCCCACTTAGCGTCAAAATCGCACCGTCATCGGCATAAGATAAGGCGAGCGCCTCGCCAATGCCACTGGACGCGCCGGTAATAAGAATGGATCGAGGCGGTAAAGACATGTTCTATTGTAATGGCCTGATACTGATAGCGCCACGCTGGCTATAACGTGTCCCGCTTTATCGGAATGGTTCTTTTAATCTCAATGGGTTAAATTTTGCCATCAAGCGCCGCCGACAGGCTTAGGGTTTCGATCAGCTGCTTCTCGTCGACGATGATGATCCCTTCGACGGTCGTGTTGACGGACGCACGGGCGTCCTTCCCGCTGGAGCCGAACGGCGCTATTCTTTCGTCCGACAGGAATGCTGAATTGGCGTGTGCTAAAACTTAAGTGGAGGAACTCGAATGGCACAGGAACGTGCGGTCCTAGCGGGTGGTTGCTTCTGGGGCATGCAGGATTTGATCCGCAAGCTGCCGGGGGTCGAGAAGTCTCAGGTTGGCTATACCGGAGGTGATGTCAGGCACGCTACTTATCGAAATCACGGCAGCCATGCGGAGGGGGTTGAAATCCTCTTCGATCCCGAGAAGATTTCGTTTCGCCAGCTTCTGGAATTCTTTTTCCAGATCCATGATCCATCGACCCGTGACCGCCAAGGAAACGATTTGGGGCCGGCTTATCGCTCGGCCATCTATTACCAAAATGATGGGCAGAAGCAGGTGGCGCTCGATACTATTGCCGAAGTCAACTCCAGCGGCCTTTGGCCGAGTAAGGTGGTAACCGAAGTCGAGTCGGCTGGTGATTTCTGGCAGGCTGAGCCGGAGCATCAGGACTACTTGGCACGTTTCCCCAACGGCTACACCTGCCATTTTTTGCGACCCAACTGGGTGCTGCCTCGGCGTGAAGCGGCGGAATAAGGCACGAGCTCCCGATTGCGGCCCTTCTCCTCTTGAGGGAGAGGGCCGGCGTGATTAATTATGTTAGTGCCTCTTATGCTAGATGCTGGCAGAAGAATTCTGCCAGCGGGTCGTGTGACGTATTGCCTTCGCGGCTCTCGAAGTCGATGTAGCGCACATCAATTTTGCCGCCCGCTGCGCGATAATTATGCGCAAATCGTTCCGGTTCATTCATTTCGATGGGGGAGCTTGGGTCGCGGTAATCGTGTGCGGGGTCCGGGGCACCCTGTACCCAGAGGGCAGGTGGTGTCGCTATCGTCTCCTGGCGCTCAAGCGCCAGCATCGGATTTCCTTCCGCCATTACGGCTTCGGTCTTCCAATATGTTTCGTGCCGTTCCGGCAAATCACCAACCCATGCTGCGGAAGGGGTGGCGGCCCGTGCGCGCCGTGCATGGCGGTACCGCGACAGCGGATTGATTACCGGCCACGCCATGCCGATGCAAACGACGTTGGCATCTACTTCAGATGCGTTACCGGCTAGGTGAATTTCTGCATAACGCGGATCATTGGGCCGCATTGCTGCTAGCATGGCGAGATGTCCGCCGCTCGATTGTCCGCAGATGCCGACGCGTTTAGAGTCTATGCTGAGATCTTGGGCGTTCGCCTTCAGCCAGCGGATAGCGTAGTTGATGTCTTTAAGCGAGGTTGGGTATCCAGCATCGCCATGGCGGAAGTCCAGCGCAGCACCGATGATTCCAGCTTTGGCGAGAACAACGTCGCGGTCTCCGCACTCCTCCATCGATTTGCCGCCCCAGCCGCCACCATGAAGATCGAGTACTACCGGAAAAATGCCGGTGCCGGCTGGACGGGTCAGTATCATCCGCAATGACCGGCCCTCGTGGGGTCGGCAATCGACAATCTTGGTTATAAAGTCCACTGTCTTGACCGTCATTACCATTTCCCCTTGATTCGATGGGCATCTGGAACTCTTCGGAGGCCCTTGCCTACATCAACGTCTCTCTGAATTTTCGAGTCAATAGGATTCAGGTGCCGCCGCCTCCGGGGGAGAGGGTTGCGCGCTCTACGCGCTGGGTAAGGTGTCCCCGGCCTTGCAGCAGGGTACTTGGGATTTTACGCTTTAAGAGCTTAACTAATCCCGGTCCTCTTCGAGGAGAGGGAGCAGCCCTTCCGGCAGTTTCTTGTTCTACCGACTAGCTTGTTGCCATCTATTGTGGCGTTTATAACGACGCCGAGTTTGATGCTAGGGGACTTGCGCGTGGGGCTGTCATCAATGACCGGGTTTTCCCGAACGGACGGACGTCACGGCGACTGGAGCTGGTCCTGGGAAGCCCGTAGTGTCAATGGAAAGGGGCTTGATATCCGCATTCGCCTGCCGGTCGGTTACGAGCGGTTGGAAACGGCGGTTCGACAGCAGGCCTCAACGTGCGTCCGTCGTGGCAATATTACATTCAATTTGACAGTCAACCACGCCCAGGGGAAGGCTACCTACCGTATTAACAAGGTGACCCTGCAGGAGATCCTTAATGCACTGCCAGAACTAGCTCGACGCTTGCCCGACGCAGGCCCGCTGACGTTGGATGGCATTCTTGGTATCCGTGGTGTTCTGGAGCCTGTTGAGGAGTTGGAGTCCGCCAGCGGAGAAGTCTTCGATAAGGCCGTACTGGCAGGTGCCACCGCCGCTATGGCGGCTCTTGCGGCAATGCGATTGGATGAAGGCGCGCGCCTTATGTCATTACTCGTGTCGCAGTTAGGCGGGATAGCGGCATTAGTAGGACAGGCCAGCCGTTTGGCCGAGGCCCAGCCGGCAGCGGTTCAGGCTCGCCTATTATCTCAGGTTCAGGGCCTGCTTGAGAAGGGCGTCTCTTTGTCCGAGGAACGATTTTCTCAGGAGGTGGCATTGCTGGCGGCGAAAGCGGATATACGGGAGGAGCTGGACCGGCTGCAGGCCCACACCGAAGCTGCTCGCGAACTTATTTCCGGGGATCAGGCTGTCGGGCGCAAGCTTGATTTTCTCTGCCAGGAGTTCAATCGCGAGGCCAACACGTTATGCGCGAAGTCTTCGGACGTCGAATTGACCCGTGTTGGGCTTGATATCAAGGCGACCATCGAACAAATGCGCGAACAGGTGCAGAATATTGAGTGAGAACGCAGATACAATGGCGCCAATCGTTCGGCGTGGCATGATGCTGGTTTTATCATCCCCGTCGGGTGCGGGAAAAACCAGCATCGCCCTCGAAATGCTGTGCCGGGATGAACAGCTTATACTTTCCGTATCCGTGACGACGCGGCCACCGCGCCCAGCGGAACAGGAAGGCCGTGATTATTATTTTGTTTCGAAAGATGCATTTGATCGTATGGTCAATGCTGGAAAATTTCTTGAGCATGCGCGCGTATTTGATCATGACTACGGAACGCCAAAGGCTCCTGTTGAAATGGCGTTGGCGGCTGGTAAAGACGTGTTATTCGATGTCGATTGGCAAGGAACCCAACAGATTGCGCAGAATGCCCATCAGGATCTCGTTCGCGTCTTCATTCTGCCGCCGTCAACGGTTGAATTGGAGCGCAGGCTGCGCACCCGTGGCCAGGATACCAATGACGTCGTGCAGGGCCGCATGGCCCGAGCCGCACAGGAAATGAGTCATTGGCCTGAGTACGACTATATTGTCATCAATCATGATTTTGAGAGTAGCGTTGACCAGGTGATGGGCATTCTCAATGCTGAACGGCTGCGGCGTGAACGGCAAACGGGCCTATCGAATTTTGTCCACGACCTGATGGGAGTTTGATTGGGCTGATCCACAGCCATTCTAAAATAAATTGACTTGTCGCTTAGTGTAAGCTGGATGCTGTGCAGTAAGTCTTTATTCGGATCTCTATCTTTGCTTCCTAATGTCGATTCGGATTGCCAAAGATGGAAAAAAAATTCCACAGTCTGCCTAAAGTTATCCGGGGGGGCATCTTTAACTTTGATTAACCGGGCAAGGAGAACCCATTTATCTAGGATTTGATTAACTGAAAGATGGGTTTCTGACGGGTTCTTAGGCTAACGATTGGCGCGCGCGATAGGCCCTTGCTAGTGTGCAAAAGTCGGTGACATTGAGCTCTTCGGCTCGAGCGGTTGGATCGATCCCTAGGCTAAGGAGGTCGAGTTGGAGCGGCTTCAGGCTGGAGCGAAGCATCTTGCGCCGCTGGCCAAAGGCTGTGGCGGTGACAAATTCCATCGATTTCCAGTCCGCATCCGCCACTGGCGCGGCGAGTGGCTCCATATTGATAATCGCCGAGGTTACCTTTGGTGGCGGCACGAAAGATTGTGGGGATACCGTAAAAATTTGGCGCACTCGGCACTTCCATTGCGACATGACTGATAGGCGGCCATAGGCTTTGGTGCGCGGACTTGCTGCTAGCCGGTCGGCGACTTCTTTCTGAACCATCAGCGTAAATCCAATGAAGTCTTCTGCATGGCGTAGCCATGCCAGGATCAGCGGTACTGAGATATTATATGGCAGGTTGGCAACAATCTTTCGTGGAGCCGCGATTATAGCGGTGGCATCCAACTCTAGAGCGTCGCCTTCGACAATGATTAGGCGTCCCGGGTCGTACGGTTCTAATTCACGTATAGCTGCAACGCAGCGTGGATCGCGCTCTATTGCCGTGACGCATGCTGCCGAGGTTCGTAATAAGGCGCGTGTCAGGCCGCCAGGACCTGCACCAATTTCGAGGACATTTACGCCATCCAGGTTTCCGGCAGATTTGGCAATACGATCGGTTAGGTTTTCATCAAGCAGAAAATGCTGGCCGAGCTTCTTGCGTGCGTTGAGATCGTGTCGCGCGATCACTTCGCGAAGGGGAGGCAGCGTCATTGATGGCTCCAGCATAGTTATTCAGCTGTTATGCACAGCGCGTGGTATCGCGCGGGCCAGAGCCATTTCGGCGGCCATTCCCAGGGCTGATACGAGGCTTTCTTCGCTCGCCTTCCCGGTGCCGGCGATATCGCAAGCGGTGCCGTGGTCTGGCGACGTGCGGACAAATGGCAAACCCAGGGTGACATTGACCGTACGGTCAAAGTCTAGGGCTTTGATGGGGATCAGAGCCTGATCGTGATACATGCAGACAGCGGCGTCAAAGTGCTTCCGATTGCGCTCGCTGAACATGGTATCCGCGGCGTGGGGGCCCGAGACACTCATGCCGCCTTGGCGTAACGCGCTGATCGCTGGTTCAATGATACGGTTTTCTTCGTCGCCGAAAGTACCACCCTCGCCGGCGTGGGGGTTGAGACCGGATACAGACAACCTGGGATTTTTCAAAGAAAAGTCAACGCGAAGTGCGGGCTCGAGAACTTGGCAGGTCTCGATGATAAGGGATGTGGTTAGGCTATTGATGGCGTCGAGAAGGCCAAGGTGGATGGTCACAGGCACTACACGCAGGCCAGGCGAGGCAAGCATCATGACCGGCCGTTCCCTGCGTCCGCCAAGGTGGCCCAGAAACTCAGTATGACCGGGAAACGTAAACCCAGCCTGGTGCATGACATGCTTGTGGATCGGGTTAGTGATGACGGCAGATGCCTGCCCTTTCACCGTTAGATCCACGGCCTTTTCAATGCACCGGCGTACGCAGCCGCTATTCGCGGGGTCGAGCCGCCCATAAACCGCTGGGACGTCCAATGCCTCAACAAGTACGGGTAGAGCAGTTTCAAACGTCGCCGTGGCTTCTTCGGCCACGGATATCGTACGTATGGGCACGTCGAGGCCAAGCTTTCTAGCCAAAGTATCTAGCCGTTCTGGGTCGCCAACAACAAAGAAAGGCGGGTCGTTCGACGCTCGCCGCAACCATGCCTTCAGCGTGATCTCTATGCCGATTCCCGTCGGTTCTCCCATGGTTACAGCCAAGGGTGGCAAGGCCCAACGTCCCTCAAAATTCCCCCGCGTTGACATTATAGGCGAATATCCACCAAGGCTGATCGCCGCATGTCACGTAGATGCCGGCGTGCTGCTTCGTCTATGCGCCGGTAAAACGCAAGATCATGGACCTTTTTACGTTGTTCGGGGCTAAAATCTCCACCTTTGCGCTCGCAAACCATCAGCAAAATAATCTCGCTCTCAGTCCTGATCGGGACACTGACTTTTAACGGCTCGAGCAGTGCTACAACATCGCGAAACGCGCGCGTCATCGCGTTGATCTTCACGTCCTTAATGCTGCCGGAAAGGTGGCTGTTAAGTTTCTTGCCCAGCCGCTCCATGTCCTGGCAGGTGTTGGCGTCACGAGCCATGGTCTCAGCGTGGTCCAACTGGCTCTTAATTTCCGCCTCATTGGTATTTGGCGACAGCGGAAAAATTAGTTGCTGAAGATCGACCGTGATCTCGGAAACAGGAAGGCCTTTGGCACTCTGACGTTTCTGCAGTTGAAGCACGTGGTAGCCAGACACGCTACGGATGGGGGCGGACGTCTGCCCAGGCTGTAGCTCTTTCACGACCGCTTCCAATTTCTCGTCGAGATCACCCGGCTTAAGCCACCCCAGATCGCCTGTAATGGCGGCATGGGCGCTTTGTGAAAAGATCTTTGCGAGTGCATTAAAATTGGCCCCTGAACGGGCCTTTTCGACTATACGTTCAGCCGTATCTCGGACCTGTGCATCCTGTGCGTAATCATCGACCGGCAAGAAAATTTCTGAGACGAGATTTTCAATCTGACCCTCCTCGGCTTTGAGGGTTTCGATAAGTCGATCAACTGATTTAGCGTCGATATTGATGGTCGCCCGCAGGCTACGGTTCACTACTTTGATCCAGAGGATGTCCGATTCTAACTTTTCGATCAGCGCTGATTTCTGGATTTTCTGGGAAGCCAGAAAGGCATCTAACTGGTTCAGCTGGACGTTATTCTCTTTGGTTAAATTGATAAGTGCTTGGTCTACATCATGCTTAGTAACCTGGATGCCTAGGCGTTTTGCTTCCTGATGCTTGAGCTTCTCGTCGATCAGGCTGCGAAGAACTTGGCCGGCGAGCTGCTGACGAAAATCCGCTGTATTAGGTAAGTTGGAAAGCGCGAGGACCAGCGATAGGCGACTTTCTAAGTTATAAACAGAGACGATGTCGTCATTAACTATTGCGGCGATTCCCAAGCCCTGCTGAGCATTTGCCGCGGGCATTGAGAAGAAACAAGCAAGTGCGATCAGGCATGTCATTATCCATTTTGCCAACCATGCGCACCGGCTTCCAATCGGTTTAAACGAAAAGGGGTTAGTTGAATTCAGCACGTTTTCCTACGTAGGGGCTAGTGGTTCTGATGAAAGTTTAACGGATGGATATCTGGGCTTCACCAAGGGTTTTGAACGTCAAGTTCATTACAATCGAATCCGTCGGCTTGAGATCACGGTCCTCGAAGAATGTCCGTCCAACCTTTGTTGTGAAGATAAGGCATTCGTCCTCATATGTAAGGTCGAGACCTAGCGAACGTAGGCTGGAGCTGGCTCCGAGGTCCTGAAGTCCGTCTAGTCCAGCTCGCCAGTGCGGCGTGAGTGCCGACGATACAGAGTAGCGTACCTCCTCACGGCCAACAAATTCGCCTTCTGTCTGGCCATCGATGGATAGGTATCCGAGTGATATGTTAAGCGGGCCGTTGCTGCTGCGGAACTCGAGTTCCTGGTGGTTCGGCTCGAACGTCTCCTTATCGTATCGTGCCCGGTATAGGATTTTCAGGCTTTCGTTTGGTGACACGTCGAAACGGGTGACTATATCCGACAGATTACCTTCCAGTCCCGATCCTTCGACGAACGTATCGTCGTCGCGCACGCGAAAACTTTGGCCGATTAGCAAGGAGCTACTTCCACCGCCATCGCCAAAAATTCCCCAGCGGAAACCATAATTAACCCGGGGACCACTCTCAACCCGGTCCAGGCCGGTAAACCGATTGCTGCTGAACAAATTCGTATCATTAAGCTCGAAATCTTGGCTGTCCTCATTGGGGATGGTGTCGGGATTGCCACCGTAGGGGCTGGCGATTGCGGCGACGATGGGCTCCAAAAACTGATGAATGCGACCTTTCTCTGCCCGCATCATTGGCAGTCGCCATTCCAGGTTAAGTTCGGGGCGGACACGCCCGGTGAAGCCCGAAAACTCGTTCTTACTGTTTTTGTGGACTTTTGAGACATGATAGAGGTCATTGTGCAGCGATGCAGAGATCGTATAAAGATCGCCAATTTCCCCGACGAACGGCCGGCTCCAACTGGCACGTACCGATGCACGCTGGGAATCCGTCCCGCCGGTGCGCATTAATATGAGAAAGTTTGCATCAATTTTTCTATGCCCGCCCCAACGATCGATTCGACCGACATGGTTGTAGTCGAAGAGTGGCAGAATAATCGGAGTTTCGCCCTGGTCGTCGGATGCCTGCAGTCCCTGAAACGTATAAGCGTTGAGTGACATGTGGTTTCGGCCACGAAAGCCTTCCGCGAAAATCCGGGATGTCAATGTGGAGGCGTCGCCAAAACGGTATCGTCGCATATAGGTATCGCTGCTAGCCCCCTGAAGGCTTAGACCAGTGCGCCATGTCTGATCGATTTCGTAGTGCCCAAATCCGTTTACGTGGCTGCGCACATTATTCTTTGAGTCGCGCGTGAGGCTGCCCTCTACTTCTAATTTACCCTTGGTAAATAAGTGGCGGTATTCAATGGCGGCAACCGGCCCTTCCTCGCTTGTATAAATTGGCGTCAGGGTGACGTCGACATTAGGTTCAATATCAAAGAAATAAGGGGTTTTCACAACGAATCCGAGATCGGAGGAACTTCCAAATCTTGGCGCGAGGAAACCACTTCGCCGCCGGACGGTCGGGTCGGGGTGTGAAAAATAGGGTGTGTAGAATACTGGGATACCTGCGATCTCCAACGAGGCATCCAAATATTCGATATCCTTAATGCTGCGATCATGCACCACTTTGGCGGCTTTCAACTGCCATAACGGCGCCCGAGAGGGGTCTTCCGGACAGAGATTACAGGGCGAATACACAGCGGTTCGCATTTCAAGAACGTCACCGCTGGAGCGTCGGGCACCGTTTGCGGCGATGCGTGCGTTATCGCTCAGGATGATGCGCAGGTCTTCCAAAATACCGTCCCTCAAGTCTCCAGACAGCTCCATATCTTCGGCAAAAATGACCTCCCCTGTGGGCTCAAGTAAGGTAACGCCGCCAGTCGCGGAGAGAATGTCTAGGCTTTGATTGTAAACTATTTCATTGGCGCGAAGGATGCGGTTTGGCTGGGATATCTCGACATTTCCCCGCGCCGTTATCGTTTCCTGGTATCGGTCATAGATCAATTCGTCGGCTTGCAGGTTAACCGGCTTATTTTGGGATGGATACTCTTGTGCGACGGCTGTGTTCCAACACAGACACCAAATTATGAGCAAGGTGGCAGGCCATTTACCCTTTATCATGTAGAGGCCATGTGGATTATCCGTCCTCGAGGTGCAGCAGAGCGGCCACGCCGAGTAAGCTGGCGATTCCGGATGGCGTCCATGCGGCCAACGCCACGGGGATGCTTTCCGAAAGACCAAGCGCAAGGACGACATTCTGAAAGAAATAAAGGAGAAACCCAGTCAATACACTGGCTCCGATTACGAATGTTGTGCCGCCTCGGCGCGCGTGGCGCAATGTGAACGTGGCGGCGATGAAAATCATGGCGCACATCAATAGCGGCGAGGCGAGTAACGCGTGCCAATGTAGCCGGTGGCGGGTAGCGGAAAATCCTGCTGCTTCCAAGGTTTCGATAAACTGCGGCAGTGCCCAAAAAGACATCGTTTCGGGTGGCGCGAAACTGTCCTGTATTTTGGCTAGCGTCAGATCCGTCTCTAACCAATGCTCATCCTCGAATCGTGCCGGTAATTCCGGGACGTAAATCCATACGTTTGTCAGATGCCAGAATCCACCCTCAAGTCGTGCTTCATCTGCGTCAATCCTGTATGAAAACTGTTCTGTGCCTTCATAAACGAAGACGATAATTTGTGATAGTTCCACGTCACTGCCTTGCTGCGAAACGCGCGCTGCATGAATGACGCTTTGACCCTTGCGGTCACCCTGGCGCAGCCATAGGCCGCTATCGGAAATAGCCAGCGTACTATTTTGTCCTTTGAGCATGATGCCCTCAAGGCGTTCGAAGTGAGTCAATGAAATCGAGGCGAGTGGATTTACGAGAGAAATATTCAAGAGTCCGAGGAACGCCGACAAGATCAGAACCGGCAGAAGAAACTGCCACGCTGATACGCCGGCACCACGCGTTACGACCAGTTCATGACTGCGTGTCAGGCGCCAGAACACTACCATGGCACCGAACAAGGCGGAAAATGGGAAAACTTTCTGGCTTAGGTGTGGAAGTTTCAAAAGGGCCATTTGGACAACGATGTCGAACGTGACTTCGGGGCGGGAAGCGGTGCGACGTAGGAGTTCGACGGTGTCGAATACCAAGATTAGCCCAAGAAAAACGAGCAATAAGGCGAGGAAGCTCATTAAAAATTGGCGACCGATATATACCGATAGGATAGCTGACAAACGCACGCCTGATTCTCCGTTACGCAGTCATCACACGGTGGCCAATTTAGGCGTTCTGATATGTCGTCTTGGCTTGATCGTCATGATGCCAATGGCCAGAAGATTTGCTACTACTATATTCACATAAATCAACGGCATCAGCGTGGGGACACGAGCACAGAGGTTTTCGAGACCCATTGTTGAAGCCTGAAACATAACGACGAGACCGACGGCAATACCGATCCGGTTCCTCTGTCCGCGCCTCGTAATGGTTCCGGCCAGCAAGCAGCCGAGCCCGATCAGTGCGAATGCCATGGCAAGCCAGGGTGATGATAGGCGCTTGTGTGCTTCCATTTGAAATTTACCCAAATCTCGGGAGCTAACAAACTTATCCTGTTCAATATCGAGAAGCTCCTGAATTAACCGCTCTCTTGGTTCGCGATAGCGTACCCCACCTTTTTCCTCTGTCCCGCTGATATCCAAAGTGGTGCGATCAAAATACAGTACTGAATGGCGGTTCGTTTTGCGATTAACCTCCTGCACCGTCCCTTCGACCATAACAACATGCGGGCCGCTGTTGGTTTCCACCAAGCCACCGCGTGCTGCCATCCAGGTCTGCGGCCGTCCCGGGTTGCGGCTATCGTGAACGAGGATTCCTTGCAGCTCCCCGTCTTGCGTACGCCGGCGTACGTAAACAGTGAGATTTTTCGACAGTGTATTGAATGTGCCTTCCTTTAGCAGAACGTTGGAGTAGCTGAATCGCACGTCCCACTGCAACTCTCTAAAAAGGCGGTATGATTCCGGCAGGAAATAGGCGTTCAGAGAATAGGAAAAAGCGACAATAGGGAGAGCTAAAATCAGCACGGGTTTGGCGAGCGACAACTGACTCATTCCGGCAGAGCGCATGACGATCAACTCCCGGTCGGCAATGAGCTTGCTGTAGGTGAAGACGACCACGGTAAACAGTGCGATAGGCAGGATTATAGATAGGAAATTGGGCAACAGCAGTAAGGTCAGGTAGAGAAACTGGCCAACGTTCAGGCTCTGGTTGACGATCATGTCGATGAACCGCAAGGATTGGCTTAGCCAGACCACGCAGGACAGCACGGCAGTAACCAGAGCCATGCCGATTATCAACTGTCGCAGGATATAGCGCGTGATGCCGTCCATGCTTACCGTCGGCCCTCCGCAGCCGGCGAATCTGTCGCCGATTCAAGATCCAGAATAATGATAAAAAAGTCCTTACTTATCAATGCCTAATCCAGCCAACTGAGGGCCTTTCAATGCATAATCCAACCAAGTGAGGGTGGAACATGAAGTTTATTAAAATGGCATCGGCTGCAGTAGATGGTCGGATGTGGATCAGATATCATCAATGTCCGGTGCCAGAACGCTTGGCGATCCACAGGTGATCATTTCATGCAGCGCCAATGTTTCAGGCAGGATGTTTTCGTTGTAGTATCTGGTGGTTGCGAGTTTTTTTCGCGCCAAGCTGCAGTCAGTGCCTCGTGCATCATACCGCGCCGCGGCGCGTGCTGCCCGCGCCATCAGCCAGCCGCCGAGTGTAATGCCCATCATCTTGAGAAAGGGAGTGGCCGCCGCCAGGACGGTCTGCTCGTCGTCCTGGGATACAATCCATTGTATAGCGCTATCTAATCGTTCGATCGCCGCCAATGCGGCCTCAGGCCTCTCTTGTTGCAAACCACCCAGAGAGCTAGATTTCAGATCGAGCCGCATCTGATCCAGCAAAAGACGGGCAACTCCTCCACTGTCACGACAGATCTTGCGACTGACTACGTCGCGCGCCTGAATCCCATTTGTACCTTCGTAAATTGCCGTAATCCTGGCATCGCGCAAAAATTGGGGGGCGCCTGAGCTCTCAATATAACCTGTGCCGCCGTGGACTTGGATTCCGGTGTCGGCGACGGCGATTGCCGTATCCGTGCTCCACGCCTTGGTAACCGGCGTCAACAGATCGACGATCGCCTTGGCGGCATTGCCCTCTTTCGTGCCCGCCTTGGCCGTGGCGGTATCTGATTGCCCGGCAACGAAGTAGGCGAGGGCGCGAATAGCTTCGGTGCGGGCTTTCATCGATAGCAGCATGCGGCGGACATCTGGGTGTTCAACAATGGAAATGGCGCCGCCTATTGGACCTAGCCCACGGCCCTGGCGGCGGTTGCCGGCGTAATTCCGGCTTAGTTGAAACGCGCCTTCGGCAAGACCGACGCCTTCAACGCCAACCGCGAGGCGGGCGTCGTTCATCATTGCAAACATGGTTTGGACACCCTCATTTTCCATGCCTATTAGATAGCCGTCAGCGCCTTCGTCACTTTGCTGTCCAAAACCCATGATGGCTGTGGGGCTGGCATGGATACCGAGCTTGTGTTCTAGCGACAGACAATGGACGTCGTTGTGTGTGTCTAGCCCGCCGTCATCACTTACATGATTCCGCGGCACGAGAAAAAGACTGATCCCCTTGATCCCAGCTGGTGCGTCGGGAAGGCGTGCAAGAACAAAATGAATAATATTTTCCGCCCAATCGTGATCGCCGTAGGAGATGAATATTTTTTGTCCAGTGATACGGTAGTGACCGCCACAGCGCTCGGCGCAGGTGCTGATCTGGGATAAGTCAGATCCCGCCTGCGACTCGGTTAGATTCATGGTTGCCATCCAATCGCCTGAAACTAGGTTCGGCAGATAGCGCTGCCGCAAGGCATCTGTTCCTGCGTGCAATAGCAACCGTATGCCGCTTTGCGTCAGCATCGGGCCGAGTGCAAATGACAGGTTAGTGGCGTTCCAAATCTCTGATACGGCCGTCGAAAGTAATCGCGGTAAGCCCTGACCACCGTACAACGGCGGCAGGTCGAGGCCATTCCAACCGTTTTTCCGGAATAGGCGGTATGCTTCTGCAAAGCCGTCGGGTGTGCGCACGGTGCCGTTTTCAATGTAGCAACCCTGACCATCGCCACTTTGGTTGAGGGGGGCGAGGATTTCCGTGCCAAAGCGGCTAGCTTCGTTCAGGACAGCAGAGACGACATCGGTTGGGCAATCTTCAAACCCCGGCAGCAGGTCGATAGAGCCTGACCCAACCACGTCTGTCATGACGAACAGCATTTCCTCGAGAGGGGCGCGGTAGGGCATGAGATTAACTTCTGCGGAGGGGGGGAGGGGTGCTATAAAACCTTGCCAGGATTCATGATGCTCTCGGGATCAAATAGGGCTTTGATTCCTCGCATCATGTTTACCTCAATAGGTGACTTGTAGCGGGCGAGGTCACTGCGTTTTACCTCGCCGA
>Ga0302127_10000949_pt1 | contig 16757 bp, 12 predicted proteins | sample CB4_SCM_MG_FD_204452 | JGI IMG/M metagenome (GOLD analysis project Ga0302127, IMG submission 204452) | Marine microbial communities from Western Arctic Ocean, Canada - CB4_SCM | ecosystem: Environmental > Aquatic > Marine > Oceanic | place: Canada: Western Arctic Ocean | collected 2017-09-24
AACCTTGATAACGGCCATGCCGGCAGCGCTTCCGGCTTCCTCCTCAACGGACACGGATTCGAAATAATTGAGGTTTTGAATTCGTTGCCGTGAACGTTCCAGCTTCGTTGTACTAAATGCATCACCCTCGACCAGGCGGAACTCACGGCGAATCACCTTGCCCAAGGTCCGAACATTACCGACGATTTCAATACGTTCGATAAAAACTCGCGGCCCTTCCCCGACCTCAAACGTCAAATTAATTGTTTTCTCTTCCTGGTTGCGAACAACCCGGGGGTAGACATCGACAAAGGCAAAACCCCGCGCGCCAACAACATCAGAAATCGCGTTTACCGCACTATCAACAACCCGCGAATCATACCAATCACCTGACCTTATCTCCAAAGCCGCAGACAAATCTTCCACCGCCAGATCACGTAAGCGGACAACAATATCGATCTTGCCAAACTGGTATCTATCACCCTCATCAACCGTAAACGTAACGAAGAAATCTTTGCGGTCCGGTGTCAATTCAGCGACAGCAGACTGTACCTTAAAGTCTGCATAGCCCTCGTGAAGATAAAATTGGCGCAACAGTTCCCGATCAAAATTCAGTCGCTCCGGGTCAAATGTGTCATCGCTACTAAGAAAGCGATACCAGGCGGATTCCTTAGTACGAATTTCCTCTCTAAGGCGTGAATCACTATAATCCTTGTTGCCAACGAAGCGGATGCGCTCGATCTCGGTTTCCACTCCCTCGTCAATTTCAAAAACGAGATCGATCCGGTTCTGCTCTAGGGTGATAACTTTAGGTTCGACCGTCGCACCAAAGCGGCCAGTACGCCGATAGATATTCAGAATCCTTTCGACATCGTTTTGAACAGTACTCCGTGTGTAAATCACACGCGGCTTCAATGTGACTTCGGCCTTTAGAGATTCATCGGAAAGCGCCACGTTTCCTTCAAATGCAATGCGGTTGATGATCGGATTTTCAACGACATTAATCACCAGTGAGTCGCCGCGTTGAGTGATAGACACATCGTCAAACAACCCGGTCGCAAAAAGACTCTTCAGGGATCGGTCGACACGTTCGCTATCGAACGCATCCCCTTCCTGGATCAAAAGGTAAGAACGGACCGTATCCGGCTCTATACGCTGAATGCCCTCGACAACGATGTCGCGCACCACATTGCTACTCTGGGGAAAAACAGGACTCGTGTTGAGTAACAAGAATAACGCCAGCACCATAAAAATGGCGAGGCGGGAAAAATATACTCCCAGACGCTTATTATTGGCTTGCAAGGTTGGTCAACAGTTAAAATATATCGAAGTGAACAAGGTCATTCCAGGTCGCGAAAACCATCAACATGAGTACCAGAACAACACCAATCCTTAAACCGTATTCATGGATGCGTTCGCTAACTCGGTGTCCCTGAATCGCCTCGATGGCATAAAACACGAGGTGCCCACCGTCCAACATGGGCACGGGAAACAAATTAATTAGCCCAAGATTTACCGATAATGCGGCCATAAAGACAATAAGGCTGACGATTCCGCCCCGCGCCATGTCACCAGACATCTCGGCAATTCGAAGGGGGCCGCCGAGCTGATCAGCTGACTCACTGCCAGCAATCACGCCACCCAGGTAGCCGAGAATTTTTCCAGCAAGGCCGTATGTCCATTCTATAGAAAGCAAGATCGATTCGAGAGGCCCGTGCCTGATATTCTCCACATGTCCAGGGTCCGGCGTTACGCCAAGGCGTCCAATGATGCGTGGCTCTTTCGCACCTTCTCCTTGATCAACCTGCATCGGCGTTGCTGACAGCTTGATCAGCCTATCTTTTCGTTCTACGTCAAATTTCAGTTCGCGGCCCGGCGCCATAATGACAGCGGAGCGCAGTTCTTCGAACCAACGCACGCCCACTCCATCAATGGCAATGATTCGATCACCTGACTGAAATCCGGCGGCCGCGGCCGCACTGCCTTTCTGCACGGTTCCTATACCAGACAATGGTGACGGCGAACCCGCAATAAAAAACATTGCGCCGAGCAATATAATGGCAAACACAAAATTGGCGAGTGGCCCCGCGATAACCACAGCAGCCCTCTGCGGCAACCGTTTGTGGTAAAAAGATACTGCCATTTCCTTGGGCGTCATCGACCGTTCTTCTTCACCCCAACCGATCATGTCCCTTTCACCAAACATCTTAACGTATCCACCTAGGGGAATGGCACTTACCTTCCAGCGGGTCCCGGCCTTGTCGGTCCAGCCGAAAATCTCCGGACCGAAGCCAATCGAAAACACCTCGACACGAACCCGGTTAAAACGGGCGACAAGGTAATGACCCATCTCGTGCACAAACACCAAGACGGTGAGCACAATGAGAAATGGAACTACATAATCCCAGAAATTCATCAAAACAGTCATCTCTTATTTCCTGATCGGAATGTCGTGTGCGTGCACCGATACTCTAATGTACCACCGGGGCCTTATATCCAGCGACCAACGCCCGCGCTACGGCCCGGGCATCATCATCAGCAGCATGAACATCATCGAGGGTGTTCAAACTGGCGCTGGTTGTCTGTGCCAACGTGTCTTCAACGATACCGGTAATATCGAGAAATCCTATTCGACTCTCCAGAAAGCTATGTACAGCCACTTCATTAGCCGCATTCAATACGGTGGGTGCGGAGCCACCGGTTTGCAATGCCTGACGTGCCAAACGAAGTGCTGGAAACCTTTCTGGGTCCGGAGGTTCAAACGTTAGAGTGCCCACATCCTCAAGGCGAAGTCGAGGTGACGGAGCAGCCATGCGATCTGGCCAGCCAAGGGCAAAGGCTATCGGCGTGCGCATGTCCGGAGTTCCCAACTGCGCCAAAATAGAACCATCGACGTATTCCACAAGACTATGCACCACGGATTGGGGGTGAACCAAGGTATCAATCTGATCCTGCAAAACTGGAAATAGATGATAGGCCTCGATAATTTCCAATCCTTTGTTCATCATGGTTGCTGAATCGACGGAAATCTTAGCGCCCATGCTCCAGTTAGGGTGGGCAATGGCCTCAGCCGGTGAAACGGAGTGAAGAGCCTCACGGCTCATATTCCGAAAAGGTCCACCTGAAGCGGTCAGAATGATCCGTAGCACTTTATCAGGTTGATCAAAATCGAAGACCTGGAATATTGCGCTGTGTTCTGAATCAACCGGCAATAGAGTCGCCCCGTGGCGACGGATTTCCTGAATGAAAAGATCCCCCGCACAAATCAAGCATTCCTTGTTGGCTAGAGCCACCACGGCGCCACGGCGAGCCGCCATGAGCGTTGGGCGCAAACCCGCCGCTCCAACAATGGCCGCCATGACCCAGTCGGCTGGTCGGTCAGCAGCCTCCGAGACAGCATCGGGGCCGGCTGCAGCTTCTATGCCAGTTCCGGCAAGAGCATCTTTAAGATCCTCATAACGGGATGCGTCCGCAACCACGGCAAGACGCGCCCGCAACTTTTTTGCCTGCGCAGCCAGAAGTTCGACACGGCTATTAGCAGTAAGAGCCTCAACAAGGAAAGAATCAGGACACCGTCCTATAAGATCCACCGTATTCTGGCCGATAGACCCTGTCGACCCGAGAATGGTGACGCTACGCGGCGCTGGCCTGATTACGGCATTATTGACAGTCATGATGGTAATCCACCGTCGGCTATATGATAAAGAACCACCGCAATAGCCGCGATCAACAAACCATCGACCCGGTCAAGCAGCCCACCGTGACCGGGTATAATATTTCCAGAATCCTTGGCTCCAAAATGCCGCTTAACCCAAGACTCAAAAAGGTCTCCAGCTTGTGACAGTGCACCAACGACGGCGCCAGCAAACCCAAGAGCAGCAAGCCGAATAGAATCAATCGACAGGTCCGGCTGGTCACTCAACAAGCCAACAACAATACCCGCCACTGCAGAACAAGCCATACCACCGATAAGACCCGCCCAGGTTTTTCCAGGACTAATCGCCGGCGCCAGCTTCGCCCCGCCAATTACCCTTCCGACAGCATATGCGCCAATATCCATGGCCCACACGACGGCAAGAAGCCAAAAGAAAGTTATGCGGCCGGCAGCACTATCGCCGCGGACCCAGATCAGCGCCACGCAAGCAAGGCCGACATAGACAATTCCTAGAGCTAACCAGCGGGCCCTTAACGCGGCCGGAATCCTATGTTCAGCCAAAAATACGGCACATCCAGCCAATACGGCACCCACCCCTAGCGCCCCAATAGCCTCACTAGGCCGGGATGCGCTCGCAAAAAATACCGCAGCCACCGTGCTGATAACCATCACCGCAACCGAAAGAAATCTCCGCCCATTCACACAAAGCCGACACCATTCAATGCTCATGACGACGGCCGCAAGAGCGATAAATATCGTAAAGTAAGGCGGGCCAGCATGAACGAGCAGGAGCACGACCGGTGCCAGGACAACTGCCGAAAGAACACGCTTGAAAAGCTCTCCGGTCGAATGATCAGCCAACTGCGGCGCCATAACGACGATCACGGCCATGGAATTCCTTCACGGCGCCCTCAAACGCCTCACTTCCAAAATCGGGCCACAACGTATCAACGAAGAGGAATTCAGTATAGGCCATCTGCCAAAGCAGAAAATTGCTGATGCGCTGTTCACCGCTGGTACGGATAAGCAAGTCAGGGTCGGGGAAATCAACTGTAAGCAAATGATTCGCCAGCATATCTTCATCAATTTTTTGCACATCGATGTCACCGGAAACGGCCTTGGAGGCCATGGCTTTTGCCGCGGCAACAATTTCACCCCGGCCGCCATAACTCAAGGCGATGATGAGGGTCATGCGTTGCCCCGCCGACGTTCTTTTTTCAGCGTCTTTAATAAGATCAACGATGTCAGGCGCCAGCCTTTCACAGTCACCGATCACCCGGAGCCGAACGCCGCTATCGGCAAGAAATTTAAGCTCGTTGCGCAGATAGAGCCGCAGGAGCCCCATCAGATCACTGATCTCCGCAGACGGGCGTTTCCAATTCTCAGATGAAAACCCAAACAGCGTTAAATAGGAAACGCCCATTTTGGCCGCGGCTTCAACGACTGCCCTAACAGATTCAGCACCACGCCGATGGCCCGCTGTTCGAGGCAAGCCACGCTGATGCGCCCAGCGGCCATTGCCATCCATGATAATGGCAACATGCAATGGCGGTTGCGTAACAACTGCTAGCGGCGAAATGGGCGTCATTAAGGTTAGACCTGCATAATTTCTTTTTCTTTATGGGCGAGAACCTCATCGATTTTCTCGATATATTGATTTGTCAGACCCTGGATTTTTTGTGAAACCTTTTTTTGCTCGTCCTGGGACATCTCGCCGTCTTTCTCGAGCCGCTTCAATTCATCCATACCATGACGACGGACATTCCGCGCAGCCACTCGCGCTTCCTCCGCATACTTTCCAGCGACCTTGCTAAGCTCCGTACGACGCTCTTCGGTCAGTGCAGGAATTGGCACGCGTATAACCTGCCCCTCCGCTGACGGATTGAGGCCCAAGCCCGCCTCGACAATTCCCTTCTCGACGGCCTTCACCAGACCCTTATCCCAAACCTGCACAGTCAACATCCTCGAATCAGGAACACTGACGTTACCGACCTGATTCAGCGGAACCCTTGATCCATAGGCCTCGACCTGAACATGCTCCAATAGGCCAGTGGAAGCACGTCCTGTACGCAGCCCCGAGAACTCTCTTTGCAACACGTCTGCGGCACCTTCCATTCGCCGCTCGAGGTCCTTGGTCATGCTCATGAGATCGTTTTCAGCCACCACCCCCCCCTTCCGAAATGATCGTGTAGCGACCGGCCCCGGTCACCACCTGGGCGAAAGCGCCCGGTGTGTGAAGCGAAAATATTAGAATAGGAACCTTGTTATCACGCGCCAAAGCGATGGCCGCTGTATCCATAATCTTTAGATCACGACTCAAAACATCTTGGAATGTTAGAGAATCATAACGCTTAGCCTCTGGATTCGTCTTGGGATCGGCACTGTAGACGCCATCGACCTGGGTTGCTTTTAAAAGCGCATCGCAACCCATCTCCGACGCCCGAAGGGCCGCTGCGGTATCGGTGGTAAAAAAAGGATTCCCAGTGCCCGCCGCAAAGATAACGATCCGCCCTTTTTCCATATGGCGAATGGCCCGACGGCGGATATAAGGCTCGCAAACGGTTGCCATTGGAATAGCAGAAAGCACGCGGGTTTGGAGCCCCGCACGCTCAAGAGCACTTTGCACCGCTAGTGCATTCATTACGGTAGCCAACATGCCCATATAGTCGGCACTTGTTCGTTCAATAGTTTTTGCCGCCTCCGAAACGCCACGGAAGATGTTGCCGCCGCCTATAACGAGACAAATCTGGGTACCCATGTTGAATACGTCGCGGACTTCCTCTGCAACGCGCGTAACTGTTGTTGGATCAAGGCCATAAGGTCGACCCCCCATCAATCCCTCGCCAGAGAGCTTAAGCAGCACACGGCGATAGTTGGGTGATGAAGGCATCTTAGCGAACCGATCCCAGATGTTGTCGGAGGTAATAAATTTGATTGATCTTTGCACGTATTCCGATTTTACGAACCAAGTAAATCATACACGATGCGGCAACCGAATTTCTCACACATTCTCGCCCACTACACCGAAATTGGGGAACGCTCACGGTTTGTCAGGCGCTCGCGACTGCAGCAACCTCGGCGGCAAAGTCCTGCTCTTCACGCTCGATACCCTCGCCAAGCAAAAATCGGACAAAGCCGGCAACTGCAACCGGTGTACCAATAGCAGCAGAAAGATTCTCAACCGCCTTTCCGACGCTGTTTTCTCCATCAATAACGAATGTTTGTTCAAGTAAGCAAGATTCCTCATAGAACTTTCGCACGCGACCTTCGACCATCTTTTCGATGATATTTTCAGGCTTTCCTAAAGCTCGGGCCTGCTCCTTAAAAATTTCTCGCTCACGGTCGACTACAGTCGCATCAATTTGGTCGCGACTGACCGCCATCGGCGCCGACGCTGCCACATGCATGGCAACCTGGCGGCCAAACTCATTCAGCCGCACCGGATCGCCCGTAGATTCCAGCGCGACAATTACACCGATCTTGCCAAGGCCGGCAGTCAGCGAGTTATGCACATATGATGCAACGATACCTGTTTCCACGGAAAGCACACTCGCACGGCGCAAATTCATATTTTCGCCGATGGTAGCGATCATATGGGTCAACTCCTCTTCGACCGAACGCCCGTCTCCATACGCAACCGATTTAAGTTTCTGTTCGTCGCCTCTGGTGGCTAGAGCCAGTTCAGAAACTTTAGCGACAAACCCTTGAAACGCATCGTTACGGGCAACAAAATCAGTCTCCGAATTAACTTCGACCACGGCACCGTTTGTTCCCGAGATGGCAACGCCAACTAGTCCTTCGGCAGCGATCCGGCCCGCCTTCTTCGCCGCCGCAGCCAGCCCCTTCGAGCGCAACCAGTCGACAGCTGCCTCAATGTCCCCACCCGTCTCGCCCAGCGCCTTCTTGCAGTCCATCATGCCGGTGCCGGTTTTTCCCCGGAGCTCCTTGACCAAGGCCGCCGTGATTTCAGCCATCTTAAACCTCATTCTCTTAAAAATAGACTAAAGTACAGAAATTACACATAAATTAGAATCTCACGATGCTTCCAAATCTTCCTTACTAGCCTGAACAGAAGCACCATCATCCACGGACGGCACTACTACAGCCAATTCACCAGCTGCAGCAACGTTCGCGTCAGCCGGCTTAACATCCGCAGCAGCTACAATATCCGTCGCAGGCGAGTCCGCGGGATCCGTCGCAGGCGAGTCCGTGGGCATTTCGGGAGGGAGCTCCTCAATGACTGGATTTACCTGCTCGCCAATATCGCCACCACCACGCGCCATTTCCACCTGAATGCCGTCGAGCACGGAAGCAACAATTAAATCGCAATACAGGTTGACCGCTCGCTGGGCGTCGTCATTACCCGGGATCGGGAAATTGATACCGGCGGGATTGCTGTTGCTATCGACAACGCCTACCACTGGGATGCCAAGCTTATTGGCTTCGGCAACAGCAATGGCTTCCTTGTTAGTATCGACAACAAATAACACATCTGGGAGGCCTCCCATTTCCTTAATGCCACCCAACGCTCTCTCCAGCTTTTCGCGTTCCCGAGTTAGACGCAGGAGTTCCTTCTTGGTAAGTCCAATAGAGGTGTCAGAGCTGAGCTGAGTTTCAACATCCCGCAAGCGCTTAATGGACTTTGAGATAGTTGCCCAATTGGTCATCATGCCGCCAAGCCAGCGGTGATTAACATAATATTGCCCGCAACGACTGGCCGCATCGGCAACGCGCTCGGAGGCTGCTCGCTTCGTCCCCACAAACAATACCCGCCCGCCACTCGCGGCAACGTTGCGCACCGCTTGCAATGCCTCGTAAAGCATCGGCACGGTCTGCTGTAGATCGATGATGTGGATGCCATTGCGAACGCCAAACAGGTAAGGCTCCATCCGCGGATTCCACCGGCGGGTGCTATGGCCAAAATGCACGCCAGCCTCTAGAAGCTGGCGCATGGTAAACGTTGGCAATGCCATGATTTAGATCCTTTTCCGGTTATGCCTCCGTGGGCGCCGTCTAGAAAGGTTTCCAGACACCGGAGCGACCAACCAGCCTATGAGGGCAACATTGCCATGGCCGGGGCCGCAAGCCCACGTGCGATATGCCGACTAGATAGCCGCCAATGCGTCAGAATACAAGACCCTCGCACTATGGTCCCGGGATCTGAAGCCTAAAGCTCTCTGACCTCGGCAATCCCGGGAATGGCTTTCACGGCCTTCATTATTTCAGGGGAAATCACATAGCGGCCAGGCAAGTCGATTTCGACCTCGGTCACAGCATCCAGGCGGGAGATAACCTTGACCAGACCACCATTGCGCCGACCGTCTACATTTCCACCAGTCAGGGCCAAATGTAGGGACGCGAGCCCGTCGGTGGTATCCATGTAAACCTTCAAGCCCGCTGCCGAACGAGCGGCCAAGCGTTCCAGCGGCTCGATCTGATGGGCGGTCAGCCGAATGGCATTACCCTCAAATTGAGCCGACGCCTTGATTGCCAGAGACATGCCTGCATCCAGAAAGTCGCAGCATACTGCCAGCAACTCCGAGAAAACCATAACCTCGTACATCCCGGATCCGTCTGACATCTGCAACCAGGCAAACCGACCGCCGTTACGCGAGGTTCGTTCTTTGCGGGAGATCACCGTCCCCGCCAGCTTGACCGCCTTAGACTGTCCCGATGCCTGCACTTGGGCAAAAGATTGCACGCCTTCTCGCCGCAAGCTGGGTGCAAAGGCATCAAGAGGATGAGCGGAAAGGTAGAAGCCAATAGCATCGAACTCCTCCTTCAGCCGATCGACCGGTGACCAATCGGGCCCCGCCGACAGCATGATGGCTGGTGGTTCAGCGCTGGCACCGTTAAACAAGCCAAGTTGGTTGCTGTCCCGATCCGATGCCGCCGCGTTAGCATGCCGCATGATCAGTTCGGCCGCTTCACACACCCGACGGCGATTACTCTCCTGCTTATCAAAGGCACCGGCACGGCCAAGGTTTTCGATTAGCCGTTTATTAACGTGGCGCGGATCGACGCGGCGAGCAAAATTCGCGAGGTCATCGAAAGGGCCATTTTTTTCTCGTTCAGCAATAATCGCTTCCATTGCCGCTGACCCAGCATTCTTAATAGCGGCAAGGGCGTAGCGGATGGCGCCCTGACCGCCAGCCGCAGCCGTCCCCCGCTCAACGCCAAACGTGACCTCAGATTTATTAATGTCAGGAGGTAGGATACTAATATCAAGCCTCTGTAATTCCTGTCTAAATCCATTAAGTTTATCAGTATTATTAATATCTAATGTCATCGATGCTGCCAGAAATTCCACCGGATAGTGAGCTTTGAAATAGGCAGTCTGATAGGCAATCAGCGCATAAGCGGCGGCGTGCGACTTATTGAAGCCATAGCCGGCAAATTTAGCTACAAGATCAAAGATATAAGACGCCTGTTTTTGCGGCACGTTCTTGGCTACAGAACCATCAACAAATGCTTGGCGCTGCTCGTCCATTTCCGATTGAATTTTTTTACCCATGGCGCGACGCAGCAGGTCGGCACTGCCAAGGCTGTAACCGGCGAGCTCCTGGGCGATTTGCATCACCTGTTCCTGATAAATCATGATCCCGAAGGTTTCCTTCAGAATACCTTCCAGAGATGGATATAGATAATCGACATCCTCCTCCCCGTGCTTGCGCCTGATATAGCTTGGGATATTATCCATTGGGCCGGGCCGGTACAGGGCCACGACGGCGATGATGTCTTCAAACGTATCAGGGCGCAGCTTGCGCAAAACATCGCGCATACCTGCACTTTCTAATTGAAATACCCCCGCCGTATCGGCCCGGCCGAGCATCTCGAATGTCTTGGCATCATCCAAAGGGAAACGCGTCAGGTCGACCGTGACGCCAGCCTTTGCCAGAAGTTTCACCGCAGTAGACAGCACAGTCAGTGTCTTCAGGCCAAGAAAATCAAACTTTACCAGACCCGCCATCTCCACGTACTTCATACTAAATCCGCTGACTGGCATATCAGACCGGGGATCACGATATAGTGGGATTAGATGATCGAGCGGCCGGTCACCGATGACAACGCCCGCTGCATGCGTTGAAGCGTGGCGGTTGAGTCCTTCCAGCCGATGCGATAAGTCGAACAGGCGCTTCACGGACTCATCACCGTCAATCATCGCCTTAAACTGCGGATCGGCATCCACGGCCTGACGCAAAGTCACGGGACTGGCGGGGTTATTAGGCACCATCTTGCAAATTCGATCGACCTGCGAATAGGGCATATCAAGCACCCGACCGACATCGCGCAGCACCGCCCTTGCTTGCAACTTACCGAAGGTGATGATCTGCGCCACCCGATCGCGGCCGTAACGTTCCTGTACGTGGCGGATGACTTCGTCACGCCGATTCTGACAGAAGTCGATATCGAAATCCGGCATGGATACACGTTCGGGATTAAGAAATCTTTCAAAAAGAAGGCCGAATTGTAGTGGGTCCAAATCGGTGATGGTCAACGACCAAGCAGCCACCGAACCGGCGCCCGAGCCTCGGCCCGGGCCAACAGGAATATCATGCGCTTTAGCCCAGCGGATGAACTCCGAAACAATAAGAAAATAGCCCGCAAAGCCCATCTCGATGATGACTTTAAGTTCATACTGCAATCTCTTTCGGTAAGGCTTTGCCGCCGCCTCCCGAGTGACAGCATCCATGTCCGAGGTAAAGACACTCGATTGCAGCCGTTGCTCCAAACCCTTAAAGGACTGGTCATGGAGTTCTTCCGCCTCGTCACGTCCGTTGTCGTCTGAGAAGGGTGGCAAGATAGGCGCCCGAGTCTTGACCATAAAGGCACAACGCCGGGCGATGACGACGGAATTATCGACTGCCTCCGGCAGATCAGCGAACAGAACCCGCATTTCATCAGGCGTCTTCAGTCTATATTCAGGACTGGAACGGCGACGGCTTGACTGGGTAACATAATTCCCGTCGGCAATGCACAACAACGCGTCATGGGCCTCGTACATATCAGCATCGAGAAAGTATGCATCGTTTGTAGCCACAAGGGGGAGATCATACTGATAGGCAAGCTCAATCAGGGCCTCTTCGATGGCTTCCGCCACTGGATCGCCAAGCCTCGACAACTCCAGATATAGTCTGCCTGGAAATGCTGCCGCCAGGGCCAGAAGCGTCTTCTCAGCGGCCTCACCCTGTCCTGACGCCAGCAAGCGCCCTACCGGACTTTGCGAACCACCGCAAAGGCAAATTAGGCCTTCGCTATGAAATTCCAGCACAGCAGCCGCTACCTGCGGCCGATGCATCTCCCCCGTTTCCAGATAACTTTTACTGATGAGCTTTAGTAGGTTGGCATACCCAGTCTCGTTCTGAACCAGAAGAACAACAGTGTCCCGGTCAGGTTGCGTTGAAGCCGCAAGGCGTTGTCTATCCGCCTCGGCCGTAAGGCTAAGCTGGCAACCAACGATTGGTTGCACGCCCCCATTTAACGCAGCCAAACAAAACTCAAGAGCGCCAAAAAGGTTGTCTGTATCCGTAATCGCGACAGCCGGCATTTCCCGCTCAACACAGGTCTTTATCAGCTCAGGAATGCGAATCGCGCCTTCCGACAGAGAATAGGCGGTGTGGACGCGAAGATGTACGAATCCAGCATAAGACATACTGAGCATGATCTCACAGCCGGTGCAGAGTTAAAACGAAATATACGAAGATCTATCCACGAACGTCGAGCTTACCGGTCAGGCAGGGACGAGCTGCCCATCTTCCAGCCGCACAACTCTGTCCATACGCGATGCAAGATCCGCGTTATGCGTCGCGATGACAGCAGCAAGACCGGCTCCACGCGCCAACTTTAGTAAAATATCAAAGACATCTGCCGCCGTATCTGGATCCAGGTTTCCTGTTGGCTCATCCGCAAGCAACAGGCGCGGCGTGTTAGCAATGGCCCGGGCGATGGCAACCCGCTGCTGTTCGCCACCCGACAAGCGTGCCGGCCGATGGCTCGCCCTATCTTCTAGCCCCATCCATTCAAGAACTTCTTCGGCGCGCGTGCCCGCTTCTGCTTTTGACCTGCCCGCTATTATCTGTGGAATAACGATGTTTTCACGAGCGTTAAATTCCGGCAAAAGGTGATGGTACTGGTAGACAAATCCGAGATTCTCGCGGCGCATAGTGGTCCGTTCGTCATCACCCAGCCCATCGCAGACGCGCCCACAGATGCTAACGCTTCCAGAATCCGCATTCTCCAGAAGGCCGGCGATATGCAACAGGGTGGATTTTCCAGCTCCAGAGGGACCAACCAAGGCAACAATTTCTCCGGGATCCACAGCAAGATTCGCTCCACGTAAAATTTGCAACGCGCCACTTTCCTGCCGGAATGCACGTTTAACTTTCTCAAGGCGTAGAACATGGCCGGTATCATTCATACCGCAGGGCCTCGGCAGGGTCTGTCCGCGCTGCGCGCCAAGATGGATAAATCGTTGCTAGAAACGAAAGGCCAAGACCCATGACAACGACCCAAAACACCTCGACCGGATCGATAATCGCCGGCAATTGAGAAAGAAAATAGATTTCGGCAGCGAACAAGTCGCCACCTGTTAAGCTTTCGATTCCGCGACGTATTGACTCAATATTATAGGAAAAAGAAAGCCCTAGCACGACCCCACAGGCCGTTCCAAGAATGCCAATACTCGCACCGGCTAAGAAGAAAATGCGCAGCACCATGCCCCGCGTCGCGCCCATGGTACGCAAGATGGCAATATCCCGACCCTTGTCCTTCACCAGCATGATCAAGCTCGAAATAATGTTGAAAGCTGCCACCAAAATAATCAGTGTCAAAATCAGAAACATGACGTTGCGTTCAACTTGGATGGCATTAAAAAACGCGGCATTGGCCTGCTGCCAATCATGAATCCGCACTGGTACATCAATAGACCCATGAATGGCGTTTCGGATCCGAGTCACATGATCCGGATTATCTATAATAACTTCCAGATTGCTGGCGGCGGCAGGCAAGTCAAAATAAACTTGGGCGGCATCTATTGGCATGAAAATGAAACTAGAATCATATTCGTACATGCCAATATGGAAGGTCGCCACAACCCGATAGGCACGCATACGCGGTACAGTACCAAAGGCGGTAACATTACCTTTTGGAGAAATCAGCATGACCTTGTCTCCAATTTTCACGCCGAGCCGTTCTGCCAGCCGGCTGCCAATAAGCAATGCATCATCGCCATGAAAATCTGAGAGATCGCCAGCCTGAATATTGTCCGCAACAATAGGGCGGCGGGCGATCGCTTCCGGTCGCATACCACGGACAACTGCACCCTGCGCAGTACCGCGCGCAGAAGCCATAACTTGTCCTTCTATCATCACGCTGACATCGACAACCCCGTCGATCAGGCTAACCTGATTGGCGAGTCCATCGAAGCCCGGCAGAGTATTTGACGGCCCATGGATGCTGAGATGACCATTAAGGCCGAGAATGCGTGATAGCAATTCCTGCCGAAATCCGTTCATCACCGCCATAACAACAATGAGAGTGGCGACCCCGAGCGCGAGCCCGAGTAAGGAAAACCAGGCAATGACCGAAATAAACCCCTCCCGCCGCCGGGCCCGCAAGTAGCGCATAGCCATCATCCACTCGAAAGCAGAGAACATTGGTTTAGGAGTACTCCTGGAGCGAGTTGGTCATATGCCTCACCTGTCGATCATAAGCCGAGGCGGTTCATAACGGCTGCGGATGATAGCTCTTCCCGGTCACCCCCGGCACGTCTTTTGAATTCGACGGTGCCTGCATTGACCCCGCGCGGTCCGACGACGAGTTGATATGGCAAACCAATGAGATCCATTTCCGAGAACTTCACTCCTGCCCGCTCCGCCCTATCGTCATAAAGGACATCAATACCACCATGCGTGAGTTTGCCGTATAGGTCATCGCAGACAGCCACACATTCCGCATCGTCCGTTTTCAAATTGATCAGACCAACCCGATAAGGTGCTACGGATTCAGGCCATATAATTCCATTCTCATCATGAGATGCTTCGATTATGGCGCCAACAAGTCGGGAAACACCGATGCCATAGGAACCCATTTCGACCGGCACCTCGATGCCGTCCTGATTGCTAATCACTGCCCCAAGCTTACTCGAATATTTAGTGCCAAAATAAAAGATATGACCGACCTCGATACCTCGAGCCGCAAGTAAAGCCTCGCCCAGTTCGGTCTCCTTCGTGGGATCGTGCATTTCGTCGGTCGCCGCATAGGCAGAAGTCCATTGGTCAACAATAGGCTGCAGATCACTATCGTAATCAACGTCATCACTGGGGACGGGATACTCGAGCACGTCCCTATGATAAAAAACCCCAGATTCGCCCGTATCAGCCAAGATGATGAACTCATGACTCATGTCACCGCCAATGGGACCACTTTCGGCCTTCATTGGGATAGCCTTCAAGCCCAATCGGTCAAATGTCCGAAGATAGGATACGAACATGCGATTGTAGGAATTCCGGGCGCCTTCAAAATCTAAGTCGAACGAATAGCTATCTTTCATCAGAAATTCGCGGCCGCGCATGATGCCGAAACGTGGCCGCACTTCATCACGGAATTTCCATTGTATATGATAGAGAATTTTGGGAACATCACGGTAACTGCGCGCCGCATTGCGAAAGATATCTGTGATCTGTTCTTCGTTGGTCGGACCATAAAGCATTTCGCGCTCGTGACGGTCCTGAATGCGCAGCATTTCCTTGCCATAGTCGTCATAACGACCGCTTTCGCGCCACAGATCTGCCGGCTGGATGGTCGGCATCAGCATTTCCTGGCATCCTGCCCGATCCTGCTCCTCCCTGACGATTTGTTCAATCTTCCTCAGCACGCGGAAGCCGAGCGGCAACCATGAATAAATACCTGCACTAGACTGGCGGATCATGCCCGCACGCAACATCAGCCGGTGCGACACAACTTGCGCCTCGGCCGGGTTTTCTTTCAGGGTTGGGAGAAACAAGCGTGAACGGCGCATTAAAATCTCGTGTAGAGAGAGTCTGACAAAGGAGCACGAACTGTAGGCAATGCATCCCCCCTTGTCCACGACCGCCAGCCCATCATTGGCCTATGCCCAGCTTGGTTTGAAAACTGTTAGCGGTATCTTTGGAATACAATTTGTTTAATGGCTGTACGTTGGAGGTCACGCAACCACTGTTGAAAAAGTATTCAATACGGCCGATGGCTATTTTGCCTTCTTATCGCTCGAAAATGCAGGGATCGTCCGTGAGACAGAAAAACTGAAGATATCTAGTAGTCGAAGCGCGGGGCAGCACCCGGCATCTGCCAGTAATGTCGGCTTTCTTCGACACCTACCTCGGGCGCCGGGAGATGGGGTGCAAGACGCTGATAATCTTTCTTGCCGATTGTTACGAGGTATTCTTTCCATAATTCTGGTCGATGGGACATACATTACCCAGCAGAAATACAGCGATGCTCGACATCACGCCAAAAATTTACATGGAAATCACCACTATGTTCTAAAACTCGAGAAAAGCGGAATATGTCTATCTTTCCTTTTTTTGATTGATCAACCCTTGCGGCCTTCTATGGCTGGATTTCCAAGCCCCGAACCATCCACGGCGGCCGCTGCAGCGCAATAATTTCATGAATGGGGCACGAAAGCCGGTGAGCTCCAGGTAAATAGCCAATGCTCATTAGAAATTCACCTACAATCTCGCCACCAGTGAACTTGAAAGCCTGGCCAAAAGTTTTCACCCATGCCGCCTTATCCCGCGCGGGCTGCGCTGCAATCCATGCAGAAAACCCTCCATTTCTATCACGCAATGCGCGGATACGGCATGCGTTCTCAATCACCGCCGCCACCTTCAGCCGGTTCCTAATAATCCCTGGATCACCGAGGAGGCGGGCAATATCGGTTTCGCCATATGTGACAATCTTATCGATAGAAAAGCCATCAAATGCAGCATTGAGTGTCCGGCGCTTGCGCAGGATCAGCTCCCACGAAAGCCCAGCCTGAAATATTTCCAGACAGAGCCTTTCAAACAGCACAGTCTCGTCCTCGGTGGGAAAACCTCTCTCCTTGTCATGATAAAACCCGTGCAACGAATGCCCCGCCGCA
>Ga0302127_10000950_pt1 | contig 16752 bp, 7 predicted proteins | sample CB4_SCM_MG_FD_204452 | JGI IMG/M metagenome (GOLD analysis project Ga0302127, IMG submission 204452) | Marine microbial communities from Western Arctic Ocean, Canada - CB4_SCM | ecosystem: Environmental > Aquatic > Marine > Oceanic | place: Canada: Western Arctic Ocean | collected 2017-09-24
AAAACTAAATCGAATTGTATTAATGCTAGATCTGGCTTGCCAGTGTTTAGCAACACCATCGCGTACATCTCGCGAATGGATGGGTCGCTGTTTCCAAGTTCCATTGCTTTTGCAAAGAATTTCACGGCTGAAGTCATATCCTGCAATTGGAAACTTATTCGTCCCGCATGCGCGTACGCTGAGGACATGGCTGGTTGCAATTGAATTGCTTTCTTTGCATACGCAAGAGAAAGTTGTATATCCCCCTTGGCTTTCATGACGAAAGCCATGGTGAGTTGCATTGGTGCGTACTGCGGATTCCAACGCATTGATTTTTTAAGTGTATTTTCTGCAAGCTTCGTCTGTTGCAGTTGTAAATACACTGTTGCTAAATTGTTTGCAACGGGTGCATCTTTTGGATACCGTTTTGCAAGCGATTCTAACACTGATTTTGCACTTGCTGGATTGTTCGCTTCAAGATGAGCCGTTGCTCGAGATAAATCAGCGGAGTACCCTTTGGTCTGAGCTTGCATTTCATCCAACCAAGGATCAGGCCAACGCGGGGGGCCTGCTGCCGGATTCGCTAGAAGTTGCGTAGCAAGAGTATGATTGCCTGCACGTCGATGTGCAGTACCAAGCAAGAAAGTCAAATAAGGATGATCGCCGCCTCGAAGAATAATGTCATCGAGTAACACGATTGCTTCTTGAGGATTTCCCGCAGCAAGCTTTACTCTTGCAAGTCCAATGATTGCGGGCACGCAGTCTGATGCGTCAGAAATTGCACGTGTAAACAAATTTGTTGCTTGTTCAAATTCACCTAAATCCATGTGCCAATATCCGCGACGCCACACTGATGGCATGTATTGCACGCATGATTCAGCAATTTTAATAGCTTCTTCATAGTTGCCAACTCGCGCAAGTGCTAATGCAAGTAAATAACTTGTCTTGGAATTCAGCGTTGAAGAAAGCGAACGAGCGTATGTGTATGCATCTATTGCTTCCCTTTGCATGCCATGCGCATGGTAAAGAACTGCAAGGTCGTGCCAATCCGTTTGGCTTAAAGTAGATTTATTTAGTTGAAGCGTTATTGCACTTGCCGCTTCTGGGGCAAGCTCCGAAACATCAATATCGGTAGTTGGTTGCACAAACAGCATGATGGCGAAAACGATAGATACCATATCTTTATTCTATGACACCCACGAGATGAATTGGCGTTCCGCATTCAGGGCAAACACCAGAATCTATGCAACCAGTTAAATCATACTGGCAATGACGACATCCTGATGGTTCCATCTTAAGATTGATCATGTGACCGCAATAGCAACAGGATGATTTTCCTTGCAAAATAGGTCGCTCCTTTTGGCACCTGGGGCATGTCGCTTGCAAGGAAGTGCTGCTTGTAAGAAGAAATGCGTTTGCTCTAATTTGTCTGCCGATAACAAGTGCGACAAGGGCAGTCGGCGCAAGAATGCCAAAGCCAATACTTATGCGAGTGAGTAACTCTGGAATAAACCTAGTGCCATCCATTTCATTGTGCAAGATAAGTAAACAAAACGAAACGTTCGCAATCAAAATGACAACTGCAGTTGCACGTTCGCACCATGGCATAGCGTGGGATGGTTTTCGATAGGTAATAATGTTCCAAAATGCCATCTGCGCGCTGATGCATGCTGTGATCAGCGTTAACTCTAAAAGCGTTAAGCCTGCATAGGTGTCTCCATTACGCATGTGCCCATCTGTCAAAAGCAAACCAATTTGCAATGCAATGCATGAGGTCATCGTAAAAGCAATCCCAATAAACCGAAAAGCCATCCTTCTATGCATAAGAATAAGTGCTATCAATACAGTAAAGCATTGAAATGGCACAACTATGTATATGAATACATCCGAGGGATAACTTGAAGCTGAAAAAAACCAGATGTACGAGAGCCATGAAATCAATATGAGAAGCCAAAGCCCAACGAGTACTTTTCCAGCAAGCGCTAACCTAGTATGCGCAAAACCAGCCATGCCAATAAGTATGACTGTCCCGCAACCAATAAGAAGCATCGCAGTACTAAAAAGGTTTGCATCCAAATCTGAAGAGCGAATCATTTCAGCCCAGATAGCACCTGCACTGCTTATGTAGATACAACAAATGAGCACACCTGCAGTCAAGCCAACAATTCGGTACCCTTTGCTCTCAATTGCATTTATTGAACGCAGAAGAAATGCAGATGCAATAGCTGTCAAAATGGCTGTTCCAACGAGTCGACCGATGATATGGCTCGCACTTGGAATAAACAGTACGGCAATTCCCGAAAGCGCAGCAACACAGAGCGAAGCAAGTAAAACACGCAATGCTATTTTTCTGTAATCCACACGATTACTGTACCAGAAGCGCTGAGAATATCGACTTGTCCCCAAATGAACAGCCCCCCGACTCTGGGAGTCGGGGGGCTGCATGGAATCTCAATAGAGATTACAAGTTGAACACTTGAGTATTAATCAAGTTGAACTGAGTAGTCTACTAGACCACTAGCGCATGTCCAATCTGTATTCCATTCATTAGGTCCTACTAGAATACTGTAGTCTCCTGCTGGTAAAGCAAGGAAATCTGCAGAGCCTTCAAAACCACCTGGAATCATATATGCTGCAACGAATGCACCAGCGGCGTTGTCAACAACACCAAATAGTAGATCCATACCTGAAGTACCTGCAGAAATTGTGAAATCTCCACCAGCATTCAGCGTAGCATTTGTGAACCAGTCAAGGTCACGATAAGTACCACCAGTTGGGCCGTCAAGGAAGACTGCCCCTGTGCCACATACTGGAACACCGAGCGTAATCGCTTGGAATTCTTGGGGAACACTATTAAGACCGCCATTGCAGTCTAATGTTCCATCATCGCCGTCTTGAGCACAAGCGTCGCATTCAACATCAGAACCTGCAGCACAGCCCGCAAATGGAGCTGGGCAAGAAGCAGTAGCACACAGTTGTGAGCTATCGTATGAACCACCAGCAGCTACACAGTCAGATGAAACAAGGTCCATGCATGAACCGTCAGCCATGCAGCATGCGCCAACTACTTCGCCACCGACGAATGTAACTGTAGCAGTACCAGAACCAGTAGCTGCGTTATATCCACCTATACGGATATAAATGCTTTGGTCAGCATAAACTGGAAGGTCATATATACCAGAGTAGTATGTTTGACAACCAGTTTCTACTGCAGAGTCACCATTGCAAGCTACTTGCGTAAGTGATGCACAATCGTTTCCTTCGTAAAGTACCAAGGAAGTATCGTAACTAGTAGCGTCACAAAGGCTAACGGTCAAAGTACCATTTGATGCTGGAGTATAAACCATCCATTGGTCAGGAGAACCTGACCATGCAAGGAAAGTATCTGCACACGTTGTATCATCTGGCTCGCCGTAACCACTGTCAGTTTCGAGAGTAGTATCGAATGCATTTGCACCGTCAGCAGCAACTGCTGCGTTTGCACAATCGCTACCAGCTCCACCAGAACAAGCATCAGCGTCATTACATAGAGTACCATCGCCAGCGAAAATGCCGCCAAATGCTGCACATGAAACATCGTCTAGTCCGTCTATGCATTGATCTGATGGCAAACAACAAGCGCCTGGTACTGGTGGAGGAACAAGATTAATGTTCAACGTACCTGTACCAAAGTCTGCAGCACTCCACCCGCCAACGCGAATGATGTAAGTTGTTCCAGCAGTTGCTGAAAGAACAAGACTTGAACTGTATTGTTGACATGCACTAGCGTCAGCATCATCACCATTACAAACAAGAACTGTACCGCCACAAGCATCGTAAACAAGAAGTGATGTGTCAAAAGAAGCAGCATCACAAGTGTCGACGTTGTAGTCATCAGTTGCACCAGCTGTCCAAGAGAACCAGATATCTACTACTGGTTCTGTCCAACCAAATGCAGCTTCATCAACAACACATTCTGCAAGATCAGGGCTAAGACTGTTATTTGTAGTATCAAATGCGTTTGCACCATCAACAACATTTACAGCAATATCACAAGTATCACCTGGAGCAACAGCAGCACAATCAGTAGTAGCACATGCTGTGCCATCACCTTTGTAACTACCGCCCATTGCACTACAAGCATCAGCTGTATAGTCAGCACAGTCTGTCATGCTAAGGCAACAAGCACCAGCAGCACAGTCAGCTGTGGCACAATCGCCAGCTTCTGTCCATGCACCGCCACCAGCTAAACAATCTGCTGAGGTCATTTGTGAGCATGATGCATCTGCCATACAGCATGAGCCGTATACAGCGCAGTCAGCGCCCCATGAACCAACAACAGCAAGGACGTCAGCAACGGTTACCTGACAATCGCCATTTGGCATTGGAGCAATATCGCCAGTAGGGCGGTATGTTCCGTCACCCACTTCACCCCAAGAACCGATGATTGCAAGAACGTCAGAAACAGCAACGGAACCGTCGCCATCAACGTCTGCAGCACAAGTTGCTGGAAGTGGCAATAAACAAGGATCAGCAGCTGCGCCGCTATGAAGTCGATATGCGGCTTCATTAGTCATTACTTGATGGTTATCTGGCATACCAAAACCGCCACCTGGGTTGGCTTGCCAGCCCAGAACGCCGTCGCCGGCTAGAGTGTCAGCAGTACCAGTTTGACCGCCAGTAGCAAAGTCATTAGATGGAACCATGCTTACCCAGTTATCACCAGCAGCAGCCATCATATCAGTATCCATCATGACATTAAAACCAGCTCCTGCCCAAGTTGCGCTAATTGTTGCGTCTGCAGCATCAGCATAACTTGAAGCAACGTCACCCATTAAATCGAGTGCAGCAACAGATGGAGCAGAGTGAAGGTTGGAAGTATAGCCAATAACGCTTGAAGGATCGACAAAGCCGTTCCATCCGTTAAGAACCATTTCAACCATATTAATTGTTTCACCGGCACCGGTGAAGTTGTCCATAGTATTGATATCATAAATATCGTACGCGGCTTCAAAGTCTTGGCAACCAGTAATGTTGACTCCAATACCTGTACCGTCATCTGGACCGATTTGATCCATCACCACATCACCAAAGGCGACGCCTGACAGACCCAAAATACATATACATGTAGTAAAATTTTTCATAAGAATTATCCCCTCCTAGAGGATTGTGTGAAAAGATTTCACGAGTAAGAATTCTTAACACAGTTGTTAAGAAACGATAGAAGTCTAAATTGGAAAAACCAACAAGCAAAAACTTTGATGTCAGTCGATCCTTCTCTCGACTTTTTTCTTCCACTGGTTGCTGTGCGATGCCAAGGGGACGTGAGCGGTGCAGAACAATCCAGTTTCTGAATATGATTTTTGCGGGAACTTGGAAGAGTTAGCTACGTTGGGGAACAACTTGTTGCCAATCTTCCGTGTATAAACAAAAGTCAATACCCTTATATTGCCTATTTTTGTACCCATGTCAAGCATTTTATAGAAGTTTTTCCTATGAAATTTGGTTATTGGAACCTTTCTTGTCATTTTGCAATTGGCCATAAGCAGGGAATTCCACACATCGGGGCTTTTAAGACGCAACTTATCGCCATTTTAACAAAACACACCAACTAAATAATGCAATACATAAGGGTCGGGTCCAATACAATAATTGCAAAATATTTCCTAAAACAGCCCCAAGGCACTATTGAAGAGACATTAGGCCAATAGTAAAAAGGGTCGGGTCGGATCCTGTACCCGACCTTATATCCAATAGTAAAAAAAGGGACCCGCGTGAGCGGGTCCCTTGAGGGGAGAATGTAAACAATGAATTAAGGTGCAAAACCACCTAAAACAAATGGGATCAAGCATGCATCATTCGTGTCGCCTTCGAGCGTATCAATGCCACTGAATGTCCATGCTGCAATATCGAAGTCAATGCCATCAGGGCCAGTGCTATTTAAACGCTTTGCCCAACCATCGAGATAATCCCAAGGTTGGCCAGACCCGTCAACGTTAATGTCACCAAACGTATCTATTACATTTCCATTTTCGAATAGTTCAAATGCGTCATCACCATTGATGTTCACTGCGCCACTGACATAATCAGCGTCAAATCCAAAGAAGGATAGAAAGACTGTGTCTGAATTAGTAACGTAAATATATGTGCCAGCAGTTACTCCTACGACTGGGAATGTAAATTCTTCGCCGTCAGTACCGCCACCATTGTTTGCACCGCCAATGCCGTACAAACTAAGGTCAGCAATGTCACTTACAACGTAAAGCTCTACACCTTTTGGTCCAGCACCAGTAGTTAATTGTGCATCGTACACACCTGTAATGACTAGGAAGCCGTTTACAACTTCGCATTCATCTGGAATACCGTTTCCATCTGCATCGATGGAAGTGCCATTAATAATATCGCATTCATCAGGAACACCATTTGTATTACAGTCAGCTTCGCATTCGTCTGGAATATCGTTCATATTACAGTCAAAAGATGCGCCTTCTGCAAGGTCACAAACATCACCAACGTCGTTGTTATTACAGTCCTCTTGGCTTGGGTTTGGCAAGTAGCAGTTGTCTTGCGAATCTGGAACACCATCGCCATCGGTATCTTCAATTGCATCCGAACTGAAAACAACGTTATCAATGAAGATTGCTTCACTTCCTGAGTTTGAATCAAATGAAACGCGAAGGGTTGCTTCTGTGTACCCAGTTAAATCTTGCAACAAGTTCATCCAAACACCTTCGATACCCAAATCATCAATATCTTGCCCAGTTGTGTCAAGCAATGCAATCACTGCTCCACCATCAACGACAACATCAATAATAATTGCATCATCAGCTTCATAGCCAGTTGACTGCACAAACAAATCAATGGATACGTTCCATGCACCACTTGCTGAAGCAGTATCGAACGTGATTTCCATCATGCCGTCGCAATCACTCATTTGGTATCCTTGAACACCATCTGGATAGGAACCAACACCGCTGCCAGTATAATTCGTTACACCAACATAGTCACCATCGGTCAACCCGACGCCATCACGTGTATTTATATACCACGCGGTAAAGCCCATTTCTGCACCACTTGCTGTCCACTCAACCATAGCTTCGCCATCGTTGTTGAACAGTTGGTGATCGGCAGCAGCATCGCCAGTATCTGTGTACTGCCCGCCTGTAAGTGGTTCCTCAAAACTGGTATAAAGAAGGTTACCCTCTTCGCATTCATCAGGGACACCATTCTCGTTGTCGTCTGTTGAAGTTCCATCAGCAATATCGCAAGTATCGTTTATACCATTGTCATTACAGTCAGATTCGCAATTGTCTGGCACGCCGTTACCGTCGCAATCAGCCGCACCGTTTGCAATGTCGCATTCATCAGGAATACCATTGCCATCGCAGTCGTCTTCACATTCATCTGCAATACCGTTTGCATTGCAATCTTGCGAGAAACCATCGGCGATATCACAAATGTCGCCAATGCCGTTGGTGTTGCAATCTACTTGATCAGGGTTTGCAAGGTAACAATTGTCAACAAGGTCAAAGACACCGTCACCATCAAGATCGGGTACATCACACATGTTTGGTTCACCTGGAGAATCCATCGCTAAATTGCCAAATACACCCATGTACCAATCTCCGCCATCTGGACATCGGAACACATGCGCCGGAGGATAAATACCCACAGGTCCAAGTATTGTGTCAGAGTAAAGCAAGTCAACCGATTCGCCCTCGTACCCAATTTCAAGAAGGGAGAAACCGTCGGCGACTTCAGTCCAGAACACACCATCAAGCACGCCATCATCGTCAATGTCCAAATCTTCATCAAGCACCGCTGTAAGCCCCAATACAAGAAGGTGGGTCACGTTGTCTGAGTTTTCAAAATTGAGACCTTCGATGATTACATCTGGTACGCCGATATTCATTTCAGCTTTACCAAGTGAAAGAAGACCGTCATCTGCGATGACAAGTCCGGTCAAATCAATAACTGTTTCAAGAACACCTGAGCCACCAGTACCGTCGCCAATGACGATGTAAGAATAGCCATCAAGTGAAGTTCCTGGGTCGCCTATAAGTTCAACAAACTCATTGTCATCAGTGCCAATGTGGTCAATTCGAAGTTCATTAATACCGAGTCCATCCAGACCAGTTGGATTGCATTCTGCTCCCCAAGCACCAATGACTGCAAGAACATCTTGTACGTCTACGCAACAATCACCGTTTGGCATTGGAGCAATATCGCCAACAGGGCGGTATGTACCATCGCCGCACAATCCCCATGAACCAATAATCGCAAGAACGTCAGAAACAGCAACTACGCCGTCTCCATCAACGTCAGAGGAGCATTCTGGAAGGGGGTCATTGCATGGGTCTGGAAGTTGTGCTTCGGCAACTTCAATCGTTTCAAGAATCGCCATGTTTGGAAAGCCAATAGTTGACGGATTTACCCAACTGCCTATGCCGCATTCGCTACCAGTTGTTCTTATCCAAGATGGTGAAAATTCGCCGTTTGCATTACTCGCAATTTCGTGCGTGCCCGGATACGTTTCAGGCATAACAATTTCAACAAAGATAAGTGAATCAGGTGCAAGCGGATACGGCGTTACCGCGTCTGCTGTTAAATACACAGGAGTTTCCGTTGCTGGGATTGGTCTCTGGATTGAACCAAGAGGCCAAAGGTCAGAGCTGTCTGGTAATGGTCCAACAATACCGTCTGTATCTATATACACGTTGACAGTTGCATATCCAGCAACTGAGTTTTGCGCTAAACCAAAGTGAATACATGAAAGTTCTAATGAAAGACCTGATGTAGCGCCCTGCGAAAGGTCGTAACTCCGACCGTATCGGTTCTCTGGAGTTCCGCTCGTGCCGAAGCAACTTACAGAGTTGCCCGGAGTAATCGTTGTTGTATCAAAGTTCTCTGATACAAGAAATGTAGAATCACCGCAAAGTGTTCCACCGCCACGAGTCGATGCGCCAGCAGGTTGTGAGGCAAGTCGCAACGCTGTATGTTTTGAAATTTGGGCATGTTTTGGTGCTGCTGATGCGACGGCAACCATTGAATAGGATGCTATAGCGGTAGCAACGATACTGGTACAAATCGTTCGATATGTATACATTTATAGAGCTCCTTCTTGTCTTTCTCTCTTCATTTGCGGGCGCAACAATTGCACACGCATCTATATAGTAGAGGTAAAATCCCCTAATGCAATACTAAAAAACGAAGAAAAACAGCAATGCTTAGCTTTTTCCTTGCTAAAATACCCCTCTTACCACGCAAGCCGAAGTGGCGGAATTGGCAGACGCGCCGGATTCAAAATCCGGTTCCCGTTAAGGGAGTATGGGTTCGAGTCCCATCTTCGGTATTTTATTACCCCTCGGGTGATAAAATGCGTTGTATTATGCTTATAGATGAAGATTGCAGTAATAATCGCAGCAGGGGGTAGCAGTGCACGGTTTGGCACTAAAGACAAACTTGCAGAAGACCTTGGAGGTCGCCCGCTGTTATTGCGTACGGTTGAATTTTTTACAAAACGGGAAGATGTGCAAGAGATAGTTGTTGTTGGACCCGCAACAGATTTTGAAGACTTTAAAGAAAGATTTGGGCCTGCATTATCTTTCCACGGCGTTAAAATCGTTTCTGGAGGCGCTAGCCGTACTCAATCCGTTTCCAACGGTCTCGATATTGTTTCATTAAATATCGATATTGTTGCGATCCATGATGCAGCACGTCCTGCTGTAGATAACGAATTGTTCGACAAACTAATTCTCGCCTGCAACACCTTTGATGCAGTTATTCCTGCGCTTCCACTTACGGGAACAGTTAAACGAGCAGATACACAGGGGACGACCATTTCTGATGAAGACGCTATCGCTGATTCCATTCTTGGATCGAGCACCCAGCATTCTGTTAATGCTTTTAAAGTACAGGAAACAATTAAACGAGAAGGGCTTTGGGAAATGCAAACGCCTCAATGTTTTTCGTTATCGCTCTTAAAACAGGGGTATGCGCAAGAAAACATCATAAATTGCACCGATGATGCCCAAGTAATTGAGAAATTGGGTGAACCTGTTTACCTAGTTGAAGGTGATAGCCGAAATATCAAGGTGACAACTCCTTCCGACTACAAACTAGTGAAAGCAATTCTGAACGTAACAGGGCCAACTGAACGCCCTGCACATAAGCGTTTTTAATCGTCCTCATGGCATCAAACTCTGTAACTGTTGTTCTTCCGACGTATGAAGAATTCGAATCGCTCCCTTCGCTCGTCGAAGCGCTTTTGGAACTACGCCAAGATAACTTGCAAGCGTTGCAACTTATTATTGTTGACGATAACTCAAATGACGGCACAGAAAAACTAATCGAAGATATGCAATTTGATTGGATCCGACTTATTGTGCGACGAGACGAGAGGGGACTATCGAGCGCTGTTATCCATGGTCTTAAAGAAGCAACAACAGAAGTATGTGTTGTCATGGACGCTGATGGTTCCCACCCAGTAAGTACCATTCCCGCTATGGTGCAAGCCGTGACTGACGGTGCAGATTTCGCTGTCGGGTCACGCTACGTTACTGGCGGCACAACAGAAGATGATTGGGGATTTTTGCGCTGGTTGAATTCTAAAATCGCAACGATTATGGCGCGACCATTTACAAAAGTACTTGATCCGATGAGTGGTTTTTTAGCATTCCGGAAAAGCACTTTTGAAAAAGCAGAAGAATTGAACCCAGTAGGGTACAAAATTGGACTTGAACTGATTGTCAAGTGCCGATGCACAAACGTCGCTGAAGTGCCAATTCATTTTTCCACAAGACAACTTGGCGAATCTAAACTTACCCTTGGCGTTCAACTTGAATATCTTCAACATATCGTCCGGTTACTACGCTTCACCCATCCAAAACTTGTCAGCTTTTTCACGTTCGCAACCGTTGGATTAAGCGGCGCCTTTGTATATCTACTTGCTTTAAAAGCGACAAATGCACTGATTGAAACCACATCAATTGCAATTGCAACTTCGGTTTGGATCGCTATGACTTGGAATTTTTTATGGGATAGAAAATACGCATTTTGGTATGCACGAAGTCGCAATATTTTTGTGCAGTATGTCGGTTTTATAGTTGTGTGTTCTATTGGGGCGCTTGCAAATTTTTATATTACAAACTCCCTCGCCGATTCAGAAACTATTTTATATTCAGGCATGGTTGGCGTAGTTGTTGGATCTGCCATTGGCATCGTGTTCAACTTTTTAGTGACGCGTTTTATTGTTTTTTCGAAGTGAAAATTTCTTTTCGAAGCACTTTGCCAGTATAACTTTGTATACGTTTCGAAACTTCTTCTGGCGTTCCTGTTGCAACAATGGTGCCTCCGCCATTGCCGCCCTCCGGACCTAAATCAATAATCCAATCGGCGCACTTGATGACATCAAGGTTGTGTTCTATAACCATGACTGAATTGCCGGCATTCACTAAGCGCTGCACAACTTCAATCAATTTGTCTATGTCAGCGAAATGCAAGCCTGTTGTTGGTTCATCAAGTATGTATAACGTGTGATTATTAGTTCGAACGCCTAGTTCACTCGCAAGTTTTACTCGCTGGGCTTCACCACCAGACAGTGTCGTGGATGGTTGGCCAAGAGTGAGATAGCCAAGACCAACGTCTATAAGGCATTGCAGCATTCGCTCTATTCGCCCATGGCTTTCAAAGATTTTGGTTGCATCCTCAACAGTTGTGTTTAGTAAATCACTAATGGTATATCCACGCCATTTCACTTCAAGCGTCTCTGCGTTGTATCTTGAACCATCGCACTCTTCACAAGTGACGAAAGCATCGGGCAAAAAATGCATCTCGATTTTTTTAAGCCCTTGACCTTGGCAAGCTTCGCATCGACCACCTTTTACATTGAAACTGAACCGGCCTGGCTTATAGCCACGAATTCGTGATTCTTTTGTTTGCGAAAAGAGCGAACGAATTCCTCCAAAAATACCGGTGTACGTCGCTGGATTTGACCTAGGTGTTCTCCCAATAGGTGATTGGTCTACTTCAATCACACGATCGATATCGCCAGAGACTTTAATTTTATCACAAACAGTTGTTGGAATCTTTTTCTTCTGCACATGCTTTTGCATCGCTTCAAGGATTACGCCATTAACCAGTGACGATTTACCGCTTCCAGAAACACCTGTAAAACAAACAAGAGAACCAAGAGGTATCTGCACATCAATATTTTTGAGGTTGTTTTTCCGTGCGCCTGTGATTGATATTTGTTTCTTTTTAGAAAACGGACGATACGACTCCGGCTGTGAAATTACTGTTTTACCAGAGAGATATTCTCCCGTGAGTGACCCTTTAGTTTTAATTATTTCACGCAGCGATCCTTGGGCAACGATGTTTCCACCATGAATACCTGCACGAGGTCCTACATCAATAAGATGGTCTGCTTGCCTAATGATACCTTCGTCATGCTCAACAATAAGCACAGTATTGCCAATATCAGACAGGTGACGGAGCGTTTTTAAAAGTCGCTGCGTGTCACGCGCATGCAAGCCAATCGTTGGCTCGTCCAATACGTAGCACACACCAACAAGCCCCGAACCAACTTGGGTTGCCAACCTAATTCGTTGCGCTTCGCCTCCAGAAAGTGTACCGCTTGTTCTGTTCAACGATAAATAGTCAAGACCTACTGAAACTAAAAAAGTAAGACGATTTATAATTTCTTTCAAAATTGGCTCAGCAATCACCGCGACTTCTTTCGTTAATGTTAATTGTTCCATTCGATTGAGCGAATGCGAAATCGTCATAGACGTGATATCAGAAATTGAATGTTCGCCTACATCAGATGTAATCGTGACATGCCGCGCTTCCGTTTTAATTCGCTCACCGCAACAATCAGGGCAAGTCATCTTTGTCATATAACTAAGTAATTTATTCCGAACATTATCCGATTCGGTTTCTTTAAACCGACGCTCAAGTTCGCAAATCACCCCGACAAACCGCACGCGACTTCCCTTCACCGCACCTCCGTAAAGCAAAATCTTCTTCTGTACTTTTGTTAAATCTTCATATGGTGTTGTCGCTGTAATACCAACCATCTCGGAGTATTTTTTCATATACCTTCTGTATTTTCGCCTTACAGCAGGCCCTGCTCTATGCCATGGAACAATTGCGCCTTTGGCGACTGATTTAGTTTCATCGGGCACAAGTAGCGCGGGGTCAAACTCATGCACTGAGCCGAGACCGTCGCATCGTTTACATGCCCCAAAATGAGAGTTAAAAGAGAATAAGCGTGGTTCTAAAGCTGGAATCGAACATTCAGGATGTTCCGCGCATGCAAAATTTTCGCTGTACCTTGTTTCTTTCCATCCTTTTTTATGCTCTGTCAGAACAAGTATTGACCCGCCACTTAATCGAGCAGCAACTTCAGCAGAATCGGCTATTCTGTCCTTGCCTTCGGGGCCTGTGACAATTCGATCAACAACTGCTTCAATGTTGTGTATCTCGTAGCGACCAATTCCTAAGGGATTATCGGTTTCGTCAAGCAACACATCACGCAAATCAACAATTTTGCCGTTTACCCGTGCTCGCACAAATCCTTGGCTTCGTAAATCTTCAAGAACATCGCGGTGGTATCCCTTTTTTCCAACTACGACTGGCGCACACAACATTAGCTTCGTACCTTTTTTTATAGAAGTAATGTGTTGAATAATCTGAGATATAGAAGTGGTTTCGATTATGTTTGCGCATTTCGTTCCATCACTGTCAATATGCCAGCAGTGGGGCGTACCGCAACGCGCCATCAATAATCGAAGATAGTCGTAAATCTCTGTTGTTGTAGCAACAGTCGAACGAGGGTTATGACTTGCAGAACGTTGCGCAATTGCAATAGTAGGCGGCAACCCCTCTATAGATTCGACATTCGGTTTTCGCATTTGCGTTAAAAATTGACGAGCATACGAAGACAGCGACTCCATATATTTTCGTTGGCCTTCAGCAAAAATGGTATCAAAAGCGAGCGAACTTTTTCCAGAGCCAGAAACACCAGTCACGACAATGAGTTTATCGCGAGGAATTGAAATGTTTACATTTTTTAAGTTATGTTCGTTTGCGCCAGTAACAATTATTTGCTTTTTCGAGGCGCCCATGCTTTAAGAAACTTCGCGTCGCTGGAATAGAATTATACCGCAGGAAATCGAACCAATTATATACAAGCACCCGTACCCCGTAATTTTCAGTAAGTACTTCGTTGGTATAACGTTTTCTTGCGTGAGGGCATCAGTAAGCCAGAGCACTTGGAAGTTTGGCACAACGGAATAGGCGGTTTTTAGCGCAATCCATTGTTGGTATTCACTTCCAACGGCATACGAAGAAAGCGAGGTGCCCGGTAATGGCTGCAATGTTTCGGTGATAACTTCTTCCATATCACCATTTGATTTTTGCATGATCCGAATACGATCCACAGTTTCCACCTGTCCATCGTCTTCTGCTCGATCGAGCCAATGTTGTTCTATTTCGTAGAGCGGTTTACCAAACCACGCATCGGACATCATGCCTATAAAGAAAACGAGAATGGTTGCGATGAGTGTGCCAATTTGCGTGAGGCGAGTCGAAAAAGCGATAGCGATGGATCCAAGAATGAGCACGGAAACAAGCACAGCTAGTACTGCCTTCCAGATGTCGGGCTTAAACGCCACCCACATTGGCTGCGACGTAAAGTCTGGCGAAAAGTTTAGGACGATGAGATACGAAAGCGCAAGCAACGGAGTCGTTACGCATATCCAAGTTGATGAAAAAACAAACCCGTAAAAATAATTACACCAAACAGCAATGCCCGTACCAACAAGGAACGTCATCACGCCAAAGAGCAGAACAGGAAGGTGAATTGGAACACGGACCGTTTGAAATACTTCTTGCTGTTCAACAAGAAGAAAAACCAATGCAACATAAAAAGTTGAAAGTGCTATGGCGCATGCAGCACCTATGAATTTACCGATGACAAAGGGTGGGCGACCAATCGGCTTGGAAACAATCGTCAATGTTGTTTTGTTTCTGATTTCTTCGCCAAGCACTGTACTTGCGACAAAAATGGCAAGCAACATGCCAATCATGAATACTGTTGCTAGACCAATGTCTAGAAGCATTCTTTGGTCGTTCTCCATTGTGAATGCAGAAAGTGGACTTGCAAGAAGAAGTAGAAGCGTGGCAGCAAAGAGCAAAATGAAGACAATTGGTTGTCTAATGCTCTCAAAAAAGGCGTTTCGAGCGATTGTAACGATTTGGTTTAACATAGATATTGTGCTTTAAAGTGGGCAGGGTAGACCATTTCATGATAATCTGCCGAACCTTGAACGAACGTTATGCACTTTGGGTTCGTATCCCGTCAATAGAATGTCACGAAAACAGCATATACACTCATTTCTTACTGATTCGTTTCCAGTCCTCGAAAGTGTTACATAAGGTATTTCCATACAAATGAGAGTCGACCATCACGCCTGCCAGCGAGCAACCACTACAGCCATTACTGGCTTGATTATTCAAATAGCGATAGCGATCACCCTTTTAGTATTCGGCCTCGTTGCGAGCAGCACAGTATTTGTCTTCGCTTCCTTTTTTGCTTGGGTATCCACTGTAGTTTGGCTTGGACTCATTATCCTTTTTTACCAGCAAAAAATGCAACTGCTGGAAATTCTGGAAGAATCTGAACTTTCTGGTGGAGATCCATCCACCTTTTTTGATTCCTCCAGCGATGAAATTCGCCCTGCGGCTGCTCGACTAAATCTGTTGCACCGATGGGTGATGCCTGCGTTAAGTTTATTTGTCGCAACTTTGCTTATTGTTATCGCTGTTTCGCTGATTAATTTCCTTCGCGATTTAGAACACCAAGACGACACGCTTCAAACATTCATTCTTCAGACACCGCACATTGGCTGGGCTCTGGCTGTCTCTATGGGATTTGCACTGGTCAACTTTATCTTTTCACGTTTCGTTGCCGGGATGGCAAACATTTCTGCCTGGGCAAACTTACGTGGCGGATCCGCATGGATGGTCGGGAATGCTATTATTCTTCTCGCAATTTCTGTTGGTCTGTTTTTTCGATTTTTTGACAATGAACATGTTTTGCTCACAGTCACATGGGGAATCCCAATCTTCATGCTTGCCGTTTCCGCAGAAGTGTGTATCAATTTTGTTCTTAATTTGTATCGACCACGCATCCATGGTGAATCTCCAAGGCCTGCATTCGATTCAAAAACACTGAGTTTATTTGCTTCACCAGATTCACTTGTTCGCTCACTCAATGATGCAATCAACTACCAATTTGGTTTCGATATAACAAGTTCCTGGGGATACCAACTCCTTATCCGTTCAATCACTTGGCTTGTTTCTCTTGGTGCCGTTGTTTTACTTGCAATGAGTGCACTTGTGGTTGTTGAACCAACCGAGCAAGCAGTTCGGATTCGCCAAGGAGAAATTATTGGCGGCGTGCATCAACCGGGACTCATGTTTAAACTTCCATGGCCGATTGAAACGTCCATCGAAACAGATGTCACACACGTTCGTTCGCTTCCACTTACATTTAAATGGAAAGAAAAACGATCTGTTATTTTATGGACCGATGACTTGTTTAAAATGGCTGTTGTAAAACCAAAGCCATTCATCGTAAACGACGGAGAGAGCAACAGCGTGGAGGCTGACAAAGACTTGCTCGCACTTGTCGATATCCGTGCAGTATTGCAGTATAGAATTGCGCAGAATGGACTTCTTGATTGGTTGCAATTTGGTTCAGATGACGTTGAGCGTCGAAGCCGATTAACG
>Ga0302127_10000953_pt1 | contig 16713 bp, 14 predicted proteins | sample CB4_SCM_MG_FD_204452 | JGI IMG/M metagenome (GOLD analysis project Ga0302127, IMG submission 204452) | Marine microbial communities from Western Arctic Ocean, Canada - CB4_SCM | ecosystem: Environmental > Aquatic > Marine > Oceanic | place: Canada: Western Arctic Ocean | collected 2017-09-24
AGGCTTTTACTCTCACCCCCCCGGCGGGACGCCAAGCAGGGGAAATGCGCTAAGCGCATGGGGTGGGTCGATGGGTTCGGCGTGATGCAGGAAGGTTGGCCCAACTTCGGCGAAGGATGTAACGCCGAGAAGGCCGAGGGCAATGCGTACTTCTTCTTCAAGAAGGGTCAGGGCCCGGACCAGGCCCCTGACGCCTGCGGCACCTAGGGCCAGACCTTGCAGGCGGCCGAGGCCGACGCATTCCGCGCCACTAGCGATTGCCTTGACCACGTCCGTGCCGCGCATAAAGCCGCCGTCAACCCAGACCTTGGCGCGCCCTGCGACGACATCGACTATTTCTGGGAGGACATCCAAAGCACCGCGGCCATGGTCGAGTTGACGTCCGCCGTGATTGGAAACGTAAATGGCAGCGACGCCCATTTGAGCTGCAATAGCGGCGTCCTCGGCGGTGGCGATACCTTTAATAACCAGGGGATAGTCAGGATGTGTTTCGATAAACCGGTGCACCTCCCGCCAGCTCAAAGACATCTGATATTCGCGCCCCTTGACGTTTTGGCGCCACGGTTTGGCGTAGCGGCTAGTGATGTCGCGTTCGCGACGGCTGTAGTGGGCCGAATCGACAGTCATACAAAAGGCGAAGTAGTTGTTGTCGATGGCCCGTTTGACGATCTCATCGACAGCGGCGTCATCGCCACGGACATAAAGCTGGTAGATGCGTGCATTGTCGGCAGCTTTTGCCGTTTCCTCGAGACCCGGAAAGCAGGCGGAGCTTAACATGTGTGGAACGCCGAATTCGGCGGATGCCTTGCCGCAAGCAGCGGCGCCTTCAGGGTCAAAAGCCTCGACACCACCAATGGGGGCCAACAAAAGTGGAAGCCGAGTGGGGCGCCCAAGCACGGTTCCCGTCACGTTGACTGTACGCACGTCACGCAGCACGCGTGGACGGAAGGCTACAGAATCAATCGCGCGGCGATTGCGCTTCATCGTTGTCTCAGTTTCCGTTGCACCCATAAGATAGTCCCAATGCTGCGGATGCAAACGGCGTCGTGCTGCAGCGACAATCTCGTGTAGGGTCTGGAATTCGTCTTCTTCTTCGGGCGTGTCGGACATTTCGTATAGCCTTCTTGGTGGGTGTATTTCTGAACGTTTCTACTACGACGCCTGAAAGGCGGTGGCCTCCTCTTTATAGGGCAACCTACTCGCCGGGGCCACTACATGGTGCAGCAAGTAGGCGGTGGTGCTTGAGGCTTTATCAGGTTCGTTCTAAATAGCGGAGTGAGTTCAAACGAGGAGAGCTAACCCATGGCCGCAGAGACTGATGCCATCGTTCAGAAAATCAAGCAGTCGTTGGAACTGCTGAGGAGGCACCTTTGACTATGATAATGCAGTATTACGCCTGCAAGAACTGAACGCTCAGGTTGAGCAGCCGGACCTTTGGAATAAACCGGAGGCGGCACAGGCGGTGATGCGGGAGCGTACTGGTCTGGATGCGGCGATCTGCGGTATTGATTCCATGATCCGTGAATTATCGGACAATTTAGAACTCATCGAACTCGGTGAATCTGAAGGCGATGCGGGTATTGTTGCGGAGGCAATGGCGGGACTTGAGGCATTGTGCGGCCGTGCTGCGAAGGCCGAACTCGGCACTTTGCTCTCGGGAGAGGCGGACACCAATGATTGCTACCTGGAGGTCCACGCAGGTGCCGGAGGTACCGAGGCCCAGGACTGGACTGAAATGATGGTACGCATGTACACCCGTTGGGGGGAACAGCGTGGCTATAAGGTGGAATGGTTGGAGGAAAGCCAGGGCGAAGAAGCAGGCATCAAGTCCGCGACACTGAAATTCTCCGGGGACAATGCCTATGGCTGGATGAAAACGGAAACCGGTGTGCACCGGTTGGTTCGGATTTCACCCTACGATTCCAGCGCTCGGCGGCACACCAGCTTTGCTTCTGTCGGTGTTTATCCGGTAATTGATGACCGCATCGCAATTGAGATTGAAGACAAGGACTTGCGCATCGATACTTATCGTGCGTCGGGTGCCGGGGGCCAGCATGTCAACCGGACAGACAGTGCTGTACGAATTACCCATATCCCGACCAATATCGTCGTGCAGTGCCAGAATGACCGCTCCCAGCATCGTAACCGGGCAACCGCCATGGAAATGCTGAAGGCACGGCTTTACGAACGGGAGTTGGCTATTCGGGAGACCCAGGCGCAGGCTGACCACGCCGCCAAAACTGATATCGGCTGGGGCCATCAGATTCGCTCTTATGTTTTGCAGCCATACCAAATGGTCAAGGATTTGCGCACGGACGTGGAAACTAGCAATACCCAAGGGGTATTGGACGGTGACCTTGATGACTTCATGGCTGCGGCCCTTGCCCAGCGAGTCAAAGGAAAGGCGGATGAAGCGGGCGCCAGTGGCTGATTAAGGGATTGTTTGCCTGCTCTAGAAAATATTCCTTGGACAGAATTTGGCACAGTATTCTTAACGGTTGTTTCGATGTTGGCGCGTAGCTGTTAGCAACCCTCCCACCTTTCTTGCTGTGCCTTTGGATGGGCTACCTGCAGCAACCCGTGGCGAAATTGGTAAGAACCTATGGTAGGTTGGCGAAAATAGTCAGAGTTTGTTCTTCGGGTTTACCTTTGGCATCCACTTCACCGTAATAATAGGCTTCAGGCATCACATTCCTCCATTTGCATGGGTAATCCTGGCGTAGATCGTTAGGGTGTTATGCCGAGTCTAGCGTGTACGATCTCAGGGAAGAGGTCCGATGCGATAGTCACCCTCGCCTTACAGAGATCTGAGGGATTGCAATACGGCCTCGGCATGGCCTGGTACCTTTACTTTGCGCCATGCTTCGTGGACTTTTCCTGTTGCGTCGATTAGAAAGGTGGACCGGTCAATACCCATATACTTGCGGCCATACATGCTTTTTTCGACCCAAACACCGTAGGCTTCGCACAAGGTACAGTCTTCGTCTGCAACCAAAGTGAAAGGCAGATTGTATTTGGACTTGAATTTATCGTGTCGTGCGACGCTGTCGCGAGATACGCCGACGACCACCCCACCAAGATCTTTGATTTCGGAAAGAGCTTCGCCAAAGGCGATTGCCTCTTTAGTGCAGCCCGAAGTATCGTCCTTTGGATAGAAGTACAATATGACCTTCTTTCCTTTCAGGTCTTTCATGGCAAGGGTGTTCCCACCATCAGTGAATAGGTTGAATGCCGGGGCGTTGTCTCCGGGCTTAACTGTCATGTTGAGTTCTCCTTTTCTTGTTCGCAGTTGCTCTCTTGCTGGGGCAAAATTCTTTGCAGGAGTTGCCCCCCATCCGCATCAACGGCTATACCTTTAATCCAGATGGCGAAGCCGGGGTTGGCTGTCTCTGCTGCATTACTTAGGCGCCCGATGCTGCGGGCAGCACGGCTCAAATCGGCGATGCGCGGGAGCCTTTCCTAGTCGATGTTGATGCCTACCAGATATATGATCGGAGCTCCGAATTTCTGCACACTGCGGGAAGCTCACAAAGTGGTCAAGATGTACGCCGATGTGGAGCTAAATTGTTGTCCCAACGCTTACTCAAGATAATCTTGCGGATCGTATCGGGCTTATTCGTGGCAATGGCCGTCCTGTCGATTGCCCTTATTTGGCGGCTCCAGTCCGGTCCTATATCGCTTAATTCTTTGACACCCTATATCGAGCGAGCCCTCAATTCTGATGGCGCGCGATACGAAATTGCGATCGGCGAAACGGTTCTCATATGGGCTGGTTGGGGCCGAACTTTTGATGTCCGCATGCTTAACGTCCAGGCATCAGATACTGACGGCCGCAGTATCATTCAAGTCCCTGAGATAGGGGTTTCCTTTAGCCTCCCGGCCTTGCTTCGCGGCATTATTGCCCCAAAGTCAATCGAGGTTTTTCGGCCGGAACTACACCTCGTCCGTGATATAGGGGGGCAGTTTGCACTGGATCTTGGCGAGGATGTGCTGAGTCATGGAAATTTGTTAGAACGGATAGCTGGAATCATTGCTTCTGCGCCTTCACCCAGCAATCCGATCAGCTATCTAGAGCGCTTCGACCTTATTAAAGCCCAGCTTCTTCTGGAAGATGTTTCCAAGGGCTGGTCGATGCGGATGCCTGTTACATATCTGAATATTAAGCGCGATGAATCCGGCTCAAAAATGGAAGCGACATTGAATGTACCTCTCGGGGGTACTGTCGCTGATATCTTCGTCCGGGCCGCATACCTTGATGGCAAGGGAGTGACGACAACAATTCAATTTGATGATGTCAGCCCTCGCGCTCTGGCCTATGCCGTGACGCCCCTGCAACAACTGGCTGCGGTTGATGCCGCCGTTAGCGGTACTTTAAAGATTGGTTTGACTAAGGATGGCAGCGTCGAACGCATGCGCCTGGAGGTTTCGGCTGCCACGGGTACCCTTCACTTGCCAGAGGCAGGCATAGGTGGGTTAGCTTTCCGTCAGTTAGCGGGGCAAGTTGAACTGGAAGATGATGGAAGTTGGTTTGGGAACGCGGAGTTTCTGCCCAAAGATTCGGATAATTCCGGTCGGTTGACGTTGGCTGTGACGGGCGGTCGAGTGGGTGGCCGCAGTGATGTTGTGTTGCGTCTCGATGGTGTTTCACCCTCGGCTCTGGCCGGGGCATTCCCCGACGGGGGGCTTATCGCTTTGGCGGACGTGCCGCTGACCGGAACGGTGACTGCTAGTTTCGCTGAAGATGGCTTGTTCGAGGATATTGGCTTTGATCTTTCGGGTGGCGCTGGGCGCTTCCAACTGCCGCTGCCTGCCAGTCAGCCCAAGGCTGTTTCTGCCATGCTGTTGCGCGGCCATGTGGCTGGAACCTTCGACCGAATTGATCTTGAAGCATTCTCGGTTGAGTTTCCTGATAACACCTTTATTCCGTTTCCAGGCTCAGTCGGGGATGCCGTGCCGCTCCGCTCTTTGTCCTTTTCTGGTTCTTATGATGCGGTTGAAGACAAGCTTGTCGTTGTTGAAATGGAAGCCGACCTCGGCGGACCTAGTGCGGAAATATCCGGTATGGCCAGCGGTCTTGGCGGGTCTGCAGACATATTTTTTAATGGTGTGTTGCTGAACTTTCCGATTGATGATTTAGAGCAATATTGGCCTACAGATTGGGGGAAAGACGCTCGCGCCTGGGTCGATAGGCATATGTCGGTTGGTATATTGAGTAGGGTTGCTGCCAAGGTTCATGTTCGCGGCAATGACGGTGGTGGTTTCGACGTCCTTTCTATCGTGGGAGACTTTGACGTTAACAATGCAACGGTCTCCTACCTTGGCGACCTCACACCCGCCACTGGCGTCAAGGCCCAGGCGCAATTTAGCCGCAAGAAAATAGTATTCAATATCGAGGAAGGTGCTGTCGGCGACTTGGAACTTGCTTCCGGTACCATCGCGTTGACCGATATTGATGCCTATGACAGCTTTGGCGATTTCGAATTTTTCGTAAACGGTCCGCTTAATAGCGTAATGCTTCTGCTAGATAAGGAGCCATTGGGGTTTTCCTCTATTCTTGGAATTTCTCCTATAAAATCAGTTGGTTGGTCGACAACTCGCCTTCATTTATTTACAATTCTTGAAAATGACTTGAGCCTCGATGAGGTCGAAATTGATGCTACGTCGGAACTCCGCGATGTTTTTATTGAGAAGGCAGTCCTTGGCCTCGATATTAGCAGTGAAAATCTATTGTTGAAGGTGGATAAGAAAGGCATGGATGTATACGGCCGGATCTTGCTGGGAACGATGCCAGGCGTGCTTAATTGGCGTGAGAACTTTACCGATGGTGCGCCTTTCCGAAGCCTCTATGGCATTAGTGGCAGCTTAACTGAAAATCAACGCACGGAGGAGCTTGGACTCAATTTCCCGCCTTTCAGCAGCAATCTCATCAAGGGACCTATAAATACTGTCGTGCATCACACGGTCTATCAAGATGGCCGTGGCGTTCTTGATGCGAAAATTGATTTGATGCAGGCCAGCGTCGACCTGTCTTCCCTGCGGTGGAAAAAGGCCTCCGGGATCCCTGGCATGGCGGACATTTCGCTTGAAATCCATGACGAAAAGATCACCGCCGTTCCCCGGTTCTCCGTGGCCGCTGACGATTTATCGATTGCCGGTTCCGCTACCTTCGTCGATGGCGGGGAGTACCTGGATTATTTGTATTTTGATGATATTCGGTATGGGCGGACAGAACTATCGGGTCTCCTTACTCGCCGCCCAGATGGCGGATGGGAAGCAGATTTCAAGGGTAGCAGTTTTGATATGTCGACCATGCTTGGGGATGCCCTGACAGACAGGCCGGACGCGAGCACTGGTTATGACGGCCCGCCGCTTAGCCTCTCGGCAAATGTTCAGACTGTCTGGCTGGGTCCCGACCGTCAATTGAATCAAGTAGCCGGGACGCTGGTCAGTAATGGTGCTTTGTGGTCCGTGATCAACATGAAAGGCCAGTTTTCGGAAGGGCATGAGTTTCAGGTGCACCTGGAGCCGGCGGGGCCGGAGCGCCGGCGCCTAACAATTCACTCCGGTGATGCTGGGGCAGCACTTAGGGGGCTTGGTCTTTATGGCAATATGACAGGCGGGATGCTAGATATCAGCGGTGAATATGATGACAGCAAGCTTGGTTCGCCTTTGGCGGGAAATATAGCTGTCAATGATTTCCGAATTGTGCGGGCGCCTGTCCTGGTCCAACTCCTGAGCATTATGGCTCTAACCGGTGTTCTTGATGTATTAGAAGGGGAGGGTCTGGTTTTCGATGATCTCGAGGCACCCTTCGTCCTGCACAACGGGGTCATGAGCATCGAACAGGGACGTGCCTCCGGCCGTTCCATTGGCTTCACGTCTTCCGGGACAATCGATACGCGCGGAGACAATCTCGATCTCGTCGGTACGGTGGTACCCGCATATATCATCAACAGCGCGTTGGGGTGGCTTCCCCTTGTCGGGGACCTTTTTACCGGGGGCGAAAAGGGTGGTGGTATTTTCGCCGCGAATTATTCGATGCGTGGTCAGGCCGAGAATCCATCCATCAAAGTTAACCCGCTTTCGGCACTCGCGCCTGGTTTTCTGCGAAGGTTATTCGGCATTTTTGATGAAGAGCACCATTCGCCTGATCCGCCAGAGGACTTGCCTACCGCTGGGGGCTTTCCCGAGACACGGTTGGTGCCTTAGGGTTCTTGAACAATATTCAGATCGGCAGGACCAGAGCGTGGCGCTTGCGCCCGGCGGACAGCTTGATGACGCCCTCGAAAGAAATGTTGGCCATTGTCACCACCGTTAGTTCCTCGGCGATCACCGCATCGTTGAGGCGCGCCCCTCCGCCCTTGATTAAGCGCCGTGCTTCGCCATTGGAGCTAGCTAGACCTGTGCGGCGCAGAAGGTCGAAGGCAGATACGCCCTGTTTCAGTTCGCTACGGGAAATTTCTATGGATGGCAGCGCATCACCAATGCTGCCCTGTTCAAAGGTGCTCTCGGACGTTTGGCGTGCGCGTGCTGCGGCAGCGGCACTGTGGCACAATGTGGTTGCAGCATCTGCTAGAATTTTTTTGGCATCATTGATCTCCGAGCCTTCCAGTGTGTCGAGGCGGGCGATCTCGGCAAGCGGCAAGTCGGTAAATAGACGCAGAAACCGTGCAACATCGTCATCCTCAGTGTTGCGCCAGAATTGCCAATAGTCATACGGGGACAACATGTCTGCGTTAAGCCAGACGGCGCCGGCCTCGGTCTTGCCCATTTTTGCGCCGGAGGCAGTGGTTAGCAGGGGTGTGGTGAGGCCGAACAGCTCTAGACTATCGGTGCGGCGACCAAGCTCGACGCCGTTGACGATATTTCCCCACTGGTCAGAGCCACCCATCTGCAAACGGCAGGCATGGCGGCGAGCTAGCTCGACAAAATCGTAAGCCTGGAGGATCATGTAGTTGAACTCGAGGAAGGTCAGCGGTTGTTCGCGGTCAAGGCGCAGGCGCACGCTGTCAAAAGTTAACATGCGGTTGATAGAGAAATGACGGCCGTAATCGCGCAGGAAATCGATGTAGGCTAGCTGTTCCAGCCAGTCGGCATTATTGACGATGATTGCCGCAGTCGGGCTGTTCCCCTTGCCATTATCGAGTTCGATGAAGCGGGAAAAGACGTTGCGGATGCTCGCCATATTAGCGGCAATGGCGGCTTCGTTCAGTAGCTGTCGGCCTTCATCTTTACCAGATGGGTCGCCAATTTTGGTGGTGCCACCACCCATCAATACGATCGGCCGATGGCCGGCCTTTTGCCAGCGGCGCAGCATCATGATAGAGATCAAATTACCAACATGCAGGCTTGGTGCGGTACAGTCATAGCCGACATAGGCGGTCAGGCTAGCGGCCGCACATTGGGCGTCCAATGCCTCCAAATTGGTGCATTGATGCAAATAGCCGCGATTTGCGATGGTGCTGACGAATTTTGAACGGTAAGCGAGCATGACGATGGGTAATCCGGCGCACACCGGCGAGCTTGCCGGCCGGGCGGTTCATTAGCACAATCTCCCCGTTCCCTCAACGGGGGCATCTATATGCGGATAGAGGACAACACCATTATAAAGACTCGTTCTCTTCTGGCCATCGGCATGATGAGCGGCACGTCCATGGACGGTATTGATGCGGCGATTCTAGAAACGGATGGTGAAGGCATCGGGCGGCACGGATCATTTATGTTCCACCCCTATGACAGGCCGTTCCGGGAGCGCATGCGGTCGGTGCTCGGTCGGGACTCAGGGCCGGAACTAGAAGCGGTCTCAGCCGAATTAACGCTTCGCCATGCCGAGCTTATCGGCCGACTGCTGGATGATGTGGATCTTTCTCCTTGCGAGATCGATGTGGTTGGATTCCACGGCCATACGGTGCTGCATGACCCAGATAATCGCCGAACATTGCAGATTGGAGATGGCGACCTTCTCGCCCGTGAAACGGGCATCGCTGTGGTGGCTGACTTCCGCTCCGAAGACGTTAGCCAAGGAGGCCAAGGTGCGCCACTCGCCAGTCTCTACCATCGCGCCCTGGTTGGTGGTGTGGCGCGGCCCGTCGCAGTTCTCAACCTGGGCGGGGTGGCCAATGTGACCTGGGTCGGCGAGGGCGATGATATTCTCGCCTTCGATACTGGTCCTGCCAACGCCATGATCGATGACTGGGTTGCACAACATACCGGTCAAGCCTTTGACGCAGATGGTGCTCTGGCGTCGATGGGACATGCTGACGAAGACCTTTTGGCGGCGCTGTTGCGCCATCCTTATTTTAAACGCCATCCCCCCAAGTCCCTTGATAGGAATGATTTCTCGAAGATTTGGCAGCAGGCTCTGAGAGGGCGGGTACTGACCGTTGCTGACGGCGCCGCTACCTTAGCTGCGTTTACGGTGAGATCTGTGGTTCTGGCAAGCGAACATCTAATGAAACCGCCCAGGCATTGGCTAGTCACCGGCGGCGGCCGTCATAACCATGTTTTGATGGAAATGCTGGCAGAGGGACTGGGTGCGCCGGTCGAGCCGATTGAGGTAGCTGGCGCAAATGGTGACGCGCTTGAAGCAGAGGCCTTTGCCTTCCTGGCCGTGCGATCCCTGCGTGGGCTGCCATTGAGCTTGCCGGGAACGACCGGCGTGTCGGCGCCGTGCACCGGCGGAAGACTATTTGGACGGCCAGTTGGTATTTGACGCTGTATCAGGTGGCTTTATTGCGAAGCGTGCTTACTAGGTATTCGTCGACCATGCCGGTCAAAAGTCCCATATGCTCCGTGAAGAAATGATCGGCGCCCGGAATAACCCGGTAGTCGATGGATACAGTTTTCTGGCTAGCCAGCTTTTGGGCAAGCTTGTCTACGGAAGCGACGGGGATCAAGGAGTCCTGATCCCCGTGGATAAGCAGGCCTGACGCGGGGCAGGGGGCCAGGAAAGTGAAATCATGGCTGCTGGCCGGTGGCGAGATAGAAACGAAGGCGTTGATTTCTGGCCGCCGCATCATCAATTGCATGCCAATCCAGGCGCCAAAGGAAAAGCCGGCAATCCAGCAGCTGCTAGCATTGGGGTTATAACCTTGCATCCAATCGAGTGCTGAGGCGGCATCGCTGAGTTCGCCTTGGCCATTGTCGAATTGACCTTGCGAACGTCCGACGCCACGAAAATTGAAGCGCAGGGTGGAAAATCCCCGACGCTGGTAAAGCTGGTAGAGGGCGTAAATAACCCTGTGGTTCATGGTGCCACCGAATTGCGGGTGCGGATGCAACATCAATGCAATAGGAGCATTGGCCCGCTTTGAATGATGGTAGCGGCCCTCCAGTCTGCCTTCGGGGCCATTAAAGATAATTTCGGGCATGTTACTCCGCGAGATTTAGCCAGTGCCGACGGTGTGGCACGTGACGGTAATGCATTCTGGTAATGCCAAGGATCACCGAAAGAGTACAATTCCGGTTCGCCGAGGTTCTTGATGGGAATACGAGGACAACCTATATACCTTGCGATTAGCGACCAACTGGCGTAGCTCCTGCCGTGCAAGAAAGTCCGCGATAAGGGACCGGCTGCCAGTAGGTATCCCTAACATAAAGAGAGAGCCATGGTTTTCAAGAGGCTGCACGAAGACATTGACGCGTTTATGGCGCACGAACCTGCTGCACGTTCTATTGTTGATGTTATTTTTGCTATCCTGGCCTGCACGCTATTTTTATTTTTCGTATAGCTAGTGCTCTGTGGTGGCATGGTTGGCGGCTGACTTCGCAGGAAGCGAAGGAAGTTGAGCCTCAAGAGGAAGGTGATTCTCGTTAACGGAAAGCGAATGAGCCTGGTAATGAATAAGGTAGGTGGGCCAAACGATTTTCTTACGAGAGGGAAAACGGGGTGGTAAAATCTAGTATTAAGGGGTGATATATCTTTAATGATTATGGCCGGTCTGGCTATCTACAGCCAAGGCGGCCTATCACATTGGCCAATACCGCCGCTGCCGAATAGGCCCAACCGGCTCTTACACATATGAAATCCAATGACAGCTAATATTTATCTTGATCACAATGCAACGTCGCCCTTGCGCCCGCAGGCACGGTCGGCGCTGATTTCGGCGTGCAATGATACCGGAAACCCATCTTCCGTTCATGGCGCCGGCCGCCAGGCGCGGCGCACCATCGAGAATGCGCGCGATGACCTTGCCCGGCTATTCGGCGTGGCCCCTGCTGGTGTGATTTTCACGAGTTGCGGGACCGAAGCCAACGCCCTGGCGCTCTCTGGCTGCGGACGTGAGCTTGTGCTGGTTTCCGCGGTCGAGCATGATTCAGTTCTGGCTTCAGCGCCAAATGCAAAGATCATTCCTGTCGATGGGCAGAGCATCGCCGATCTGCCAGCGCTTGAGAGCCTATTGGCGGCGGGTGGCGCTGCTGCTGTGGTTTCAATCATGGCGGCCAACAATGAGACCGGTGCCATCCAACCTATTGCAGAGATCGCTGCCATTGCCCAAAAGCACGGCGCCCTGGTGCATTGCGATGCGGTCCAGGCGGCTGGCCATATGCCTCTCGATATGCAGGAAATTGGTATTCATATGATGAGTCTATCGGCCCACAAGCTGGGGGGCCCAATGGGTGCAGGCGCTTTGTTGTTGTCGGATGGCGTTGATGTGGCGGCGATGATTCGCGGTGGCGGGCAGGAACGATCTCGCCGGGCGGGAACGGAGAACGCGCCGGCCATTGCCGGATTTGCCGCTGCTGCCCTGGCGGCGCGGGAAAGCCTTGGCGATGAGGTGCTACTTGAAACGATGCGCGATGAACTGGAGCGGAAGTTGCGGGAGCGGGCGCCCGATGTTGCTGTCTATGGCGCAAATGTGCCGCGATTGGGGAATACGAGTTGCATTGGCATGCGCGGTGTCTCCAATGAAACGCAGGTGATGGCGTTTGATTTAAATGGTATTGCCGTCAGTGCTGGAGCGGCCTGTTCCTCGGGAAAGGTTAGCAGCAGCCATGTCCTGAAAGCCATGGGCGTAGGGGACGAGGAAGCGCATTGTGCCATTCGTGTCAGCCTCGGTTGGACGACGCGGCCCAATGACATTGACCAGTTTGTTGATGCTTGGTGTGGCTTATATGATCGCACCCGACCCAAACAGGTATTGGGCACCTCGCCAGCGGTCGGTGTATTGAGGAAGATAGGCGGATGAAGGGGGCCCCCTTGGAGCAACGAATATACTTGGACTATCAGGCGACAACCCCGACCCATCCGCGTGCGGTCGAGGCAATGCTACCCTGGTTCACTGAACGGTTTGGTAATCCGCATTCATCAGGCCACGTCTTCGGCCAGGAAGCGGAGTATGCGGTCGAGAGGGCGCGGGTTCAATTGGCGGAGCTGATCGGTGCTGAGGCGCGTGAGATCATTTTCACGTCTGGCGCGACGGAATCCAACAATCTAGCCATCAAGGGTGCTGCCCGGTTCCACAAGGACCGCAAGAACCATATCATCGTTGTTGCGACCGAGCATAAATGCGTGTTGGAAGCGGCCAAGCGGCTGGAGCGTGAAGGGTTTCGCCTAACCGTCTTACCGGTTTCTACTGATGGAATGCTTGATCTTTCTGACCTGGAAGCCGCGTTAACGCAGGAAACTGCTGTCGTCTCCGTCATGACTGTCAACAATGAGATAGGGGTTATCCAGCCAGTCTCGGAAATCGGTGCTCTATGCCGTAAGTTCGGTGCTTATTTTCACACCGATGGTGCTCAGTCCGTTGGCAAGATCCCGATTGATGTCCAGGCTATGAATATCGATTTGATGAGTATCTCTGGCCACAAGGTCTATGGTCCTATGGGTATCGGCGCCCTTTACGTCCGCCGCCGGCCGCGTGTACGGATATTGTTGGAGATGGATGGAGGCGGACAGGAACGAGGCATGCGTTCAGGAACTTTGGCACCACCACTTTGTGTTGGCTTTGGCGAAGCGGCGCGGATTGCCGACGCAGACATGGCTGAGGAGGGGCTGAGGCTAACGGCTCTGCGCCAACGCATGCTATTAGGACTTATGGCGAAGATCGATGGACTAGTCCTCAATGGTAATGCAAAGCATCGCCTCCCCGGGAATCTCAATATCACCGTCCCCGGGGTGCCTTCCGATGCTTTGATGGCGGCAGTGCCCGAGGTTGCCTTCTCTGCTGGCTCAGCCTGTACGTCGGCAGCTTTGGACTCCTCTTATGTCCTGCGGGCCATTGGTCTTGATGATTCAGCAGCGGCCGCTAGCATTCGTATCGGCCTTGGCCGATTCACCACCGAGGCCGAAATTGACCGCGCTATCGACCTGTTAGTGGGTGGTGTCGAACGGTTGCGCCCCAGTGGGTGGTGAGCGGCTGAGAACTCCCTTTGTTTGCTTTATAAAGTTCCTATATATTAAAAGTGAATAGTACCGACTGAATGATATCCGAACCGGTTGTCCTGTATCTGCGGTTCATAAGGAAATGAAGGTTAGATGAGCTTTTTTCCATCACCGATTACCCTGACAGAAGCTGCTGCTCGTCGCGTGCATGAGATTGTCTCCGATAGCGAACAGTCGGTCGTCGGCGTGCGCATCGGCATCAATACTAAGGGCTGTTCGGGGCTCTCCTACACCATCGACTACGCGGAATCGGTTGATCCCAGCGATCAGGTCGTCGAAGAAAAAGGTGTGACTGTGCTGATTGACCCAAAGGCTACATTGTACCTTATCGGCAGCGAGGTCGACTATGTTGAGGACAAGCTTCAATCAGGCTTTGTCTTCCGCAATCCCAATGAAAAAGGGCGCTGCGGCTGCGGCGAATCTTTCCATATCTGACCAGTCAGGCGCCGTTTTCGCCGTGTCTATCTAGTCCATTAGGAACCGCCGCCGTGCCCCGTGTCACGTTCATTGAGCTGGACGGCGGGGGTAAACACATCGATGCACCAAGTGGCTGGACCCTACTCGAAATTGCCCATGACAATGATATCGATATCGAGGGTGCTTGCGATGGCAACATGGCTTGCTCTACCTGCCACGTAATCGTCGATCCGCAATGGACTTCCCGCCTGCCGCTGCCTTCAGAGGAGGAGCTTGATATCCTTGACCTTGCCTGTGATTTGGAGCCAACATCCCGGCTCGGCTGTCAGATTTCCTTGACGGACGGGTTGGATGGTCTTGTAGTGCGCCTGCCACGTCTGACCGTTAGCCTGCCCGGCTGAAGAAAATAGGGGTCTCCATGGAGATTGAAGACGTCCCCACTCTTTTTAGCCGGCTGAGATGTGCCGCCGCGGCCGAATGGCAAGCGTATACATGTCATCGTTTTGTCGCTGGCATTGCCAATGGCAGTTTGCCGGAGGCAGCGTTCCGTCATTACCTTGGCCAGGATTATTTGTTTCTGATTCACTTTGCCCGGGCCTATGCGCTGGCTGCCTACAAGGCCACGGACCTTGCCGATATCCGTCAGGCTGCCAAGGGGCTCTCCGTCATCGTCGATATGGAGATGGACCTTCATGTCCAGTTTTGCCGGGGCTGGGGGCTGACTGAGGCAGACATGTCAGCACTGCCGGAGGCTGACGAGACCATGGCCTATACGCGCTATGTGTTGGAAAAGGGCCTGTCTGGTGACCTTCTCGATTTGCACGTGGCGTTGGCCCCATGCATCCTTGGTTATGGCGAAATAGGTGCGCGCCTCGTTGCGGACCCGGCGACCCGGCGAAATGGTAATCCCTATGCCGCCTGGATCGATATGTACGCATCCGAGGGTTACCAGGAGGTCGTGCGCGCAGAAATTTCCCAACTCGATAGGCTGATGGCGTTACGTGGTGGTCCGGGTCGCTTCGATGGTCTGGTGGTTACCTTCCGGCAGGCAACTCGCCTTGAAGCGGCATTTTGGCAGATGGGGCTGAACGTAGCCTGATCAGGACGCCTGAGAATCCCTGGGGCTGCCCTCTAGGGCATCTGCAATGGTTTTTCGCCGCACCCACAGCCAGGCAACGACGGCAGAAACGAGTGCGATACCGACCAGAGGCGGCAATCGTAGGCCAACAAATTCCGAGGCATAACCCATCGCCAGTGCGCCGATGGCCGGCATCGACCGCCAAAAACAAACATACAAAGCCATAATGCGTCCGCGCATGCTGGGATCACCCCCCGACTGCATAAGCGTCTGTGCGCCGACCGCTACCGGCATGAAACTAAACCCAAGTAATAGAGCGCCCAAAATGCCGACCCAAAGTATATCGGTAGAAACAAAAATAAGTGCGGCAACGCAAGTCCCTGGTGCAAACTTAAGGACTGTGCTGACCAGCCCCTTGGTGCCAGTACGCCGGGCGATCATAAGAATACCGAGCATTGCACCGATGCCGACGCTGGCCGTGAGATAACCAAATCCTTCAGCCCCGCTGTTAAAGACGTGATCAGCGAAGGCGGCAAACAAGTCGGCAATGGCTCGTGTGCCAACAGCTATCGTTACCAGCAAAAGCATGAGCGGTTTGATGCCGACATGGTTCCAGCAGTAGATCAATCCTTCACGAAAATCAGCAAATAGTCCTCCCTCGGACTTCTTGCGTTGTGCGATGTTAGCCCGAGGACGGGTCCAAATAAGGATGATGCCAAACATGGTAAATGCCGCAATCTGGAAGACAAAGGTTGAGGCAACACCGAGTACGGGAATCAGGAAAGCAAAGAGGCCTGCCCCAATAAATTGAGCGCCATTATATGATAGAGAGCTAATGGCAATAGCGGTCGGTAGGCGTTCGTGCGTTACTAACGTCGGTACGATGGCAAGCCGCGCTGGCTGGTTAAGTGCCGAAAGTATGGCGAGAACGGTGGTTAGAACGATAATCCAGGCGATATTTATCAACCCGGTGACAAATAGAAACAGCAACACCAGGGACTGGACTACGGTTAGCCAATTAGAGATTCGGACTAGATTTAGTATATTCCATCGGTCGGCTGCCGCGCCAGCGAGTGGCGCAAATAAGGCGAGGGGAAACAGGTCGGCAAAGGCGACGGCGCCGAGCCAAGCTGGGGACTCAGTCAGTTCCCATGTTAGCCAGAGGATGCCTAAGCGTTGAACCCATATCCCGTTCAGCGATAAAAAATTGCCGAGCGCGTAGGGTCCATAGACCCGGTCGTTGAGGGTACGTGCTATATTGACGAACGGGCCGGTAATGCGGGCAAGAAAACCGGTCGGCTCTTCAAGAGGGGAGAGGCTGTCATTCATGCATGGTTCTTATAGCTTAAATTGCGTTGGGCGAGGCTATAATCTAGGACGAATTCGAGGATCCGCCCATGACTTACGCGATAGGCTGCCGAAAATTCGTGATTCCTAGCCTGGGAACTCTATATTGTGCACATGAACACGCTGGGAATTGATAAACCTGCAGCGCGGACGCGGGTCGTCGTCGCCATGTCGGGCGGGGTAGATAGTTCTGCCTGCGCGGCGTTGATGGCTGAAGAAGGATACGACGTCCTTGGGGTCACGTTGCAGCTATACGATCATGGCTCTGCCGTCGGGCGTGCCGGATCATGTTGTGCCGGCCAGGATATTAATGATGCTCGGCGCGTCGCCGACCGCCTCGGCATACCTCACTATGTTCTCGACTACGAAAGCAGGTTTCGTGAATCAGTAATCGAGGATTTTGCCGACAGTTATCTGCGTGGCGAGACGCCAATTCCTTGTGTGCGCTGTAATCAGACGGTCAAATTCCGTGACCTGTTGGGCGTTG
>Ga0302127_10000959_pt1 | contig 16680 bp, 7 predicted proteins | sample CB4_SCM_MG_FD_204452 | JGI IMG/M metagenome (GOLD analysis project Ga0302127, IMG submission 204452) | Marine microbial communities from Western Arctic Ocean, Canada - CB4_SCM | ecosystem: Environmental > Aquatic > Marine > Oceanic | place: Canada: Western Arctic Ocean | collected 2017-09-24
GGATACGCATCTCACGTACCATTTCCTCAGTAATGGGACCCTGGGCAATGGCCTCTTCAAGATAGCCAATGAACTTACGCATACCATGGCTACCCACACCGTGTAGACCCGCGATACGCCATCCCTTCATCAAGGCGTTATGCATGCCTATGATCTCCGGTGTGCGTTGTCCTTCATCTAAAAAGCCACAGCGCTCACGGCTTTTTGCCTCTTCCGCCACGTCCGGCAACCCCGGCAGATCAGGTCCGAGACAGGCAATTTCTGGCGTATCCCAGGCACCTTCAGAACCAATACCATGATTCCATAACCAACGGTTGCCACTGCGAGGACCCTTGGACCAATGTGCACCCATAAAGGGATAAACTGACTTGACGAAATCCGGTGAGTGCAATTCGTTACGATGGAACTCATAGGTATAGGCATGGCGGATGGGTAGACGGCCGTCCTTACGCAACAAATAATGATAGGCACTTAACTGGTGTGGGAAATCAACCCGGGACCCAAAGGCAGTTATTCCCGATCGTGCCATGTAGGTGAAACCCTTCTTCACCGCATCGGCATAGACTGGGGTCGAATAGGGCTTTTTCAGGATTTGGGTCTGCCATGAATTTTTCTCTCCCGTTCCTAGAATTCCCCGAGGACCGGCATTGCGGATGTCGGGGCGCAATTGGGTGACCGTGTCTTCCAGACCCGGAATCCACTCATTGGTCACCTTCCAGCCAAGGTCATTGAATATTATATAGGCATGACTACCAGTCAGTCCTTGCAATGCTCGCCGTTGGTGTGCAACGACATCGGCGATCAAGGTATCGTGATTTTCATCATTGTAGGCAACGTTTGCCTCACGCAGAATTTCGACGTTTTCAAGACTGTTATGTCGACGGACCTGGCCATCGGGTTCACCTACATTACGAACCCCAGCATTTGCCGGGTTATTTGGCAAGGCACCAGTCAGCCCTGCTCTGGTAAATGACTGATCAGCAGGCTCGGGGGTTCCGATCCAACCTTCGGCGATGTCCCAGATGGTTGTTACACCTTTCTCTGGATTTGGCCTTAGTTCAATAAGCACCCACTCACCGGGTTTGATACCCGCCTCTCTGGCATATCGGGCAATTTTTGGATATGTTTCCTCAGCGGTAGCTTCCACCATCACACCCATGGTTACATGTTGCAATTGCAGTTCCTGTTGTGGCAGGTTTTGTTCAATCAGGCTGAATGGGTGGGTATGACTCTCGATAAAACCAGGGATCATAACCTTACCGCCTAGATCGATTACCTGGGTATTTGGACCCTTCATCCTAGCAATTTCTGTAGCAGACCCTATAGCCTGAATGTACTCGCCCTTTATCGCGATAGCCTCAGCAATAGTGCCTGGATCATCATTCAATTCATGTTCATCCAGCGTCACAACAATAGTATTGGTATAGATCGTGTCCGGCCAATTGAGGACAGAATCTGGATATTGTTGTGCATAGACTTGGGCCATGCCCATGGAAATCATTACTAACACTAGTATTGATGGTGTCAAAAAACTATATCGCTTACTCATGTTAAATCCCTCTGAATTTGGTTATACGATTATGAAATAAACCAGCCTTATCTGATAGCCTATATGTAGAGTTGTCCTATCTAGCAGGACATATATTACAGTATAACGATGTCACTACTCTAATTGTGAATTAATGATGAATACTAAAATAATGAAAGAATAATAATATTTTTAAACCAAGAGGTTATAGGCAAATATCGGCTTGTGTCCGGGAAAAATGACAGCAAACTTTCTCCTAGTTATACTAGATCAATTATTAAATTTTATGCGTTTTTACCATCATTCAGGGGGAAGAAAAATGCCATGCAAGCTGCTAACAATATCCAACGTAATCACATTGATAGTGATCGCCTTAATTCCATTTCAAATAAGCCATGCACAGGGACAATCAATCAAGTCATGTGAAAGCTATTTGCCATCATTACGAGAGGTAGATAGTTACAAACTTGGTCCTGAGACCTGTAAAATGCAGGAAACCGACGTAAGCTACCAGGACAAGGATTATATCCGGGTTGATATGGGATTAAATGGCACTGTTGAAGGCTATGTCACGCGGGAGCGGGATTATCATGAATATCTCACCAACGCACCGGAACTGGTCTTCCCCCAGGCCCAGGCATCCGATGTGCAAGAACCTGTTTTTGCCGTTGCCAATTATGAAATGAACCGTGGTGCGGCCGTTATCCTCATCTACCCAAAATCACGGGCGGATTGGAACGGTAAACTTTGGGTCACAGTACACGGCAGGGGTCGCTCATTTAACAATGGCTCTTTGAAAATCTGGCATAAATACCTCGACCCGGACGATCCCATGGCCATTTTTAATAAGCTGCAAAAGTCGATGCTCACCCTGGGCTATGCGGTTGCTGTCACGCTACGTACCAGTGAAGAAAGTGTTGGAGAGATCATTGCGACATTAAGTGATGGGACGGTAGTGGATTGGGTAGCATTTAACGACAGTCATTCATTGATCAAAGATTATACCGCTGTGGCAGAGACTGCGGTAAGAAGACGTTTAGGTAAATTGCCGGAAAGGACTTTTTTATACGGCAAGTCAGCAGGTGCCCGACTGGCGCGAGGTATGAACTACTATGGACGACGTTTAAACGTAGACGATAATGGTAAGTCTATATTCGATGGCTTCCTGGTTGATGATTCCGCCGCCGGAACATGGTTACCTGTAGCGATGGAAAATGGCAAAGATGTGCTCCTTACCACTGTAGAAGAAAAGAGGGCCTTTGTCCCACAACTGGAACTTGCTCATCAGGCGTACTGGAATTTTAATAACCATGACCTGCCGGAATTCGTTACTTTCAGTTTCCTTGCCAACAAATATAACAATGCCCGAATTCTAAAGGAAAAGGGATTGATGGATAAGTTCCGAATATACGAGATCAGGCAGTTGAGTCATGATGGTGGATCCACCACGGCCGACGGGAGAAAGGGAAAGATGCAGATCCTTGATCTGTCATTATTCATGGAAGGTGCTATCAAGCTACTGGACGCCTGGGTGGAGGGTGAACCCCCACCACCATCACGGTCTGACTTTCCGATTATTGGAGATGTTGACAGTGACGGCGACCTGGACTTTCCCGCAATTTCCTATCCCGAGGTTAGCTGTCCACTGGGCAGATTTTACCCTCCCGTTAGTGGTTCAGGTACAACTACCTGGGCGGCATATACCGGAATAGGAATCGAGCCGCGTGATGATAATGGCGTATTTGTAGACATGAACGGCAACGGCCTATGGGACTTTCGTGAAACACCTGAACAGGCATGGCAGCGCATGGGCTTATTGAAAAAAGGCGAATCACTCACGCAGACCCGCTATGTGGATTGTGTCAGGGGTGCGGCAGGAGAATTGGCAGAGGAAGGTTTCTTTGACGCCGAAATAGTTAAGGAATATGTCATGAGAGCAGGCTCTAAAAATCTGACGCCTTCCTCTGATGATGAACATGCTTTGATCTATTTTTCACGCTTTTAAACATCCAAATTAATAAAGGGTAAGCCTTAAGGCTTACCCTTTATATTACAAACTTTTCACGTGTACTAGTTAATTATCGTCCAAGGGGCCTGTGGGTCCCTGTATATCACCTTTCCACCAACTACAGTAATCAGGTTTTTATTATTCTCCAGCTCTGACTCTGGTTGTTCGAGATAGTTATTTTGCATTACTGCAAAATCGGCAAACTTACCAACTTCCAATGAACCGATGTAGTCTTCTGCCAACATTGATTGCGCATTGGCATAGGTAAACAACTTAAGTGCCACTACCCTGTCTACCGCTTCTTCTGGTGCCGAGGTCCTGCCGGCGGCGGTACGCGTCACAAACAAGGGCATATGTCTAAACAATAAATCCGGTGGTCCCGCACTGTGGGTTTCGGCTGCCACGCGTACACCCGCATCGATCAGGCTCTTCATAGGCGCCAGGAACTCATAACCCTCAGGTCCATAGAATGTATCGATGACATTGGGTTCATAAGTCAGTGCCCGACGGATCTGCATCGGGATAATAATGTTGTATCGTTTCAACCCCGCAACAACATCTGGTTCCTTGCCCACCATCGTGCCGTGGGCCATGAGGATACGCATCTCTCTAATCATTTCTTCCGTCACCGGACCCTGGGCAATCGCCTCTTCCAGATAACCGATAAACTGACGCATGCCATGACTACCCACACCATGTAGACCAGCGATACGCCATCCCTTCATCAAGGCGTTATGCATTCCATAAATCTCAGGTGTTCTTTGGCCATCTTCCAGGAATCTGCAACGCTCACGGCTCTTTGCCTCTTCGGCAACATCTGGCAGTCCCGGAATATCGGGACCGAGGCAGGCAATCTCTGGCGTATCCCAGGCGCCTTCAGAACCAATGCCATGATTCCATAACCAATGATTGCCACTGCGGGGACCCTTGGACCAGTGCGCCCCCATAAAGCCGTAGACATTTTCAACAAAATCCGGTGAATGCAGTTCGTTACGATGAAATTCATAGGTATAGGCATGGCGGATGGGCAGACGACCGTTCTTACGTAACAAATAATGATATGCACTTAATTGATACGGAAAATCCACTCGGGAACCGAATGCAGTTATTCCGGATTGGGCCATATATTCGAAGCCTTTTTTCACCGCCTCGGCATAAACCGGCGTGGGATATTCCCTTTTCAACACCTGTTCCTGCCAGGAACGTTTTTCACCAGTACCGAGGATTCCTCGAGCACCTGAATCACGAATATCGGGGCGAAGTCCGGTAACCGTTGCCTCCAGACCAGGTATCAATTTATTGGTTTCCACCCATCCCATATCGTTGAAAACGATAAAGGCATGACTACCTGTAAGTCCCTGCAACGCACGGCGCTGGTGGGCCACCACATCCGCTGCCAGGGTGTCATAGGTATCACGATAACCATAATAATCGTATGAGGATTCGTTTGGTTCTCTCAATATTTCAATATTTTCGTGCGAGTGATTTCGGCGCACACTTCCATCAGTTTCACCAACATTACGTATACCGGCATTAGCAGGATTATTTGGCAATATCTTCGTCAGTCCCTCACGAGTAAATGTTTGATCTACCTGATCAGGGGTACCGATCCAACCCTCGGCGATGTCCCATACCGTAGGGATCCCCTTTTCTGGATTGGGAATTAATTCGATCAGTATCCATTCACCCGGTTTGATTCCTGCTTCTTTAACATAACGGGCAATTTTCGGGTAAGTCTCCTCAGCAGTTGCCTCCACCTGCACCCCCAGGGAAACATGGGGCAGTGCCAACTCTCTTTCAGGCAAATACTGCTCAAAGGTACCAAACGGATGGGTATGGCTCTCGATAAAACCGGGTATCATCACCTTACCGCCAAGATCGATAACCTGAGTATTTGGGCCCTTCATCCTTGCTATCTCTGTAGCAGAACCTATGGCCTGGATGACTTCCCCATTAATCGCAATTGCCTCGGCGATCGTGCCCGGATTATCATTCATGGCATGGTCATCCAGGGTGACGACAATGGCATTGGTATATATGGTGTCGGGCCAATTTATGACCAAATCGGATATCTGTTGGGACTGAATGGAACCTGCACTGAAGATGATAGAGATACTGATTGAATACAATATTAGAATTTTTTGCACTTTCATTGCGACCCCCGCGAGATGATAACTGTTACTTTTTTTCGAAGAACTGCAGTTCTTTTAGCTTTGTAGAAATGCATCCTGCATATCATACTTGAGATTATAGCTGATCACAGACCAGACTACCTTAAATGTCTGAACTATAGAATAAGCGGTGTTATCGCATTAAAGTCAGTCAGAATGAACCCGTCGCCTTTAAAAAAATTCTCTGACCAGTGACACCACGGCGTAACTCTACACGCTGTATTGGTGTCAATGACCTCTCAGCAACATAGACTGTCCGATCGCGTGAGACAAGGTGGTCCAACAAATTTGCGCCCTCAAGGGTGAGCTTAATGCCAAACCAACGAGAGGTCTCTATAAAAGCAGTCATATCAAAACCCTCGTTAAAGACATCCAGTTCATTTGCCTTATAGAGCACGCGACTATCCCGTTCAGCCAGACCCAAACCCCAGGATATCTGGGCGGCCTCAATATCCTGACGGAAATCGATGTCTATTGCATAGCGATTTTCGTTTAGAAAACCAACGTCTCCTCTGAATCCGCCCTCGCCTGATAACCTGCGATCGATACCCGTTACCGGATCAACCACAGTGGAATCCTGCCAACGTGCATTGAACGATAACTGCGCATCATTGATACCAAAATTATCCAGCGGCATAGTCGTTTCCAGAATCGCGCCCCATCGTTTACCGGCTCCAATATTTCCCGGTGCCTCAAAGGTTGCCGTCAGTGGTAACAAATCCAGAACATCATTTATCCAGTGATGGAATCCGGTTATTTTAATTACACCAACCTTTCCAAAACGCCTTTCATGACTCACTTCCGCTACCCAGGTGCTGTCGGGATGTAGATCAGGGTTGCCCAATGCGACATCATCGTCTTCAAATACCGTGGCACTGACAAAATCATTAAAATTAAGCTGGGCTACTTCACGCTCTACCCGTAACCGTGTCTGACTACCCTGACTGGCGGAATGGGTTAAAATTGCCCTGGGTTTAATGAATGAAAAACTTCGTTCAAGTACCGAATCACCCGTCTGTGAGATAGTAGACCGTTCCCAACCTAAACCCGTATCTAGATCAAAATCACCGATGGACCAGGAATCCTGAACCTGGATATTCCATCGCTCCTCTTCAACCCGGGTATTACCACCAGGTACATCTATTACCACCGGGCCCGCACCGGTGTCATCCGTAAATATTTGTGAGTTGTCGAGAATATTTACCGCGCGTTCCAAATCTGTCTGAATGGCATGACCAGAAAACCCACTCCAGTCGGATTCAATACGGGCAATAAATTCTGAACTGGAAAATTTTTCGTCTTCTAACTGAAAACGAGTTTGAACGCCGAGTACATTCAGATCCTGCTGCGATACCAGGGGATCACCGTCCAGAATTGAATATAAAATAATGGCTTTACCCAATAGATTCTTATTTAACTCGCGCTCGGCATCAAAGCCCAGTTCCAAACGTTTGTTGCGACGTAATGTTGTGATCAACTCCTGACGTGCATCCTCGCCGGGAATTTGCGAGATTCGGTCGATGGTAAATAAGATGTTTCGATTCTCCAATCCAATACGTGAATTGAATGTGAGAAAAGTTTTGCCCAACCATGAGGTGGAATTAAAATAGCCGTTTGCCGTTGGGCCATCGGCATTGTCGACGTTTGTTCGAATCTCGGTCAATACGCCATTCCCATCAAACCGTTCTATGGTTGCCGGATCACCAAACTTTGCCCAACGCATATCAGCGCCAACATTATATTCCATAGGCCCCCAACGATCTGACAAGGAGATACTTCCACCCGGTGACGTGCCAGTACCCACGGTTTCCCTTACAGCGAGCTCCCAGCGGATAGTGGCCTCGGCATTTTCGCTGAGGATGACATTCACTACCTGAAGATGTCCTTGCAGATCGATATCCCTGACCTTTACTCGAATTAATTCAATCCGCTCAACAAGATCGGCAGATATTCTACCTAATATGGCTGAGGGTGAATCCTGCTTGGTACTCGGACGTTTATCATTGATGAGGATGTTTCCCACCGCCGTACCAAATCCGCGTAAATCCCCACCATTGTCTGGGGTAAAACCCGGCACCCTGTTTACCATATCCAGGGCAGTATTAACCTGATAGCGTTGAAAAAATGCAGGGAGATAGGTTACCAGATCATCTTCATTGGAAGATTCATTCCCTGAATCCGGATCTGAGTTTGCATTATTTACTATTGTCGATGAGGAGGTCTGCGCAAATATTGAAATCGTATAGATTAACGTCAGCGCAAAAAAGGTTAGACGTATAGACCAATGATTGGTACGCATTTAATACTCCAGAGAGAATGCTTTTTTAGCACTGAAATGTAACAGTATGTGAGTGACAATGAATTAGTTTGCCACACTTACCTCTACAAAAATTGGAATAATTATGAATTTAAAAACAAATAGATAAGGAATTATTTCGCTGCGTCTACCGCGGCTATCCCATTCAGAGACATGAAATAGGAAATTACATCCAGATATGTTTCTTCTGACAGACTGCCAGGTGAATCTTGCGGCATGGTATTACTGATTAAGCCATAGTAATCATTAATAATAGCCACGGTATTTTCTGATTGCTTAAAGATACTCCTGAAGTCGCGCGGGATATGACAGTTGCGGCATATATCCTTGAAGGTATCCGACCCCCTCTGAGCCTGCTCCGTAGTATAGACACCCTGAAGTACACCGGAGGCTGTTTCTTCCTGCGCCATAGTGGTACAGGCAATAAGTGATAACGTTATTATCAACAAGGTAAGGGATTTAAATACTATTTTGATGTTCAATTTTATATCCTTTTTTTAATCAACTAACAGTAACAAATATATTTACTTTTTTATTCAAGATTTAGTTCGGTAATGCAAAGACATATATTGCGTTATGCATACGGGCCGTTTTAAGTTCGGGCGCCAATGCCAATTTTCCGCTGGTATGGGCCGCGCCGTCTCCTGTTAATATCGCAAGGTATTGTTTGCCATCTACAGCATAGGTTATGGTGCTACTTTGAATTATCCCACCTAGAATAGATTCCCACAGCTTGTCACCATTACCCGCATCAAAAGCCATAATACGTCGGTTCATGTCGCCCCAGAATATCAGATCGCCGGCCGTGGCCAGGACTGCGCCATTACTTGGAAAACCCTGGCTATGGAAGACTTCCTTGCGGCCTGTTTCCATGTTTATTTTGGCAAGGCCCACATAATGATCAGGATCGACCCCGGGTCGAATAAAGCTTGTTCTACTATGACCATTTCTTGTCCCAAATGCCGCAGTTCGATCATTACAAACATCATGGTAGGGAATATACATGGCATTTTCTCCAGGATGGTAAGCCATGGGGTAATAGCCTTTGGTATTGGCAAAACAGATCAATTCATGAAAATCATCCGCCTCGGACATGACCATGTCACGACTGATAATGGTTCTGCCGGTTTCCACATCAATATCAGAGATATGAAATGCTGGTGTATCAAACGGAAAAGGGATAGCCCAAAGAAATTCCCCATTTTCCCGATCCAGTACGGTGAGCCCCCCTGGTTCGCCCACAGTGAGTACCATATTTCGCACCTCACCCCGGGTGACATTAGGATTGATCCAATCCACCTCAGCTGCATCGGGGTTGAATTTAGATGTCACCAGAACTCTTTCCTGGGTCCAGTCCGCATCCCAATCATCTCCTGGAATGTGCTGGTGATACCAGGCCAACTTACCGGTATCCACATCCAGCGCCAGGGTGGAATTACAATATAATTCAGCCGGTGCAATTAACGGTATGGCAAAAGGATCGCCATTATGGCGTTTGTATCGGGTATGAGGCGTGGGGTTGGCTACACCCCAGTACACCAGGTTTGTTTTCGGATCATAACTTGCGGGCATACCCCAGGGGGCACAAGCCCTGCTACCGTCGGGTTTTCCACCCCAGGTATCACTCCCAGGTTCGCCATCACCTGCAGCGACATTAAAGCGCCAGACCTCCTCACCAGTTTCTGCATCATGGGCAACGATAAAGCAGGTCAATCTCACATTGGCCCCATCGTCACAATTGCGCCCGGTGATCATCTTGCCTTTGGCCACCATGGGACCGGAGGTATGCTCAATACCCAGTTTGTAGTCGTGTGCCTGGGTCTCCCAATGTAATTCCCCACCCTCTGTTCCCAATGCCAGGACATAACCATCCGGTGAGGCATAGAGTAATTTATCTTCATACAGTGACAGGGTACGTGTACGATCTATACCAATATAGTCTTCCGCATCAGCCGGAATGGGACGCTCATATTGCCATATTAAATCGCCATTAGTAGCATCCACTGCCTGTACGATCCCGGCAGGATTGGCCACATACATAACACCTTTATGCACCAGGGGAATATTCTCCTGATGAGCACCGGGATACATACCGCGAGTCCAGACCATACTTAGTTGGCCAACATTTTCGCGATTAATTTGATCCAGCGGGCTGAATCGTTGGTTGTCAAAGGTACGACTAAACATCAGCCAGTCCGCAGGGTCCGGGTTGAGCAACATCTCTTCAGTTACATCAGAAAATGACCGTTGCTGGGCTGATACGTGGATAAATGCGCCAGCTAAAATGGTTAGTAAAGATAGAACCAATTTATTAAGTCTCATATTTTATTTCCCCTGGATGGTGTAACGATTACTGCTACAAAAGAATCTTCAGTCGGTGATTTTGGCATAATCCCGAAAGGAATAAAACGTTGAACACACTCAATCACATAAACATACCAATTTCAGAAGTGTTATGAGTGTGTGCGAAGGGAATAAATAAGATTATTTTGTATCATGAGCTTCAGAAATAAAAAAAGGGGAACAGTGTTCCCCTTTCAAACTAAGATTAACTCGATTTTTATCTGTAATAATATTCAAACTTCGCGCCAAAGGTCATGAAGTTACCGGGACTTACATTTGCACCAAACGATCCCTTAGCAGTGAGCGCAGGATCTAATTCTGGATGGTATTTCTCATGTGCCTCTAAAATATTTCTAGCCCAGAGAGACGCCCGCCAGCTTCCGTCCTGATCACCAAAACCAATGGCTACATTTGCATCACCATTTGTGTCCCAGGATACAACCTTGGTAAAACCTGAACTGTCAGTAAAATACTTGTCTGAGATATATCCCCTGGCATTGAAATCAAATTGATAATTGTCAAAGACCGGATAGACATAATCTACTCCGAGGACAAAGTTCCAATCTGGCGTATAAGGAGCCTGCTGACCAGTACGATCTATGACATTATCTCCATCTGCATTTACGGTACAGCCTGAACCCGGGGTAACCACTTCCACTCGAGTGCAGCCTGAGTTAAAGAAGTCGACCATTTTACCGTCCATAATGGACCCTGCCAGATTCACCGTCAGATTTTCTGTAGCGGCCCAGTCAAATCCAAACTCCACACCGCGTACCCGCTGTTTACCCGCATTGATGTTCGCATTGGGGTCATCCAGGTTTCCCGTCTGACTTTGTAGTTGAAGATCCTTGAATGTAAGCTGAAAGATTGCCAAATCGTAGCGCACGCGGTTATCAAACAGAAAACCCTTGGAACCCACCTCGTAGGTCTCTGAATTCTCTGAGGTAAAGGAAAAGTCCTCTATGTCCCTTGGTATGGAAGTCTGTCCGGTATCAAAACCACCTGACTTGAAGGACTGTGCCCAGCGGGCATACAGGGAGTGATTTTCAGTTGGTCGATATCGCAAAACCACCTGCGGATCAAATTCAGTTCCACCGAAACTTTCCGGTCCATGTGGCCCTTGATCGGGTGTCCCGAAATCCGGTGCAGTTAGGCCCACAACATTGGCACCAACCGTGCCTTTCCAGTTTTCCGGTACAGTTCGATTTTTACGAAAGGGGTAATACCACAGACCTGCCGCAGCGTTAAAGGGGAGGTAAATCCTACTCCCGTCTGTAGCTGGATCGGCTTGCACATAACCACCCGGGCTACCCAGTTCTGGCTCTTCATTCACAATCCACTGTGCACCATAACCTCCGGCGAAGGTGAGTTTGTCAATATCGGAAATTCGCCCTCCCAAATCCAGAGAAGCCTTGTTATCCAGGAAATTAAAGGTGACGTTGCCAAATGCACTCTTCCAGATTACGTCTTCCCAAATTCTATTCATGCGTACGCCACGACGTACCGTAGCTCTTAAGTTGCCGGTGGCAATATCATAGGTGGTGTCCTGCCAAAAAAAGGCGCCCATCCACTCAATGGTCCCTCCGATTTCTGAGGTGAACCGCAATTCCGAACTCCACTGATCAAAATTCTGATGCCGTATCTGATTATTTTCAAAAAACGGAGAATCGAAGTTCTCTTCAGAGGTCTCACGGTCAAATTTGCTAAAGCCACTCAACCAGTCCACCTCTACCCCGTTATCAAACTGATAGGCCAAATCCATAGTGGCCGTGGTGGAATCTATCCACTCATGACCCAGAATGGTGCTAAAGGCATTGGGAGGCCCAATAATTGGGTCAGAGGTATCATTCAGGTAGGCCTGTCCCACCTCCCGGATATCAAGCATGCCTGAGTTAGCTGCCGTCTGACGAATGTTTGTGGGCACATCATAGTATGGGCCTTCATTACTTCGGGTAACATTTGAATCCCAACAATTTGCATTCGTACCACCTGCCCTTGGGATAGGTAGATGTGGTATATCGGTGCCTTCACCCAGGGGAGCATTCCTCCAGACTGAAAACGGTTCACCTTCATCACCCGGTTTTGTTGGTCCCTTCCTTGTAAACACCAGGGATTGTCCGGTCAGACAAATAAGTTTGCCTTCCGATCCCGCTCGTATACGCGATTTTTCAAGCTTAGAAGTCGCCTGAAAATTCTCGGTAGGAGTCCATTGTAATGTTACGCGACCAGCATAATCTGTTTGATGGGGAAAACTGGTTTCATCAATGGCATCTTTTAAATAGCCTGCTGTCGTTTCATATTTACCAGCTAAACGTACACCCCATGTGTCGGTAATAGGTCCACCGACACCAAAGCTAATCTCCTGTGTGGCGTTGTTACCGACCTCAGCATTTACATTGCCTTCCCACGTAGGGGTGGGTTTCCTGCTCTGAATATTGAAGGCCCCGGCGGTTGCGTTATTGCCAAAGAATATGGGCTGCGGACCTTTCAGTACCTCTATCCGTTCCACGTCCAGAAATGCCGCTTTCGCCTGGGATGCACGACCGTAATGAATACCGTCTAAAAAGATCGGGGTCGCCTGCTCCAGGGTAAGTGAATTACCCGTGGTACCAAAACCACGAATGGTAATCACCGTATCATTCTGTTGAGGAAGAATAACTACACCAGGTAGCAATGATGCAAGTGCATCCAGATCTCTATAGCCCTGCTTAGTAATTTGTGCACCGGTAAAGGTTTCGATAGATATGGGCACTTCCTGTATAGACTGTTCTCGACGTTGGGCGGTAACGACAATTTCTTCCAGTTGTTGTGCGTTAATAACGGGCGAGTGAATGGCCAAAAGTGAAAGCATCACACTTGTAACAGTGAGTAATCTAGATGGTTGAATTTGAAACATAGTTTCCCCCTAATGACTGGAATTTAACAATTTAGTAAAATCTTTATGATTCGAAAAAAAATCAAACCGATCACAATTGACACAATCCCTAAAACATTATCTCTTAACGTAAAAATTTACACATGATTTGAAGATTTATAATAGTAATAAGTATAGATTGTTCGACCCATAAGTATACTAATTAATTGTTTAAAGTTTATTGTGTTGTATTAATGTGAATGGATGATACGCCGGCGTGAATACAACTAAGAGTTGATTGTAAATTGATGATGTTAATCTCTAAATCCATCCAGAAAACAGACACCATATCAAACGTGTAAATACAGATAGGAATTTATTAATATAACTCTATCTATTGTCCCAAATTCTAATCAACAGATCCCTTACTGAGGATTGTCCCAGTGAACGGTTGGGCACCCAAGGTAAGCAACATCTTCTCTATGTCACCATGGGATTTTGATAGCGTCCTTCTATAACGATCATCGTATCTACCCACACCCACGTTGCGATAATAACGTGATTCAGGGTCCCCCATGGCAATCATCAACGGGGTCATACCATAGCGGTCTTGTGCATCCAGGTTGGCACCGTTTTCAGCCAGAAAATTCACCATATCCTTCCAACCCAGGGTAGTAATAAAATGCATAATAGACCGGCCGTCTGCCCTGCCTTTGCCGGGACCATTGACCGTACGATTATCTGTCAATTGTGCGTTGATGTCAATGTCCCCAAGAGAGAGAACATATTTGGCCGCCTTGATGGCCTGTTGTTCATCCCGGCCACGACGTTCTGCACCACCACCGGCGGCAAGCATAAATAATGTGCCGCCCCCCATGGTCTTTGCATTAATGTCTGCACCTGCCTCCACCATAATCCGCAGGGATTCGGTATCACCAGATGCCGCGGCAAGTAATAGTGGCGTTGAACCGACTATATCTATCTGTGATTGATTATCATGTACACGGAGAAAGGGATCATCCAGATAGGGCAATGTATATAAGACCGGCGAATCGGGATTGCCACCTTTAGCAAGCAATGCCTTCATCAACCTGTGCATGGGATCATGCACCCAACCTAACGCATCTGTCCTGGTAGATAACCAGTTACTCATGTTGAGGATGCCCTTGTGAACAGTATAGTGCAGCGGTGCCAGCCCCCAGGCGTTGACAATATTTGGATCGGCACCCTGTTCAAGTAAGAACAATGCCATATCTTCATGGCCGGATGCTGTGGCGATCAGTAGTACACTACCGTCTTCATCCGAAGTATCATTAATGTCTGCGCCGGCATCCAGTATATGATTGGCAGATTCAATATCGCCAGACTGTGCCGCAAATAACAGCGCTGTAAAGTTTCCGGTATATTTTCTAAAACGGGTAGACTTGGGAAAATTTTGTCCCATGGTGCTTTCGGTATTAACCACGTAGGGTTCGGGTTCCATAACTATTCTGGACCGTGCATTCAAATCAGCACCCCGCGCAATGAGGGCTTTTACAACGTCACTATGCCCTTCCGCTGCCGCCCACATCAATGCCGTTTGATTATTAGTATTTTCCCTGGCATTGACATCGGCACCATTCGCCAATAGTCCCGACACACCCTCTAAGATTCCAGTATTGGAACACGTCATCAAAGGGGTTTCGCCAGTCCATTTTTTAACGTTGGGATCAGCACCCGCCCTTAGTAGCTTGGACACGACCGAGGCATTCTGGTTAATGCACGCAAGGTGCAAAGGAGACACGCCATTTTCATTGGCAGCATTAACATCGGCACCATCACGACCAGATCGAATTAATAAATCCACCATGTCTTCATTATTGTTATAGACAGACCAGGCCAATGCCGATGTACCATCATTACGAGACGCGTTAACATCGGCCTTGTTATCCAACAGGGATTTCGCTTTGGCAATATCACCGTCACGCACTGCTTCCAAGAATTCTTCATTGGTATCATGTCCAAATGCGTAGACTTGACCGCTGTACACCACCGAAGCAATTATCCCGATACAAAGAATGGCTGAATGTTTATACCTCATATACTCTCCAGTAAGCTTTAACCAGAAGCTTGAATCAACTATGTCATGATGCCAGGTAGAATTCCGGACGCATCACTCCTGTCAGATAAATATTCTGCAGGGTCGATGTTGCCCATCTTCATCACTGCCAGGTGCAAGTCAGAAACCGCTTCGCCATCGAATTGAATATGACGTCCAGTGTTGAGCATATTCTGAGCCTTACCCATGACCATCATCGGCACATTGGTATGTAAGTGCATGTTGGCATCACTATGGGCACCGCCGGTCACTATGACTGAGTTATCCAGCAATGTTGAATCGCCTTCCTTAATTGAACTCATCTTCTCCATGAAATAGGCAAGCATCTCGGATTGATGCAGATCGATTTTCTTCACCAGATTAATGGACGCGGGGTTACCCTTGTGATGCGTCAATGAATGATGACCATCCTTTGCGCCTAGCTCGAGGTAGTTTCTATTACTGCCCTCGTGACCCATCATAAAGGTAATCATCCGGGTCATGTCGGTTTGATACGCCAGGACGATCATGTCAAACATGATCTTCACATGATCAGCATAGACCGAAGGTATACCTACAGGGCGTTCCAGCCCCATGCTTGCCAGATCATCAGCGGAATCAGCTGTCTTACGCTCAGCAACTTCAATACCGCGTTCAATCTCCCTGACCGAATCAAGATACTCTTCCAGCTTATACCGGTCAGTGGCATTTACTGAGGTCATCAGTCGCTTTACCCTCTCGCTCACTTCGTCCAGCACGCTGGTCTTCCGTTGCAGACGTTGCTGCATAGCGACGGGATCCAGCGAGTCTGTATCACCGAACAGGCGCTCAAATACCTTGCGTGGATTGATCTGTGTCGGCAAGGGTGTATTAGGATTACGCCATGAAATTGTACTGGTGTAATAACCAGCAAGGCCGTCTACCCGATTGAATGCCCACTCTGGTGGATCAACTCCGAGTTCCATAGAGGCCAGTTGTGTCTCCTCACCAATCTGCTTGGCAATGACCTGATCCACGGAGATACCCACACCGTCACCTGATTTTGATGGTTTGACACCTGTCATATATGAAGCACAGGGGCCGGAATGGGAACCCTGTCCTGCCTTGACGTCAAGACCACTTAAAACCATGAAGTCATCCCGATACTTTGCCAGGGGTGCTAGGGTCGGAGACATCTCATAATTACTGCCTGTTGTCTTCGGTATCCAGGAATTCATTTCTCTACCGGTATTGAGATAGATATAACCAATACGTAGAGGTTGTTTTCCCATCTCTGCTGCAAATGCCGGGACCATGGCATCCAGGAATGGTAAGGCGATTGTTGCGCCGGCACCGCGTAAAAAACTACGACGTGGTATGGCCTTCTTGAATATCATCATGGT
>Ga0302127_10000962_pt1 | contig 16660 bp, 10 predicted proteins | sample CB4_SCM_MG_FD_204452 | JGI IMG/M metagenome (GOLD analysis project Ga0302127, IMG submission 204452) | Marine microbial communities from Western Arctic Ocean, Canada - CB4_SCM | ecosystem: Environmental > Aquatic > Marine > Oceanic | place: Canada: Western Arctic Ocean | collected 2017-09-24
ACGCCCTCATCATCTATGACCGACTGCTGGGCAGATAAGTTTACCAATCCAAAAAAGAAGACTAAAGAAACTATGTTTGATTTTTTATTCATATCTGGTTTTATCCTTTTGCTACTTCTTCTAGCGCCCTGTTTCTTACAAAGGTATAAACAAGGACGTTGAAGTTAAAAGTTGCCACATATTGGAATATTTCTTTTGCCTTGTCGACATTCCCCGATGCTTTATATGCGAGCCCCTTGAAATATGTAAAATAAATATTTCCTTGATTAACGGCCTTTTCAAAATGCTCAACGCCAATTTCCGAATTTCCGCTCATTAAATTAGCCATTCCCATAAGCCTGTGGTATCCATCAAGTTTTTGAGGGTTATTTTCATTAGACACCGTTTCTTTAAGTCGTGATAGTTTTTTTTTCGCCCCATCGTAATCACCTTTCATGATATCTAAATGGCTTTCCATCCATAAAATTGAAGATTCTGTGTTTTGCACCGAGCGATCGTTTTTCGATTTTCTAGCTATCGCTAAATCTATCTCTTTCTTTTTCTTAAGGGCTGTTTTTGCAACATCGAATTCGCCGGTATGCGCTTTGATAAAATACTCATGCCACAAAATATCGCTGAGTTCTTCTTCTTTTTTATCATCTGAAAAACCATAAGAGTCGAGTTTGTTTTTCAACTTTATTAATTGGTTGTGGCCTTTTTGAAATTCGTTTTCATGAAGATATGTATAAACCTTCCAATACTCGGGGGCGATCTTTTGGCCCGGGTTTCTTGCGTCGTTTGTTGCTTGATCAAATCTCTTTCTGGCTTCTGGTGGATCTATCATTGTATATGCGTGCCCGGCCTTATGTGCGCTAAGATAATTATTGGTCCCCGCTTCGTAAGCATCATCATATTTTTTTGCAGCATTTTGAAGTTTATTTTGGGCCCTTAACACGTCCCCAACTAAAACATGGAAAAAGCTTTCGTTTTTATTTATTGATAGCGCGTCTCGTGCATATTTTTCTGCTTTTTCATAATCAATTGGATCGTTAAACGTATAACTGTTTGCCAGGTCGCTATACGCCATGACATATTTTTTATCTTTTTGGATTGCGTCTTTGGATGATTTTCTCATTTCTTCTATTTTGGCAGTTCCCCAATAGGTCCACGCTAATCTTTGGTGGGCAATAGCGTTGTTCGGAAGCAGTTCAACTAGTTTTTTACTATTTTTTAATCTTTTTATTACGTCATTATCCCTTCCTGAAATACGAATTTCAAGAAGGCATTTTTCATAATCATTTAATTGAAAAGAGAGCTCAATTGCTTTATCATAATACTTATCTGTTTCCGATACCGTGTTAATGCCCAACGAAGACAGCAGGATATAGGCGGCGCCAAAACCCTTATCAATTTCAACCGCCTTTAATAGTTTTGTTTTTGCTTCGTCTTCTTTAAATATTTGTGTTAAATAGTACGCTTCATTAAAAAGAGCCTTGGCATCTTCTGATTCAGTGGAGACGGGAAATTCTGTTTTTGAAGAGTTTCTGCCACAGCTAAATAGCACTAGGGCAATCGTAATTACAAAAAAAAATTTCGGGGTGCGTATCATGTGTTTTTCCTGAATAAACTGTTTTTTTATTGATGTCAAAATATACGAGACGAGCTATATATAAAAATCAAATATATCATTCATAAACCTTGCCTAGTTGTAATGGGGTTGTTAATTATGTCATCCCATCCAAGCCTTCGGCTTCGCTATAATACACGGTGGAATATTTTGTAAGCCCCATGATATTAAAGGTTTTTTCCACAATGGGTGCTAGGTTGTAATATCCTAGTTTTCCGTCCACATCCTGAAGCTTTTCAATAATCTCAATTAAAATTGACACCCCGATACTATTTACAACTTTCGAATTTTCAAGGTTAAGTAAAAAATATTTTTTACCGCCACCCATCTTTTCGTAACAAGCTTCTGATACTTTTTCACCGCCAACGTTATTCAAATAACCAGTTGTTTCAATAATAACCACGTTACCTTCTTCTCTAACGCTCAAACTAAAATCAACCATCGTTTCTCCTTTATAATCATTATTTCTTTTTTGTCATGGTAACTGTGGTGCCTTCGGGGGAAGATTCAAATTCTACTGTATCCATTAGTTCTTGTACAAGCTGTAATCCCCAGCCGCGTTTGTGGTCAGATCCCAGCTTTTCTTCTATTTTTGGAATTTTAACCTTGGTTGGATCAAAACCTTTTCCTTTGTCCGTCACTTTTATCACTAAGGAGTCGTCCTGAATCACAAAGTGAATTTCTACATTTCCAGAATCGCTTTCGCTGTGTTCGAAAGCATTAATAGTGGCTTCAATGAGCGCCATGCCAATTTCTGCAGACTTCTCTTCACTTAAGCCCATGTGTTTTGCTATCACTTCAGCTGTTTGTGTGGCGGCTAATTCCATATCTGGAATTATGGGTAATGTTAATTCTACTTTTGGTGTTTTTTTTGGGCTCATAATGTGCCACCCTTTGTTATATTAATGGGAATTCGTTTGTAAAAATTAGAGAGCAACTTCTTTAATCCAAAGCCTTACTTTTTCTTCACCACTACGATTGTAATATCGTCCTGGTTGCGCAAGTCTCCAAGCCAGGCCGAACCTAGGTCCAACAAGGCTTGTTTTTGGTCGTTGGCGTTTTGGTGACCGTTAGCCTGGACACAGTCTTGGACGGCTTGGTAGCCCAACATGTCTTCTGTGTGGTTGGTGGCTTCCGGCAACCCGTCTGAGATAAAGACCAATGAGTCGCCTTGTTTAAACTCAAAGTCCACAAGGCTGAAAGTTTCGCCTTTGAAACTACCCAAGGGTAGTCCTTCTAAAAGAATCTCGTCTACGTTGCCCGTGTCTTTATGGTAGTGATATGCTGGTGGCATGGCCGCGGATGTAAACTCAACCCGATCTTCCCAAAAGCGAGCTACGTTAATCGCCATGCGATTCCAACCAAGATCAATGTTCTTGATAACCCTGTTAAGTCGCTTAGCAATATCGTTAGGTGCAATAGATGGCGGAATACCATAAAGGCCGGCCTTCGTAATGCTTACCATCATACCGGCCGTCATGCCGTGGCCTGTGGCGTCACCCACTACGACGTATAAGCTTTCGCCGTTACCTTGGGGAAAGAAATCATAATAATCACCGCCAACCTCCGATGCGGTCTGTATGGTGGCGGAAATATCTAGGTTAAGCATGTCAGGGGTTGTTTTCGGGAGCATGTCCAACTGGAACTGGCGGGCTTCTTCCAGTTCTTCTTCCCGATGCTGTTCTTCCATGGCGTGGGCCTGGAGCCGGCGCTGGCGCTTCACATAACCAAAGATACCAAAGCTCGTTGTAGCAAAATACAGCATATAGGCCCAAACCGTTTCCCAGGGCGCTGGCAAGATTTTTATCTTTAATGATGCGCCTTTTTCGTTCCACACGCCATCATTATTTGATCCTTTCACCTTAAAGGTGTAGTCCCCTGGTGGTAGGTTGGTGTAGCTGGCGTAGCGCCGAGTACCGGAGTAGGTCCAATATTCATCATATCCATCCATCATGTAGGCGTGTTCATTTCGGGATGGATCCCGGTAGTCTATGGAAGCGAAATTGAAAGACAAGTCTTTTTCATCATAATACACGTTGTACGTTTCTTCAGAGTTGTCAGACTTGTGAATGGAAAAAATAGAGTCTGTTTTTGAAAAAGACTCTATGATGACTTCTGGTTGGTTGGCGTTGTCTTTCATGGTATTTGGGTTAAAATAGTTTAAACCAGATAGGCCTCCAAAATACAGCGTTCCGTTTTTGCTTTGGGCGTGGGACTCTGAGTTGTATTCAAGGTTTTGGATGCCGTCAGCCATGCCGTATTGGCGAAATTCTTCCGTTTCTGGGTTAAACTTTAAAATACCGTAATTAGACGGCATCCACATATCTCCAGTGTTGTCCTCGTAGGCGGCATAAATGTAGGAGTTTGGGAGACCGGCTTTAACGCCATAATGGATAATATCTCCGGTGGATATGTCTATTTTTGTAATGCCTTCACCGTATGTTGTAATCCAAAAGTGTCCGTCGCTTGCTTCATAAATGTGTGTGGTTGACCCAAAGCCTGGTATTTTTTTCTCTGCCGTTCTGTGATCATAAAGCGTGTCCACCTTCAGGTCGTGATGGCTCACTCTTAGTAGTTGATTCGTTATGCCTAGTGTTTCATTCCATGATTTTTTAAATATAAAAAACTCTTTATTTTTGCTTTCAATGGGGTTGTCAATATTAATTACGTCTTTAAGGTTTTTGTTCTTTTCTCCTGCGTCTTCCCAAAGAAGACTGTCTCCCTTAGAGTCTGCCCACCAGGTTTTTTTTTCAGAAAAAATCCAAAATTTATTTTTACTATCTAACATGAATATATTAATCGGACCCGTTTCTTTAGATGACACGTTTGACGTGTTCCAGGCGCTTTTAAAATTCTTTTTGTTTTTGTCGGAGACGAACAGGTCATATTGTGTCCTGCCCCAAATTCTTCCATCCCTGTCTTCACGCATAGCCCAAAGGGCCCCGCCTTGACCTTCTTTGGCACTTTTTGGAATAATGTTTGTTGTTTTTTGTTCGTTTAGGTTGATGTGGTCGACGCCGTTTCCGCGAAACACGCTTCCAACCCACAGGTTCTCGCTGCTGTCAATAAACAACCCCCAGATGTCGCTCATAGAAGACTGTATGTCGGCCGATGGAGTATTGGAAATCAGGTTGAATTTTTTCTTTTCCGGATCGTGTTTCATGAGACTGCGTGCACCCCCTAACCACATGGCGCCACTTCTGTCTTTAACAATGCTTTCTATTTGGGGGTCTGTAATTGAGTTTGGGTTGTTTGGGTCTGTGCTTAGAGTTAAAAATGTTTTCTCGCTTGGGTCAAATATGGAAACCCCAACATTAAAAATAGACAACCACACTTTGTTGTTTTTGTCCAGCGTAACGTCCGCTATATTTGTTCTTGTAGTTTTAGTTGGCTTGGACAAGTCCCGAAGTGGAAAGTGTTGTTCTACTGTTTCGTTTTTGGGATTAAAAACTATTAAACCTCTTTTTCCCCAGGTTCCAATATACCAATTGCCATTGTCATCGATATCTATGCTCGAAACAACTAGGCTGTCCATAGGAAAACCTAATTGTTCTTTAAATAATTCGGCGTAGGGACTAGAGACTGTATTTTTTTCTGTGTCTAATACATGAATCCCAAAATTGTCACCAATTATCAACTCATTTTTACTTAGCTCAAAAATGCTGTTTACAATTTTTCCTTTATTATAGTGCGTTGCGGTTGAATCTTCGATATACCAGAGGGACGACCCGTCATTTCGACTGTACCTGCACAGGCCGCTTCCAATCGTTCCTATAAAGATGTCGTCCTTATGAAAAACTATTTTAGTTGTTCGTCTTGGTCTGTTAATTGTTGGGTGTTTTTCATAAAGGTCTATTGAATGTCCAAGTTCAGAATAAGGATCAAACCAACCAAAATTTCCATTCGCTGTGCCGAGCCATATTATTCCATTGCTATCCTCAGAAATAGACCGTATCCAGCCTTCTGGGGTGGATGTACTATCGCCATCTTCATGTTCATAATTAATAAATTCGTAACCATTAAATCGGTCTAACCCTCCCTGGGTGCCCAACCAGATGTATCCACGGCTATCTTGTAAAATTTCATAAACTGTATTTTGAGCCAAGCCATCTTCAATATTAAAATTTTCAAATTCTATTTGACTTGAGAAAATAATTGATAAAAAAACAGCGTTGGCGGTTAATTGTTTTGTGAGTGCCTTTTTACTTGTTTTTTTTGCCATAATCATCGTGTTTTCACTCGGTGTTTGTTGCTATTGCTTTTTTATGTCATCCAATAGTTAGTTATCTAACTTGATTCTTTTTCAATAACAAAATATACCACGACGACATGATAGTCGGCCCTATAAAGATAGAACAATAATCTAAAACAGAGCCCAAGGATGAGTTGTTGATGTTGATGTTTACTTTTTTTGTTGAATGTTTTTTTCTTATAGAAAAAGAAAAGAGAAAGTATTCAATTGTGGATTTATACACAATTATATGAAGCTTTTAAATAAAGCTTATTTAATAAGCTAAACTATATTATTTATATAGGCTGTGGATATGTGGAGAAAGTGCACCATCAAACGCACTGAACATCCTTGTTTTAAAACAAATATTAATATCGACTAAAGAAACACTTGATGTGTATAAGTGGAAAAGATTGTGGACAATATTGAAGATATACAGATGTTTTTATAAAAAATCCACCAAAAACGAATCAAAGAAAGTTTTCCACTCTTATTATTATTAGATGTGAATATCTTTGTGGAAACTAGTTTGATGTGATTTGAATATGGAAGTTTTTACGAGCACCAGATATCCACCCCTGGTACCAATCCATTTTCTTTTTATTAAGCGCCATGGACTCTACTTCGGCCCAGTGATCTTGAAGGTTGGGACGCCCACCTTTTTTTAATCCATCAACCCAAAGCAAATGAAAACCAATTGAAGAGTTGATAGGGGGACTGCAAGACCCCATCTCTATATATTTAATAGCTTGACCAATTTCTGGTACGGTATAGTTAGTTGGGTCAATCCAGCCAAGGTCCCCCCCAATTTCTATTGTTGTTTTATCTGATGAGTATTTTTTTACAAGTTTTTTAAATTCATCCAGCGTAGTGGCGGAATCTTTTAAAGAAAAAGCCAAGTTATAGGCGCGCTCATTGTCGTCTTTGGTTATTTCCGGAGACATCAAAACATGTCGTACGCGAATTTTATCACCCTGTTTTTCAAGTGTTTCAAGAATATGATACCCAAACTCTGTTTCAACGGGGTCACTGATTTCTCCAAGTTCAATAGTAAACGCCGTAGTCTCGAAGCTTTTAACTAACGAACCTCTTTTTACCCACCCAAGTTCACCGCCGTTGTTTTTTGAAGGATCAAGCGAGTGAGCTTTTGCGATGTCTGAAAAAGAAGAAACACCTTCAACAATTTGAGATTTTAATTCAGAAAGAAAAGATTTTGTTTTTTCTTTTGCGGCCGCCCCAGGTTTTATAGGAACCTGTAGATGTCGAACTTTGGCCATCATGGGCAAGATAGGGAGACTGTCTTTATACGCTTTGTAAAACTCTTTCACTTCCGATCTCGTAACAACAACCGCACTTAAAAGCTGTTGTTGATAGCGCTCAGAAATCATCCTGTCTTTCATGTCGTACCAAAACTCACGCCTAAAATCTTTTATGGGTTGTCCCAGCGCATCTTCCGCCTGGCTTTCGCCTCCAGCCTGGGCCACCAACATCTGTATCTGTTGGTCTAGCGCCTGGTCTATTTCTTTTTCATCCACAACGATAGAGTCTAGTTCGGCCATTTCTAGCATAATTTTTTGGTCTACCATAGACTGAACAACAGAGTTTTGTAGCCGAATAAAAGCATCCGGGTTTGTTCTGGGATCTATTTTGTTTTGTATAGCCGCCATGTTTACCATTTGGATTAAGTCACTTTTCAAAACAATGTGATCCTCAACAATTGCCGCAACGCCGTCTATGTATTGAATGTCTTCCTGGGAAAAAGAAAAGGAAAGAGTGAAAATTAATAATATTTTTTTACAGGTCATTTTTTATTGGTAGTTTGAATTAATGAATACGTTTGATTTTTCTTTTAAACTGTCCAGCAGGTCTGCCGCTAACACTACCTGCTTCTGTTTTAAAAGTCTTTGGTAGATTTTGTCATAAACATCTTCTAGTCCTTTTTTACTGCCTTTTTTATATGTTTTTACAATTTCAAAAACGTGGTAACCGTTTGCGGTGCGTATGGGTCCAACAATGGCTCCTTTTTTGTTTTTAAAAATTTCGATGTCTAATTCTTTCAACAAAAAACCCTTCGTCACAGTTTTTTTTTCAACCCCATAAGATTCAAAAAGTTCACTTTCTGAATCTACCGTTTGTTTTTTTAATAATTTTGAACGAATTGAGCGCGCGTCTGAATGCTTGTTTGTAAAAAAGTGATAAACATACGCCTCATCGTTTTGTCGAATAAACCCAGATGGGCTTTCATCATAATATGCTCGAATATCAGAATTAGATATCACGACACTAGATGACACTTTTGTTTGAAGATAAGACCCTATCATAATTTTTTTGTAATAACGGTCTCTTTCATTTGAAAGTTGGCCGTCCCTATGAAGCCCGTCCCTTAGCGCCGCATCATAATAAAGAGCGTTGTTCACCCAGTCGCGGATAAAGTTTTTGAGCTGTTCTTCTATCCTGTTTTTGGGATGTAAAAGTTTTTCAAGTTTTTTAACAGTTAACACTTGGTCATTAACGCGAGCCAAAACAACAGAGTTGTCTTTTTCCCGAACAGAACATGATGTTAAAAAACAACAAAGGGCGAAAGTTAATGCGTTTTTCAAGACCTGTAAATTACTCGTTTTTTTTGGCTAAAAACAAACGTGAGCATTTTAATAACAACTTCATGGACGGAACAATTCCAGCAATAGAAAAAGAAACAGACAGTTCTCCGGTTTTTGTTTTGCCAAAAACATGATTCACTTTTTCTGCAACACTAAACCCGCCAAAAGCTGAAAATAATAGATCTAGGGACGAGTAAGGTTTGGTGTCTCCCAAAACAAGAACAACGCCCGTTTTGTCAACAGACAACTTGGAAACAGACGTGTTTTTAAATAAGACTCGAGCTTCGGTAATAAACAACAGGTTTTTTGTTTCAACCGGTAACTCCCCAAACCGATTGTTTAGTTCGTGTTTTATTTTTAAAACATCTTTAGTTGTTTTGGCTCGAGAAAAACTATTGTAAAACCCGAGTCTTTGGGTTGAGTTTTCTATATAACTCTCGTTTATGAGCGCATCCTCGCCAAATACAATGTTGGGAAAATGAACATCATTGCTGTTTTCCATAACGAAATCCACCTCTGATTTTAAAAGATCACAATACATCTCAAATCCAATGGATGAGATATGCCCGCTTTGTTTGTAACCAAACAAGCTTCCCGCCCCGCGAATTTCAAGATCTTTCATAGAGATATCGTACCCAGACCCAAGGGACGTATATTGTTCAAGTGTTTTCAGTCGGCGATGGGCGCTCTGTTCAAGTTGTTTTCTTGGAACGAGCAACAAACAATGTGCTTGGTTTTGTCCGCGGCCCACGCGACCACGTATCTGGTACAACTGAGAAAGCCCAAAGTTTTGAGCGTCATTAACAATAATACAATTAGCGTTTGTCACATCCAGCCCAGATTCAATTATGGTTGTGCAAGCTAGAATGTCAATTCCACCATTAAAAAAAGATAAAATCTTAGACTCGAGTTCTTTACTGCCCAACTGTCCATGAATGTTTTCAACAACAACGTGAGGAAAGGCATCCCGAAGCTTGTGTGTTAAAAAAGGCAAACCCTTAACCCTGTTGTGCAAAAAATAAACCTGCCCACCTCTAGAGAGTTCTCGCTCAATATATTCCACAACAGCGTCCCAATCAAAATAGCGCACCGTTGTTTCAATGGGCTTTCTTGATTTTGGAGGGGTTTGGATAAGGCTTACGTCCCGAATTCCAACAAGAGACTGTTGAAGTGTCCGCGGAATAGGCGTTGCAGACAAAGTCAATACATCCACCTGTTGTTTCATGCTTCTTATTTTTTCTTTATGGCTCACACCAAACCGATGTTCTTCGTCGACCACAAGAAGCCCAAGTTCTGGAATAACAACGTCTTGCGACAATATTCGGTGTGTTCCAATTAAAACATCAATTTCTTTTTTTTGCAACAAAGACAAGGTTTTTAGTTGTTCTTTTTTAGTTTTAAAGCGAGAAAGCAAGCCTATTTTTATTCCAAGCGGCCCCAACCTTTCTGTGCATGTAATAAAGTGTTGATCCGCAAGAATGGTTGTTGGACACAGAAAAACAGATTGCTTGTTTGACAATACAGATTTCATTATAGCCCGCAGGGCAACCTCTGTTTTACCGAAACCAACATCTCCACAAACTAATCGATCTACCGGGTTTTCTTTGTCCATGTCGCTTAAAACTTCATTAATTGCCCTTTTTTGATCTAGTGTTTCAACAAAGGGAAATGAGCCAGCAAGTGCCCCATCCAAGTCATTTTCAGATGAATATTGAAAAAGCCTCTTCTTTTTTTTATTTGCGTATAGTTCAATCAATTCTTTTGCCACAAGGCGAACAGCTTTACGCGTTTTTGAAACATCTGATAGCCACTTTTTAGAGCCTAAAGAAGACACCGTGGGGTCTTTCTTTGATCCTACATATCGATGGATTAGGTCCATTTTTTCGATAGAGACAAACACTCGTGCATTGTTTGCGTATTCAATCTCAACAGATTCTCTGGTACCCGCTGCTCCGCTTTGTATAGTTAGGCCAAGAAAAACACCAACCCCAAATAGTCGATGCACAACATAGTCACCTACGCAAAGGCTGGAAATGTCATTTAAAGTAAACGATTTGCGTTGTTCTGGCGATGTTGGTATCCACTTTTGAACAGACCTCTTTTCGTTCAAAATATCAGACGATGCAAGGACGCTGATTTTCAAAAAAGGCGACAAAAAACCCTTTTGTATATTACCGCTTATCCACGTTGCGTCTTTAAACTCTCCTCCCAAAAGGCCTTTCTCGTTTTCGTTTCCAACAATGAATAAACGATCTAAGGTACTCAGGTTGTCGATTTTTAACTGGGATATTCTTTTTGTCAAAAGACGGCTCTTAAAATGAATTGGCAAACACCCCAGGTTCTCCCCCTTCCCACCAAGGCCCTGTTTTAGATCAACCCCCCCACTGTGATGGATACACTCAGCAACAATCGAAGAATCAGCATAGTCGATAATATTTATATAATCATCGATTGGGGCAATAGAAGAAAATCCTTTTATGTTAAGCCTGTCAATGGTTTTTGTGGTTAATTGTGTTGCTGGATCAAAAATAAAAATGTTTTCTACTTGGTCAAAATTAAAAACAACGCGGACCGGGCGCCGAAAGTATATAGGAAAAACGTCTAATATGTCTCCTCTCCATGCAAAGTCTTTTGGTTCGGCCACTGTGTCTGTTTTTTTAAACCCCCAAGAATCCAACTGCTTAATAACATCGTCTCGATCTATGTTTTTACCGGGGAAAATAGACATGGACGACAAGTCGGAAGATGAGCCAACAGAAATATTTTTTTCTTTAAACGACGCAGATGTTGCCACACAGACATAAAATGGTTTTTTTTCCGCGAGTTTTATGAGAGACTCTTCGCGATAGCGTTCGCTTTCAATATTAAAACCAGGAACTTTTTCGCTTAGGTCGGGCGTTGGATAAAAGAGAAAACGATCAGGTTCAAGACCGATAGCCAACAAATAAAAAGAATAGGCCGCTTTTTCATTTTTAAATGATAAAAATATATTTGATTTTGATTTGTTTGCCGCAACGCAAAGAAACAATGCCGCAGCATCTAGAGTTAATTGACTAAGGGATGAGCCACTGGCAAAATCTTCAAATAATTTATTTGGAAAAACAGAGTAAACACCGGAATCTTCCATAATTGTTTCACGTGAAACCATGTGCTATTTGGACAGGTTTACAAGGAGAACGGAAATATCTGCGGGCGTTACGCCCGATACTCGCATCGCCTGTCCCAGCGTCTCTGGGCGGACAAAAGAGAGCTTTTCTATAGCCTCATTAGAAAGGCCAGCAAGCACACCATAGTCTAATTTATTAGAAATTATCAATGATTCGTTTTTCTTCTGTTTCTCCAAATCATTTAAGTGTCGTTTAATATATCCTTCGTATTTTATTTCAGCTTCCACGTCAAGCAGCAACTCGTTAGACGACCACATTGGTAGTTCGCCGCTGAGTGATAAAAAAGTATCTGGAAAATCAAAAATTGAACACTCCGGCCGCTTTAAAACAGTCTTTGCTGGTATCGGTTGATTTATTTTAATGTTACTAGGAAGATTTGCGGGACTTATTGACGTATTAAAATTGTTTAAGATTGTTTGTTTTTGATCTAGTCTCTTGCGTGCCCGAGATAAGGCGTCGTCACTTAAAAGAGAGTGTTTTTCGGCAACACCAATCAGTCGCTCATCCGTGTTGGAATATCGGAGCATTAATCTGTATTCAGCCCTAGATGTAAACATTCGATAGGGCTCCAAGGTGTCCTTTGTAATCAAATCGTCTATCATTACCCCCACGTAAGACGAAGAGCGAGACAAAACAAGGTTCTCCAAGCCGGAAACTGTTAACGCGGCGTTAATCCCAGCAATAAGCCCCTGGGCGGCTGCCTCTTCATATCCCGATGTGCCGTTAACTTGCCCAGCAAGAAAAAGCCCCGAAATGTCTTTTGTTTCTAGGGTTGCTTTGAGTTGTGCTGGTGGGAAAAAATCATATTCTATAGCATAGCCGGGCCTTAGTAACTCCACAAGACTCAGGCCGGGTATTTTTCTTAAAGCGTTCAACTGAACGTCTTCTGGAAGGCTTGTGGAAAACCCGTTTAAATATATTTGATCAGAGTTTTTCCATTCTGGTTCAAGAAAAAGCATGTGCGAATCATGGTGGGAAAACCGGTGAATTTTATCTTCTATTGATGGGCAATATCTTGGGCCCGTTCCTTTGATGTCCCCAGAGAACATAGGGGACCGGTCGATGTTTTCTTTAATAATGTCATGTGTTTCTTTGTTGGTGCGAACCGTATGACAGGGATCGTTAGGTGGGTTGAAGTCGTGCGTTTGATAGGAAAAAGGCACAGGAAACTCATCACCAAGAGCAACGCTTGTTTTGTTCCAATCAATGGAGTTTTTGTTCAACCTTGGCGGCGTTCCCGTCTTTAGACGCCCAGTCTTGAACCCAAAAGCCCTAAGGGACTCGGTAATTCCAATGGAGCCTTCTTCGCCCATTCTTCCTGCCAAAATTTTTCTTTCGCCCACATGTATCAATCCGGATAAAAAAGTGCCGCATGTTAGTACAACTGCTTTTCCAAAAACAGAAGTGCCGTCACGCAAAGTAACCCCCAAAACCGTGTAGTTATCCACCAAAAGCTCAACCGCTTCACCCAAGATGACATCAATGTTTTTATTGTTCAAAACAGTAGACGTTACCAGGGTTTCATATTGGCGTTTATCAACCTGTGCGCGAGGAGACCAAACAGCTCTTCCCTTAGATTTGTTTAAAATTTTAAACTGTAACCCAGACTTGTCGGCCAAGCCCCCCATAAGACCACCTAACATATCAATTTCGCGAACCATTTGACCCTTAGCTAGGCCGCCAATTGCTGGGTTGCAAGACATCCTCCCAATGGCTTTTTTGTCCATTGTGATCATCAAGACTGAACAGTTTTTTTTTGCGGCTATGTTGGCGGCCTCAACACCGGCGTGCCCACCTCCCACAACAATAATATCATGTCTGGTTTTTTGTTTCACGTGAAACTATTTACCAACACAAAAGCCGGAAAACACCCTGTTTAAAATATCATCGACGGTTGTTTTTCCCATAAGCGCGTCTATATGGTTAATGGAATCCCGAAGCTCAAAGGCAACAATTTCTAGTTCTGGGGCATCTTTGTTTAAATACTTTAAGGATGCGCTTAAACTATTTTTACAACCAGTAATTGCAATTTCCTGTCGCCTTGTTGTCAGTACTATGTCTGAGTTAGATGTGTTTTTTGAAATCAACCTTTCTTTAATGGTGTTTTTTAGGTCAGCTATACCATCGCCCAACAAAGCAGAAACGGGAATAATGTCGGAAGGTTTTTCTAACGGCGCAACAAGATCAATTTTATTAAAAACGATAAGCGTATTTTTTATTTGTACCTTTTCGGCGACATCACCTTCACCGGTCACAACGTTTAATAGAAGGTCTGCGTTTTTTATTTCATCATAAGATCTTTTAATTCCCGCAGATTCAACGCTGCTACTTGCGCTACGAATTCCGGCTGTGTCTATAAGGGTGACTGGAATTCCACCCAACACAATATCCGCATCAACCGTGTCTCGGGTAGTGCCGGGCACTTCACTGGTAATGGCGCGGTCTTTTCCAAGGAGCGCGTTAAGCAAGGTGGACTTCCCCACGTTAGGGTTGCCATAAATTACAACACGGGCCCCGTGGTTGAATAGGCGCCCTTCTACGTAAGACGAAACAAGGTTTTTGCAGGCTAATATATTGTTATTAATTATGTTATAAGACTTGCTAATTAAATTTGGCGTTAATGATTCGTTTTCAGAAATATCAAACTCAAATTCAAGCTCCGCCAAAACACCAACGATAGATTCTTTTATTGTATTTAGTTTTTTTGAAAGAGACCCGGATAATATTTTATTATTTATGTTGGCGGCTTCAATAGACCGCGACTCTATTAGTTTTGACACAGACTCTGCTTGGACCAGGTCTAGCTTCCCATTTAAAAAGGCTCGCTTTGTAAATTCACCAGGATCCGCAAGGCGCGCACCAAGGCCACAAACAGTAGAAACAATTTGATCAACTATGATGGGGTTTCCGTGGCAGGAGATTTCTAAAACATCTTCACCAGTATATGAATGAGGTTTCTCAAAAAAGGTAAAGACAGCATTGTCGATTATTTCACCGGCGCTATTATAAACCGACGACAGCGTGGGGCGGCGATGTGAAAAAGAAGACCTTGTTTTACATATTTGTTTAGTCAGTTTCGTTGACTGGCTGCCGCTAATTCGAACGATAGAAATTCCACCATACCCGGGCGGCGTAGCTGGGGCAACTATGGTGTCGGACATCATTATGTTGTAATAGGTTTTGCTGGCGGTATAAGTTTTTGTTGTGCAATTGTTAGCACATTAAAAAGAGTATAGTATAGGTTTAACCCAGAAGGAAAAGAGTTAAACATAAGAAAGAAAAAACCAGTCATAAAATATTGCATGGTTTTCTGTTGGGGCTGTTGGGCGGCACCACCGCTCATCATGCGCTGCTGGATAAACATAGACACAACCATCAGAATTGGTAAAATAGCCACATGAGAGCCGTAAATGGGAACTGAAAAAGGAAGCGTAAATACAGCGTCTGGAGCAGAAAGATCTTTGATCCACCAAACAAAGGGCTCGGCTCGCAATTCGATTGTTGTTCTAAAAACTTGGAATAGAGCAAACAGCAGAGGCATCTGGAGCAGCATCGGTAGGCACCCTCCGAGGGGGTTTACCCCCTTCTCCTTGTAAAGCTTCATGGTGGCTTGATTGAGCTTTTGCGGATTGCTGCTGTGCTTCTCTTTCAGCGCTGCGACCTCTGGTTGTATTTGTTGCATTGCCGCCGTTGACTGATAGCTTTTCTTTGTTAGTGGGTAAACAAGAAGCTTAACGGCAATTGAAAACACTATTAAAACATATCCATAGTTGGGAATGAATTCATGCAGTTTTTTAAGAACAAAGAGCACTCCCTTTGAAATCGGTCGAATAGGCCCCCACCCGAAATTCATCGTTTTCTCAAGGTCGCGATTAATGGCTTTAATTTTATCGTATTCCAGCGGCCCAAGATAAAGTTTCAAAGTAGCTGGCTCTTTAACAGGAAATGAAAGCGCTATATCATAAGCGTCCTGACCATCGTTTTGTCCGCCCATAAAAGCGGTAACTACGTCATCGGGGCTGTCTGGAATGATGGCTGTAATAAAATATTTTGTACGTACAGCGGCCCAGCCAGTTGCGCCATTAAAGCTGTTTGCTTCTGATTCTCCCTCTTTAATCTTAAGGTCAACCAGTTCTCCCCCCTGGTAGATAAGCGATTCAAAATAAACCAGATCATCTTTTTCGTTTTCTTCCGAAGGAACGAGGCCTCCGTACCAACCAAAAGAATAAGCGCCTCCAAAAACCTTATCTGCGACATTATCCATATCAATAGAAACATCAACCATGTATGAGCCTGGGTAGAATGTCAGGGTCTTTATAATCCTTTTTCCGGGGAAAACATCAATGGAAAACTTCAAAGATTCCGGTCGATATATTTCACCACCAGAAAACGTATTTTCGTACCGCCAAGGACCAAATAAATTAATATTTTCCCCATCAAGATCCTTGAACCTGATAGATAGGTTTTCTTTGTTTCTCCTATTAATGAGGTCGACGCCTTGGCCGTCTTTATTTAGGTGGTTTTTAAAGGAAAAAGAAAGAAATGATCCACCTCCATTTGACGACACAACTGCGGTATAGAGTTCGTTTTCAACTGTGATGGTTTCTTCTTCGTTTGACCAGAGAATATCGGACGGCGCACTGGCTAAAGAAACAACAGGTTCTTTGGCTCGTTTTGTGCCATCTTGTACAGACGTCTGGCGGATTGTGTCTTCCACGTTTTCTACTGCGGGCAACGGCAGGTTCTGTGGGGGCGGATCAACCACTTCCATATATTTTGGCGTAAAGATTAAAACAATCGCAATTAAGAAAAATGCGAGTAATGTATTTCTATCCATATTTATTTAACAGGGTCATAGCCACCGTCATTAAGGGGGTGACATTTTGAAATTCGGGTTAGAATTAATTTTAGGCTATTGAAAAACGTTTTTGATTTAAGGGCGTCAAGCGCGTACTGGGAGCAAGTGGGGTAAAACCGACACTGCCTACCGAAAACAGGGGAAAGAAAAAACCTATATCCTTTTACAAGGTAAATGAAAGACCTCCTAAAAAAGAGG